>Ga0255393_10125_pt2 | contig 11213 bp, 9 predicted proteins | sample ANMaggSeSYBR01C8_FD_182122 | JGI IMG/M metagenome (GOLD analysis project Ga0255393, IMG submission 182122) | Sediment cell enrichment communities from methane seep in Santa Monica Basin, California, United Staets - ANME aggregate JGI... | ecosystem: Environmental > Aquatic > Marine > Cold seeps >... | reverse complement strand
AGTGAATTTTTACAACGTGAAAATGAACTTTTGCCTACCGTGTCAAAAATAATATCATAGGTCTGGTCAGTTTTAGTAAAATCCTGTGTAGTGTAATCAATTACCTTGTCGGCTCCCAAAGATTTCACCAATTCTAAATTTGCAGTACTACATACCCCTGTAACTTCAGCCCCAAAGTACGTGGCAAGCTGTACCGCAGCTGTACCTACACTTCCTGAAGCGCCATTGATAAGGATTCTTTGGCTACTCAGAATATTTCCCTTATCTCTAAGGAAAGGTAATGCTGTTAATGCCCCATCACAACCAGCAGCTTCCTCATAGGTCATATTGGTTGGTTTTTTTGCCAGCGTCTCCTCTTCTGGCATACATATGTACTCAGCATATGCACCATAACCAGGATTGGTGGTACCAAAAACCTGGTCACCTTCCTTAAATAATTTTACATCTTTGCCTACTGATTCAATTTCCCCAGCTAGCTCAGTTCCTTGTATGGGGTTCTTTGGTCTTACGAGACCAGTGAAAAATCTGCTAATAAATGGAGCGCCCTTCCGAAAAGTGCAGTCCACTGCTGTTACTGTTGTCGCTTCTACTCTTATCAGTACTTCATTATCCAAGGGAATAGGTTTTTCCATCTCTTTAAGCTGAAGAACATCCGGTGGTCCGTATTTTGTGCATACAATTGCTTTCATAGTTTTCTTCCTTATTTTACGTATACTCATTTTATCTTATTTATATATGTTTTGCAGATTTGGTAGCATGAATTTCCTGATGTTGGACCTTTATACCTTTAGACATTAGCCATATACCAATTATTATTTCAAAAAGACCACTCGGTGCATAAAAAATGATTTGATTGATCGGCATCGCTGCGTAACTGGGTGCAAGAATATACATTAAAGCGTGAATGAAAATAAGCGCAAAAGAAAGTATTCCAAAGCCTGCTAACATCCTTGGTATAAACTCTGACTTGAAAAACAAATAAGAAAATAATATCATGTCCAGACCAAGAAATACCATGAGTATAGAATACAGAGCAGTATGTTGGTTGAGGAGAATTCCGGCAAGGGCTTGGAACTGCTCCGGGGCAACTCCTGTCAAAGATGTTGTTCCATTTAACATATGCAGAGCAATAAAAGAGACAACCACCATAACAGCCACGAGAACCGCTTCTGCTACCTTCCAAAGAAGTGCAAGCAAAGCAAGATTGCTGTTTACTGTCTTGAGTATTGTATAAAGAGCCATAGCCAATACGATCAAACCGAGAGACATGATTAGTTCGATAGTAATACCAATACGAAATAGCAATTCATTGGACATAATGTTCTTGGCTGTAGCTATGACATTTTCTGCAACAATAAATTTTGAGAGAACAAAAGCCCAGTTAAGTGTAGGGACTATAAAGCTAAATAGAAACATGAAGCCTGCAACTTTTGCAACTTTATGTTGTGATGTATCGTCGATATGGTTTGTCATTTCAATTCCTCCTGATTTGTCAGGTTTTGTCGTTATGTTCCACAGTGATGACTACATTTCCCTTCTTGTGTCCTTTTTCGACATACCTATGAGCCTCGGCAATTTGTTCCAACGGATAGCGTCTATCTATGACAGATTTTATCTTCCCCGCCTCAACAAGCTCTTTGAGAAAAATTAAATTTTCAGTACTTAGCTTTCCTGTCCCTGTATCTCCTGCCCGACCGTATGTCCCGTTCGGAGTTAGTGCTTTCTTGCAATTTGATTTCGAGAGTTTTATAACGGCATCAAAGATGACATCATAAAGCTCTCCCCTTTCTGTAAAATCATCTTTAGTGTAATCAATTACCTTATCGGCTCCCAGAGATTTCACCAATTCAAAATTCGTGGTACTGCATACCCCGGTAACTTCCGCCCCAAAGTACTTAGCAAGCTGTACCGCAAAAGTACCTACACTTCCAGAAGCTCCATAGATAAGAACTTTTTGTCCGCTCTGAATATTTGCCTTATCTCTAAGGAAAAGCAATGCGGTTAATGCCCCGGAAGCAACTCCGGCAGCGGCTTCCTCATAAGTCATATTGTCCGGTTTAATTGCCAGCACCCCGTCTTCCGGCAGACACTTGTACTCGGCATAACCACCAAATGTAAAACCGGGAAAGGTAGATGCAAAAACCTGGTCACCTTTCTTAAATAGTTTTACATCTTTGCCTACTGCTTCAATTTCCCCGGCTAACTCAAACCCTAATATATTTATTCTTTTTGGTCTTATGAGACCAAAGTAAAATCTTGCATAAAATGGGTCAGCCTTTCGAATTTTACAGTCCCCTATCGTTACTGTTGTCGCAAATATTTTGATGAGTACTTCATTGTCCTTGGGAGTAGGTTTTTCTACCTCTTTGAGCTGAAGAACATCCGGTGATCCATATTTTTTCCATACAATCGCTTTCATAAGTATTCCTCCAATATTGTGTTGATTCGGTCATTTTCAGAATTGTTTACCACAAAACATCCTGCCAGTAAATTTGCAAAGCGCTGGTTTCACTTGTGCAAAACTTAGGCAAATCCATGATATTGGATTCGCAGGTAAAGTTAGACGTGCCACCATACGTTCATTTTCAAACAGAGTACCTTGCGTCAAGTACAAACCAAAGTTAGGTTTTGTTGGTATGTCCTACATTTATTACTACATTGCCCTTTTTGTGCCCCTTGTCAGCATATCTGTGAGCTTCGACGATGTTTTCAAGCGGATAGCATTTGTCTATGACTGCTTTAAAATGTCCCGCTTCCATTAACTCATTGATTTGAATAAGATATTCCGGAAGAGACTTTGGAGTTCCATCATCGACCGAAATGTATTTCCCATTCTTTGTTAGCGCTTTCTTGCACTGTGATTTTAATTTTGATTTTTTATTTTTTCCAACGGCATCAAAGATAAAATCATAAAGCTCTCCTCTGCTTGTTACATCCTCTTTTGTATAATCAATGACAGAATCGGCTCCCAGAGATTTCACCAACTCTGAATTTGTCGTGCTGCATACACCTGTAACTTCTGCACCAAAGTACTTAGCAAGTTGCACCGCGGTAGTTCCAATTGCTCCGGAAGCTCCATAAATTAGCACTTTTTGTCTGCTTTGGATATTTCCTTTTTTCAGAAAATGCCCGGCTAAATTACCTCCATAGGCAACTGCGGCGGCTTCCTCATAGCTTACATGAGAAGGTTTTATTACCAGACACTCTTTTTCAGATATACATTTGTACTCGGCATAGGTCCCGAATCCTAAACCAGTCATACCATAAACCCGGTCTCCTTTTTTAAATCTTTTTACATCTTTGCCTGTTGATTCAACTTCTCCGGCTAACACCATCCCAAGTATAGGATTCCTCGGCTTTGTAAAACCTATCACTAGCCCCATCATTAGTCCCATCGGGTGCCAAATGGGAAGTTTAAAACCCCGGACTATACAGTCACTTGCTGTTACTGCTGTCGTGAAGATTTTTATACATACTTCATTTTTCCTAGGATTAGGTTTATCCACCTCCTTGAGCTGAAGAACTTCCGGTGGGCCGTATTTTGTGCATACGATTGCTTTCATGAATTTTCTCCCATAATATGATCCGGTAAATTTCAAAATAGTTTACTACTGTTCATGGCGATCGGAAGGGAAAAGTTTCAGCCTGCTCCGTCGTAAGGACGTTGTTCCTATACAGGTTGGCACAGAGCCTCACAATAGTAATTACGGTAAATGTTATAAATCCCGTACTGTAGTCGATTGTCTTAGTAAAGGGGAGCAATATAGGAATCCACCAGATAACATTATAAACCACTAATGTGAGTCGGTTGGTGAAGCTCTGTTTGATTGAAACATAGTTTGCTGTGTTTTTCCGAAGCCACGCGAACCGCATGGCTGCATGTTGTTCGACAACCACTCAGTAAAATACTCCCATAACCACCAGTCCGATAAAGCCCCCTCTCACTAACCAAAATGATGTGGATAAAGCGATAACAACGTAAATCAGAGCGGGAAGTCCCAGTCCCAGCGAAAGCAAATTATTCCAACGTACGGTTAAGAATTCTTCCTTTGTCATAGTGTCCATCCTTTCTGCATATCGATTTCCAAATAATGATTCCTGATATCACTATCAGGTTTTGTTATTATGTTCCACAGTTATTACGACATTTCCCTTTTTGTGCCCTTTTTCAACATACTTAAAAGCCTCAGCAGTTTGCTCCAGCGGATAGCGCCTGTCTATCACCGGTTTCAACTTTCCCGTCTCAATCAATTCTTTGATGAAAACCATATCTTCGGTTCTTTCGATTGCTACACCGCCCTTTACTTTCTTGCCGCCTGTCATTGAAGTCCATAGAATTTGAATAAGCTCTTTCAGATCCATGATACACGGGAGAAAGATACCTTTTTGCTTCAGTGAGCCTTTACAACGTGAAAACGAAGTCTTGCCTACCACGTCAAAAATAAGATCATAGGTCTCACCACTTTTAATGAAATCCTGAGTCGTGTAATCGATGACCTTATCGGCTCCCAGGGATTTAACCATTTCTAAATTAGCAGTACTGCATACCCCGGTAACTTCTGCCTCGTAGTACTTTGCAAGCTGTACTGCAAAAGTACCTATACTTCCGGAAGCGCCATTAATAAGGATTTTTTGTCCGGCCTTGATATTCCCTTTATCCCTGAGGTAAAACAACGCGGTATGCGCGCCAAAAGGAACGGCGGCGGCTTCCTCATAGCTCAAATTTGCCGGTTTTATTGCCAGCGTCGCGTCTTCAGGCAAACACTTGTACTCGGCATGAACGCCCATACCCATGCCAGGTGTTCCATAAATCTGGTCGCCTACTTTAAACAGTTTTACATCTTTGCCTACTGCCTCAATTTCTCCGGCCAGCTCAGTTCCCAAAATATTTATTCTTGGTTTTGTAATACCAAAAATGAACAATCGTGCGGGGAGTTGGAACCCTTTAGGCGCAAACGTGAAATCCCGGGCGTTACAATCCCCTGTCGATACTGTTGTCGCGTGTATTTTTATGAGTACTTCATTATCCTTGGGAACAGGTTTTTCCACATCTCCCAGCTGAAGCAGATCCGGTGGTCCGAATTTTGTGTTTAAAATCGCTTTCATGTTTATTCCTCCTAATTTACTTTGATCCGGTGATTTTAATTGTAGTTCACAACAATCTAACCTATAAGTTTGTAAAACCTAACGATTTGCTTTAATTACCGGTCGGCATGAACCAGAAACAGCCTTTGTTCTTAACCATTCTCGAAAAATCGTGCCGCTTACACTCAGGTGTAGTTCTGTCGAGTGCAAGTGGGGGAACGTCACTCACTTGGTAAGGACTTGATGAACTTGCCTACCAATGCGATGATAGCCCGTTCTTTTTCCCAAGCTTTCCCGCCAAATTGGTAATGTAAGGGATCCGCGGTAGTAACAATAACCATATCGAGCTTATCCAGTAATATAATCAAATTTCCACCATGGCCAGACGCGTAGTTGAATTGATGGTCGCCTGCTTTGGCGGCCCACCACTGATAGCCATACCCGAGGTCGCGAAAGTAACCGTATCTACTGGTTATACCGGGTATCCACCCAGAGATATCGATATTATCCGAGTATCTTTGCAACGATTCCCTGACCCAATCGGTTGAAATTATCTGGTTCCCTTCATATTCACCATCGTTTAGAAATAAAAAGCCGAACTTGGCCCTATCACGAGCTGTAAGAGAGATTCCATGGGAGCCGTAATAGTAGCTATTTGCATCTTGCATCCAATCGCCCACCTCCGCATCAATCGGCGAAAAGAGATTCCCCTGAGCGTATGACTTGATATCTGTATCACACGCTCGTGCTACAATGATCCCCAGAAGATGGGATGTCAGATTGCTATAACCGAATTCGGTTCCCGGATCGCTGGTGAGCGGAAATTCGACAATGAAGGGCAGCCAAAAGCCGCGCGAAGAAAAAAGTGCATCCATATAAGGCGACGTTCGCTCCTCCCAGGCATATCCGGAACGCATTTGCAACAAGTCCCGGATCGTGATCTGCTCCTTCCTCGAATCATTTAATTTATCGGCGAACTCCGGGAAGAAATCGATCATCTTCTGATCCAGGCTTGACAGACAGCCTTGATTCAGTGCAATCCCGACCAATGCCGAGGTAAAACTTTTTGTCGCCGATGCCATATAGTACTTCTGCCCAACCGACCCTTCATTGAAGTACCCTTCTGCGATTAGATAGCCGTTCTTGACAACCAGCAGTCCATATAGGGTCTCCAATTCAACCGCATTGTGATAGAGCTTCGCCACAAGCATCGGATCCAATCCCTGCTCTTCAGGCGTCGACAGCTTCCAGCCATCCCCGGATAGCGGTGCGTATTTAACCGCTTTTAATTGCATAGTCGAAGGGCCGCATCCGACCAGCATGGACAGGATTAGGATCACACTAATGATCAGGAGGAAAGAATGCTGATGCAACTTTAAGTGAAACAAATTAATCTTTTTCATGGTTAATCTCTTTTTTTTAACACCTGACACTTTAACAAACTGGGTGGCGGCGATCGATCACCATTTCACATACAGGCTCTGACCACCGTTCCGGTTCAGCGAGAGGTTATGTCTATTGCAGCATCTCTACAATTTTGGGACGCGTCGTTTTAATATGTTCGTAATCCAGTTTCAATCCCATAGGTTCAAGGGCAGCTCCAAGTCCATCGTACATGCTTTTGACATCATCAAATGGACGTGAAACAGAATCCAACGCATTACGTCCTGCCTTATTCTTCAAAGTTTTGTCAGCACCTTTATCCAGCAGAGCTTTGACAATCTCAGTACGGCAAAAAAACGCGGCGGTGATAAGTGCCGTTGATCTTTCGTAGTTTTGATAGTTCACATCCGCTCCAGCTTCTATCAAGGCAATGGCTACATCTGTCTTGCCAAACACTGTTGCAGTGATCAGGGGAGTGGAGCCTCTTGTCGGTTCTTTTTTATCCAGGTCAGAACCTGCTTTGATGTGCTGCCGAACAGCTTCAAGGTTCCCTGTAACGGCTGCCGTGTGGAGATCGATCTTGGGTGCAGGATTTTCTTGTTTACTGCAACCGACAACGATAAGAAGTATGACGATGAGTATTGCTGTTGTTGATGTTTTCATGGTTATTTCCTCCAAAATTAGATTTTGATGAATCATTTACCGGATTACATTTTTTTCAATAATATTTTTGATTGAATTATTTTTCTATAAAAATAAATGAATAAATTACTTACAGCGAAGGTTGAAACTGTCAGAAACAGGAACTTTAAAAGTGATGGCAGAGCAGTGTGAAGCATGGTGAATGCAAATCCGCCCATAACAACCACATGGATGATATAAACCTGATAAGAGTTTTTATTTAGCTCTTTGCTGATTTTCCCCTGTTTATTTAGATACGTTCTGAATGTATTAATCATCAGGTATAGCAGGCAGAGTAGCGAAAGGTGAAAATTGATCCAAAGCAGCAATGTATCAACTATCTCGGAAAATATAAATTCACCCGGCTTCATCAAGGAATTCAAATAGAAAAATCGATATAAAATGACTGGTATCCATACCGTGAAAATTATTATAATGTAAAATCTCTTGTTTTTCGACGTTGATTCAAATGTCTTCAGTCTATAACATAGAGATCCGAATAGAAACATCATAAAGTAGATGAGCAGTCGTTCATTCTGGAAATCTAACAAGATTGTTTTTGTCCATCCCTGAAAATTAAAAATATCTATACATATACTATATATAAATCCAATGAGAAAGATTGCCCCGATAGCTTTCTTCAGTGAAATATCAGGAAACGTAATTTTAGCTCTTGAAAATAATAAAAACAGGATGTCGAATGAAAAAAGAACAGGAAGAAACCATAACCAATTTTGACTCCACATTTCGTTACTCCAGTGAAAGTAGGTCGTCCAGTTTTGTTGGGGTAAATTCCGGGAATATAAATATATTATTTTATACAGCGGCATTAACGTCAAAACAGCGATAATCCAGGGTATCAAGAGTCTTTTAAATTTGGATTTTAGAAATGTCCATTCGTTCTTGTTTTTCAAAGATAAAGGCGTTAAGAATCCTGAAACAAAAAATATGACGGACATAATAAAAATATCCAGGACTATTCTTAATTCACCGACCAAATTGTTCGTTGAAGGATCATATACAATCCAAAACAAAGACGAAAAAATACCTTTTTCATAAACAAGTCCGGAATGTAATACGACCACTAAAAAAATCATGAACGTTCTTAGATTGTCTAAAAAGTGAATACGATTCATCCTGTTTCCTTTGATTGCGTCTTGTCTTTTTTCAATCATACATACATTTCCTCTTTTGTTTTGATTAACAATTCAAATATTACCTATTTACTATTTTTTATTTCGCCTAAAAATCTTGTGAATATCCTGTCCAACCACATAAAAACAGGGCACCAATACCAGTGTTAGCGGCGTAGCGAATACCAGACCCCAGCCGAGTGATAAAGCCATTGGCGCCATAAATGTCGCTGTACCTCCAATACCATAAGCTAATGGCAAAAGAGCGACGACAGTTGAAATAGTAGTCAGAACAATTGCCCGTAAGCGGTCGGCTGTTCCTTCTGCAACTATTTCCAAAATACTGGCATCACGTTTTTCTGCTTTAAGATCATTGATATGGTTGACCAATACGAGCGAATCATTGACCACAACACCGGAAAGTCCGATGATCCCCATCATAGCCATAAAACTGAGCGGTTCCCCATGAAATCCAAATGCAGCGATAACACCAGTGATACCGAATGGAATAGCCATCATCACCAGGAACGGTTGGCTTAATGAGTTGAATAAAAGAACCAGTAGGAAATAAATCCCTACAACAGCGATTATAAGGGTCTGAAAAAGTCCTGCCATTGATTCTTCAGTTTCAAATGCTTCTCCACCTTTGCTAAGCTGCATTCCCGACCAATCTTTGTCCAGATTAATTTGTTCTAACACGGCATTAATAACTTCCAAACTTGTTGCAACATCCTGATCAAGATCGGCTTCAACTGTGATGGTACGTTCCCCATCAAGATGACGAAAATCAGACAGACCAGGACCTGATTTGAGCCTGGCTACTTCTTTTAATGGAATTAGTCTTCCCTGTCGGTTGGGAATGAGAAGTTTTTTCAGATAGCTTAACCGTTTCCGTGCTTTTTCCTGAATCATAATCCGGTAGTCAACATCATCCCCATAGCGCACGCTTGTTACAACCTGACCATCATAAGCAATGCGGACATTCTGGGCTACATCAGCAACAGTGAGCCCAAGACGAGAGAGTTTATCATAATTTATTTTAATTTCTACCTGGTCTTTTCCTCCTTTATCGTCACGCCCGATATCTTTCACGCCGTTTATTCTTCCCAACATGGCTTCCACAGTGTCTGCTAATTGTGTCCTCAGTACATCATTGGATCCAATCACTCTTAAACTAATGGGTTTTCCAACCGGGGGACCGCCGGAAATAATCATATAGTTAATTTTTCCATTCCCTTGAAATTCGTCTGTTTCCTGCCGCATAGCTTCAACGATTTCATCCGCAGTTCTGGAACGTTCTGTATAAGGAGATAGATTTACTGATATAGTGCCAAAGTTTTCTGTCTCGGCATTAATAAAAGGATTTGATCCGATTCGAGTGGTGTATGAATCCAGTTCTTCTTCAGGCAAATTTGCAATCAATTCTTCAATTTGTCTCATTTTATCTGAAGTTGTTTTTAAAGGAGTTCCCACGGGAAGTTCATATCCGACATAGAATTGATCAGCCGTTTCTGTCGGGAACAGAATAAACTTAATGTAATTTCCGGCATACCAGAAAGAGCCTGCCAGCATAATAAAAAATAAAGGAATGAGAATATACCTGAATCTTAAAAAATGATATACAACACTTCGATAGCGTTCTGATAACGTTCTGAACCATTGGCGACCTGTAGATTTAACAGTACGGTGTTGCATTCCCGGAACTAAATGTGCAGGCAGCACTATCATTACTTCAGTTAGAGAAATAAAAAGCGCCAGACTTATTGCCAGGGGAATGGGCACAATATATCTCCCGAATATTCCCGGCATAAAAAACATCGGGGCAAATACCAGAAATGTTGTAAGCACAGTTGTTACTACAGGACGAAAAACCTCGGATATTCCATTAACAGCAGCATCCAAAGATGAATCGCCTTGCTCACGACGGTGGGAAATATTTTCAGCGATAATAATAGCGTCATCAACAATGATACCAATTACCAAAATCATACCGGAGAGCGTAATCGTATCCAAATACATTCCGAACCGGGGTAACAGAAAAATCGTTCCCAACAACGCTATCGGAATGCCCATGGCAACCCAAAAGGCAGTGCGAAAGTTCAGGAAAATGGGCAAGATAAGAATAAGCAGGATCAAGCCAATTAAGCCATTCCAAAGGACAACCTCAAAGCTATTGCGTACTATTCGGGATGCATCCCCTGTATATGTAACTTCGACTCCTTCCGGAAGATTCTGATTTTCGTTTTTGACGAGTTCCTTTATCGCATCACAAGTTCGAATAGCATCCCCATTCTCACTCAAAAAAACAACAAATGAAATAGTGGACTTGCCATTCATGCGAGTTAGAATTCGTTCATCAGCAAAATCGTCATTTATAATAGCAAGGTCTTTTATCTTCACCTGCGGTCCTTCAAATGTTGACCGAACAATCACATCACCTATTTCCCCTGGATTGCGAAATTGAGCTAAAGTAACGAGATTCTTTTCGCTGGTGTAGGATTCAAACGAGCCGCTTGTTCCACGGATATTTCGCCCCTGTACTGCTGCAATAATTTCACGCATGGGAATTTGATACTTTTCTACTGCATCAGGAGAAACTTCCACTTTAATTTCCCGGGCACGGTACCCGAGCCGCTTTAATTGTGAAATGCCTGAAATAATTTTCAATTTCTTTTCAAATATTCTGGCATGTTCTCTTAAATCCTTGTAGGGAATATCTCCGGAGAGTCCCACTTCAATTATTTCCATTTCGCTGGTGGAGCTAAGTTCGGTCACCAGCGGCGAGTCGGTTACTTCTTCCGGGAAATCCGTAACTCTGCTCACTGCTTCCCGAATTTCAGATTTGATTTTATCCTGATCACTGGCATCAATTTCGATAATCACAAATATACTTGAAACATTTTCCATCGATATTGATGTTATCCTGTCAAT
>Ga0255393_10131_pt1 | contig 11286 bp, 9 predicted proteins | sample ANMaggSeSYBR01C8_FD_182122 | JGI IMG/M metagenome (GOLD analysis project Ga0255393, IMG submission 182122) | Sediment cell enrichment communities from methane seep in Santa Monica Basin, California, United Staets - ANME aggregate JGI... | ecosystem: Environmental > Aquatic > Marine > Cold seeps >... | reverse complement strand
TCCTTAGTGATATTGCTGATTTTTCAAAAATGAATGCAATTTATGGGGAGTTCTTCAAGGAAGATCCACCCGCACGCTCAACAATGCAGGTGGGTGCATTGCCAAAACTGGGAAAGGTGGAGATCGAGGTTATCGCAAAAATATAACCGACACAATATGGAAAAAGACCTGATTTGTGTGGTGGATGATGAATCGCGCATCATCGATTTTATTCGCATCTATCTGGAAAAGGAAGGCTTTGCAGTCATCAGTTTCACTGATGGTCTGGATGCTCTTGATGGCGTTCGCCAGAGTATGCCGGCGTTGGTAGTCTTAGATGTCATGCTTCCGGGAATGGATGGGTTTGATGTTTGTAAGGCGCTTCGGATGGAAAAGAACAATGTTCCGATCATCATGCTTACCGCAAAGGATGAAGAAATCGATAAGATTATCGGACTGGAATTGGGAGCGGATGATTACCTTACCAAGCCTTTTAATCCCAGAGAGCTGGTAGCACGTATCAAGGCGGTTCTACGCAGGAATAAATTGACGAGAAAATCCTCGCAATTCGTGATAAAAGTGGGCGATATAACCATTGATACCAATCGACGGGAAGTTATGGTTGGAGAAGCTCTGGTACAACTCCGGACGCAGGAATTTGAACTTTTGCGTGTGTTGGCAGAGGAAGAAGGGCGCGTCTTTTCACGTGAGCAGTTATTGAATTTCGCCTGGGGTTATTCCTTCGCTGGACAGACTCGCACAGTTGATGTGCATATCGCTCAATTACGGAAGAAGCTGGGTGATTATTCGGCTAAGATAGAAACTGTGACAGGCTATGGGTATAAGCTGATCGTATGAAATTCTTTTCAAAAATAAATACTCGTTTGTGGATAACCTATGTTCTTTTGATAGGGTTTGTTCTTGTTGCTGCCCTGACTGGTATCGTGGTTGCATTTCGCAATAGTCCACTGCTCTACTGGAAAGAGTTTGTTCGTCTAAATTATGTAACCAACTCGCTTGCCAACAGACTCGAATTTTACAAGGATGTAAATTGGTCTGGAACCATCGATCTTTTCCTGAAAAACGCCAACTTACTTGACGTGCGGGTCATCATTATCGATAACCATGGAAACATCCTGTTGGATTCCGCTGGCCGAGAGAATTTGCCAATGCCTGCGGTTGCTGACCCTTCTTCTGCCTATCAGCGGACGGAAGGCGGGATCCGTTTGTTCAGAGATGGGGAAAAGCAGGCTTGGTTTTATCAGATCAATCCGATCAATGATAATAATTATCTGGTCTCGGTAATTCCGCGCCCCGCAATCCGTATCAGAACTCTGTTTCAGGATGAATTGTTAAACCCGCTCTTCAGAGTAGGCTTGATCGCTATGGTCATCGCATTTATTCTCAGCTGGTTTGTAGCCCGTTGGATCACACAACCGCTGCAAACTATCTCCCAGTCTGCACGACAACTGGCATTCGGAGAATTTCCACCGATCAAATTGGAAGGTCCGGCAGAAGTCCAGCTGCTCGCTAGCGTAATTAACTCAATGGATCAGCAAGTGCGTGACAGCATCCAATCTCAAAAGGATTTTGTGGCAAATGTTTCTCATGAATTTAAGACTCCCCTTACATCAATTCAGGGGTTCGCGCAGGCAATTTTTGATGAAGTGGTTCAGACTCAAGATCAAAGACAGCATGCTGCACAAGTTATTCTTGAGGAAACTGACCGATTGAACTATCTGGTGAATGACTTGCTGACACTTGCCAAGCTGGACGCTGGCACGATACGGTTTGATATGCGCGATATCTCACTGAATCCGATCTTGAAAAAGATAATTGAGAAATTTGAATACCGAATTGCATCAAAAGGGATAACTGTCGATTTAGATTTATCAGAAGAATATAGTGTCCATGGTGATGGCGAGCGCATTACGCAAGTATTCAATAACCTCGTTGATAACGCAGTGAAATTCACTCCCGTAAATGGAAAAATAAAAATATCTGTTAGTGGGGATAAGCGATATTCTGTGATTAGTGTTCACGACAATGGTGGGGGGATTGCGGAAGAAGATATTAGTAAGGTTTTTGAGCGGTTTTATCAAGTGGATAAATCTCGCGGGCGGAATGAAACCAGAAGCATTGGGCTTGGATTATCCATTGCGCATCATATAGTAAGGGCGCATGGCGGTGAGATTTCTGTACAAAGCGAACTAGGCGTTGGCAGTTGTTTTATGGTAAAAATACCCATAGCCCATGCGAAATCAAAATAGATCTCCTCTGGTTTCAGTCATTATTCCCTGTTACAACGAGGAAAAAACGATTGAGTTGCTTCTCGCAGCAATCCATAACCAGACCTATCAAATTTCCCAAATCGAAGTGATTATTTCTGATGCGCTGTCGCAGGATAAAACGCGTGAGAAAATCCAGGTCTACAGCAAAAATCACAAGGAATTAAAAATCCGCGTTGTTGATAATGTCCAACGGACAATCCCCGCAGGCGTGAATATTGCTGCAAAGGCAGCAGCCGGGGAAATTCTCGTCAGGCTGGATGCGCATTCGGAACCGAACCCAGAATATATTGCAACCAGCGTGGATTTATTAATAACAGGGAAGGCTGATAATGTTGGTGGTATCTGGGAAATTCAACCAGGAGAGAATACCTGCATCGCAAAATCGATAGCGCTGGCAGCTGCGCATCCACTGGGTGTTGGTGATGCAAAATACCGTGTGTCTAAGCAGGCGCAGTATGTAGATACGGTCCCGTTTGGCGCCTTCTTTAGAGAAAAATTCTTCGAAATTGGTGCTTTCGACGAATCACTTCTGGCGAATGAGGATTATGAGTTCAATGCTCGCTTGCAGAAATCTGGAGGAAAAGTTTGGATGGATCCACGCATTTGCTCAAAATATTATGCGCGGGCAAACTTAAGCAAACTTGCCGTGCAATACTGGCGATACGGGTTCTGGAAAGTAAAGATGCTTGCTAGATTCCCGGGCACAATCCGATTGCGTCAGGCTGTTCCACCGCTCTTCGTTGCAAGCATTGCGTTTTTTTCTTTACTTTCCGTCTTTTTCCCAATTGCTCGTATAATTCTACTGGGCGAGCTGGGTATATATTTCCTGTCATTAATATCAGCCGGGTTACTGTGCAGCATAAAACGGCGCTTATATTGTTGTCTCCTGATGCCTGTTGCGATTGCTGTCATGCACTTTTCATGGGGAACCGGTTTTATTTTCAGCTTGTTTGTCAGAAAAACAAAGGATTCGAAATAGAAAAATGAAAAATAACGCGAGTGGTCAAAAACCTCTCTGGCGAATTACAGATAGTGAACGCCGCTTCATCCTGGTATTGGGTGATGCAATTGTTGCAACGATTTCTGTCTTGATTTCTTTATATTTCTGGGCGATGAAAGACCAATGGATGGACTTCACCTGGCAGTTCCTGTTGGAAAGACCGCCAGATTGGTATTATTCTCTTCCATTTATTTGGCTGCTACTCTTGTTTGAACTCAATGAGCCAAAACGGGCAGGCAGGCGATCAGATACAATTCGAGGAATTACCTTATCTACAACCCTCAGTACTTTTTTGTACTTGCTTGTATTTTTTATTTCTGAGCCACGATCGCTTCCACGCCGCGGTGTCGCTGTATTTATCGCAGCTGTAGCCGGATTGACATATCTTTGGCGCTTGCTATATATACGTATTTTCACAGCCCCAGCTTTCCTGCGTCGGGTTGTCATTATTGGCGCAGGCCGGGCCGGCTCTAACCTTGCGGAAGAGATAAACAAAATTGATCCACCACCGTACCAACTGATCGGTTTTATCGATGATGATAAAGGGAAAGGGGGAAAGAAGATCGCTGGTGTTCCGGTGCTTGGAAACAGCAAAATGCTGATTGATATTGTTGAGCAAGAGCAAATCACCGACCTTATCTTTGCAATCTCTGGTGATATGCAGCCGAGCATGTATTCGGCTATTCTCCGAGCCAAAGAAAAAGGAATTGACGTAACCACTATGCCGGTCGTCTATGAGGAAATTATAGGGCGTGTGCCAATTTCGTTGCTGGCGGATGACTGGGTTTTACGGTCATTTGTTGACCGTGCACATGCCCCGGATTCTTATGAACTTATCAAGCGATTGATCGATGTGGTTGGATCTGTTTTTGGGCTGATTTTCCTGGCAGCGATTTTCCCGATCATTTCTTTGATTATCATTATTGATGATGGGTTCCCTGTTTTATTCAAACAAATACGCGTTGGAAAAAGCGGCAAAGAATTCAAGCTAATCAAATTCCGAAGCATGCAAAAAGACGCAGAAAAAGATGGCGCGCGTTTTGCCGTGGAAGACGATGAGCGTGTGACTGGTGTAGGGGCATTTCTGAGGAAAAGTCACTTGGATGAGATTCCACAGTTTATTAATGTGATCAAAGGTGATATAACAATCGTAGGTCCCCGTGCCGAGAGGCCGGAGATGATCGCTGAATTGCAGAGGGGAATTCCCTTTTATCGTGCGCGTTTGTTTGTTAAACCTGGTGTAACAGGCTGGGCACAGATAAATTATGGATATGCTGCGACGGTTGAAGAGAACGCTGTCAAGCTTGAACACGATCTGTATTACATCATGCATAGAAATATTATTATGGATATTCGAATCATTATTCGCACAATCACCGATGTCTTTGGACTTCGCGGACTTTAGCATGAAGATTAATCTTAATATCCGCAATCGTTATATTTTAATTGGCGATCTTTTCCTGTCGTTCATTTCTGTTATTGGGACCTATATCCTGCGCCTTGAGTTGATTGAGGTGTTTAGCAATTACTACCTTTCCTTATTATGGTTGCTGCTTCTGTCTCTGACCATCAAGCCGTTAATATTTTATTTCTATGGCCTTTATCGAAAGATGTGGATCTATGCCAGTATACGGGAACTAAAATTGGTCTTGCTGGCGGTGACAACATCTTCTGTCGTAACCTCTTCGATAATGCTTTTGCTTTTTACAAATAAGGTTTTCACATCTTTCCCGCGGTCTGTGTTGATCATCGATTGGATAATTTCGATAATCTTTGTAGGCGGTCTTCGGTTTGGTTTACGCGTGATTTTCGAGAACAATAAGAACCGAGAAGCACATCGACAGATTGTTAATATCAAAAAGAACGCACTCATCATTGGCGCGGGTGATATGGGAGCAACTGTTGCGAAGGAACTGCAGAAAAACCCCCTATTAAAAACAAATCCTATCGGATTTCTCGACGACAATCCAGGTAAATATAAGCAGCAACTGCACGGCATTCCCGTGATTGGCAGACTGAAAGACCTCTCCAGAGTGATCAAGAATAACCAGGTTAATGAAGTCATTATTGCCATTCCGAGTGCATCCGGTCGTGTAGTACGTGAGATAATCGAAATTTGCCGCAGGAACAAAGTGCCTTTCAGGACGATGCCGGGGATATATGAGTTGCTGGGTGGAGACGTAAACGTTACGCGTTTGCGAAAAGTGGAAATTGCCGATCTTCTCCGCCGCCAGCCAACGCAGGTCGATGAGGGAACTGTTGGCAGCATTCTTAATGGAAAAGTCATTCTCGTAACCGGTGCTGGTGGTTCTATCGGGCAGGAATTGTGCCGTCAGATTGCCCGTTGGGGACCGGTGAAGCTAGTTTTACTTGGGCATGGCGAGAACAGTATTTTCGAGACTTATCAATCACTGCATAAAGCATTTCCATCTGTACCGTTAGTCACTGCTATTGCAGATATCAGAGATAAAGAACGTATTGATCAGGAATTTTCCAGGAATCATCCGCAGGTTGTTTTCCATGCTGCCGCGCATAAACATGTGCCGCTTATGGAAGAAAATATCGAAGAATGCATCTTGAATAATGTATTTGGCTCAAAGAATATTTTGGATGCGTGTGTGAAGCATAAGGTTGAACGATTTGTATTTATTTCTACAGATAAAGCGGTTCGTCCGATCAGCATTATGGGCGCATCCAAGCGGCTTGCTGAGATGCTTGTCATAGATGCTGCAGATAGAACAAAAAACCACTATTCAGTAGTGCGTTTTGGCAATGTTCTCGGAAGTCGCGGAAGCGTCGTGCCACTTTTCAAACAGCAAATCGAGCAGGGTGGTCCTGTAACAGTAACTCATCCTGAAATGAAGCGTTACTTTATGACTATCCCGGAAGCGGTCTATTTAGTTCTCCAATCAGCAGGTATGGGAAAGGGTGGCGAGACCTTTGTGCTTGATATGGGTGAGCAAATCAAGATCGTTGACCTTGCGAAAGATTTGATAAGGTTATCTGGACTTGAACCTGAAAAGGATATCGAGATTGTATATTCAGGTATCCGGGAAGGTGAAAAGCTGAGTGAGGATCTCTGGAATGACGGAAGAAATCTGAAGACAACCGACCATCCCGCAATTTCTTGTGAAGAGGGACATCGTGTTTTGCTTGGCGAAGAGTTAGAAGATATAATCAGAAAGTTGGTTGAACTTTCCCGTGAGGGTAAAGCGAAAGAGATTATAAAAATAATTAATCGCGATATTCCTGAAGCAGAAATACGACAGAGTATCGCACGGAAAGAATCAGGAATTTAGTCATGGCGTTAGTAGAGCGAAAAGATTGGATTGAGTTTCTAGATGTACATCTGGATGGCCATTTATTACAAACAACAGCCTGGGGAGAATTTAAAGGTGGGCATGGCTGGTACCCGAGATACCTAATTAATGGAACAGTAGGCGCTCAGATACTTTTTCGCCGATTGCCATTTAATAAGACGATTGCATATATTCCCAAAGGCCCAATTGGAAATGGGTGGAAGAACTTCCTGGTAGAAGCCGAAAAAGTTTGCAAACAGGAAAAAGCTATTCTCATCTACGTTGAACCCGATGGTTGGGAAGGATCACAATCGTGTAATTTACTGGAAGCTGAAGGTTTTGTTGCCAGCCCGATTTCAATCCAGCCGCGCCGGACAATCACTTTGTCGCTTACCGGTGACGAATCTGATTGGATGAAGAGGATGAAACAGAAGACGCGCTATAACATACGCCTGGCTGAGAAAAAAGATGTGCGGGTTGAACTATCCAAAGATGTGTCAGCATTTACTGGCTTGATGTTGGTGACTGGCAGTCGGGATAATTTTGGTATCCATGATAGTACTTATTATCATGATGTCTACGCTAGATTTGCTTCTGGTAATCAATGTGTCCTTCTGCTTGCGAAATACGAAGAACAGGTTTTGGCGGGAATCATGCTGTTTGCCCGTGGGAATCGTGCATGGTATTTCTATGGTGCCTCAAATAACAAAGAGCGCAACCGCATGCCAACCTATCTCCTTCAGTGGGAGGGTATGAAGTGGGCGGCGGCGCGGGGCTGCACGGAATATGACCTGTGGGGCATTCCAGATGTTGATGAAGATCAGTTAGAAACGCAGTTCACTATCAGATCGGATGGCCTGTGGGGCGTGTATCGTTTCAAGCGTGGATTTGGTGGCGAGATTAAGCGGACAGCAGGCGTATATCAGAAGATTCTTAATCGGCCGCTATTTGCGATTTACAATACGGTTATGAAGATCAGAAAGTCGTATGTTTCCTGAAGAGCAATCGTGATTACGCGAATTGAGATTACTGATAAAGAAAAATGGAATGGGGCGATTAAGGAATTGCCGGGAGTTGGTATCCTCCAAACCTGGGAATGGGGGCAGGTCAAGCAGGCTTATGGTTGGCAGCCTAAGTATTTCCTTTGGCTTACACAAAAAAAGAAAGTTGTTGCCGCTGCCGCAATTCTTTTCAAAGATGCTATTGTACCGATAATAAAATGGTCCTTCCGTACGGCGTATATTCCGCAGGGTCCGCTTCTAAATTGGTCGGACGTCCAATTACGCGATCAAATTCTCAAGGAAATTCATCAGACAGCAGAAGAAGCTGGTGCTGTTTTTTTGAAGATCGATCCTGAAGTGATTATGGGGTTTGACGAAGAAATACAATCAGACAACAAAGAAAATTTCGAAGCGAATGAAGTGCTTGCTCAATTAGAAGAGTTCGGATATCAATTTTCCTCACAACAGATTCAGTTCAAGAATACCGCCTGGCTGAAGCTCAATCTATCAGAGGATGAACTGCTGAAGGGGATGAAACAAAAAACCCGCTATAACGTCCGCCTTGCTGGTCGAAAAGGAGTCGTGGTTCGACAGGGAAGTTTGGATGATCTGGAAACACTTTATCAGATGTATTTGGAGACATCCATTCGCGATGGTTTTATCATTCGCCCGAAAGATTACTATACACTGGTTTGGTCAACTTTTATGAAGGAACAAATGGCCGTGCCATTAATTGCGGAGGTAGAAGGCCAGCCAATTGCAGGTTTAATGTTGTTCCATTTTGCTAATCGCTCATGGTATTTATATGGTATGTCAACTAGTGCGCATAGAGAAAAAATGCCGAATTATCTCTTACAGTGGCAAGCTATCAAAATAAGTAAGCAATTGGGTTGTGAGATCTATGACCTCTGGGGAGCACCTGACGAATTCACAAATGCTGACGGTATGTGGGGCGTATATCGTTTTAAGAAAGGGCTCGGTGCGCATGCTGTCCAAAGAATTGGAGCGTATGATCTCCCATTGAAAAAAAATGCGTATAAAATATTCATAGAGATTATTCCGCGCATCCAAGTGATTACACGAAAAATAAGAAAGGTGCAGCAGCTGCAAGAGTTAAACTGAAGGCAAAGAACAAGGCATGAATCTTGACATTCAAACCACTGTACGAATTATCTTCATCCTGCTCCTCATTGCTGGAGCGGGTATTTCCATTTCGGCAGTTCGTGCTTTCAGAGAGGCTGGCCGTCTTCGCTTCTTTCTTAAGAAGCGAAAAATTCTTTCGCGTGCCTGGCAGCTTGTTTTATATGCGGCAATCGTTGTTGCTGGCGCTTTTCTTTTCAACCGCTTTGCTGAGCCTGTGACTTACCAGGTATTTGAACCATCTCCGACACTTACTTTAACTCCAACAATTACACAGACATCGACCATCACTCAGACTGCGACTGTCACGATTACGCCGACTGTAACAATCACACCTGAATTTACAGCGGTGCCGGAAATACCGATTGTAATAAGTGATGGATTCAGCTCGGATGTTACACCAAACCCTGACGCACGTTTCAGCACGATTGTGTTCGCGCGCCGATTGAATGGTGATTATCAACCGATTAATCCAAGCGATAGATTCGATCAGCCCAATGAAACCATCTTTGGTTCTTTCTCGTATGAGAATATGATTCCCGGAACACAGTGGTCAGAGCTTTGGTTTCGGGATGGCGAATTGATCTCATACGAATCCATCGAGTGGAATGGAGCATCCGGCGGGTATAGGTACGCGGACTTGATATTGCCTGCGGAGGAATGGTTAGCAGGGTTCTATGAAGTGCAAATATACGTGGGAAAGACTTGGAAAGCTAATGGCACATTTGAGGTATTCGGTATTGCACCAACGTCGACGTTGACACCAACATTTACATCAACTTTTTTGCCGACAGAAACTCCTGAACCAACCGGCACATTGCAGCCAACTGCTACTCAAACGGACACACCTGTCCCGGTTTATACTGCAACTGCAACATCAACTGTTGTGCCTACAAATACTGCGACACTTACATTAACCCCGACAATTACACTTACACCTCAAGCGACCAGACGATCAACTATTTTCCGCTAAGGCCAAGGCTTTCGCTATCTTTCCCGCAACATATGCGTTATTTTTCAGTAATGCAAGATTCGCTGCCATACTCCTGCCAGCGGTGATCTCACTCACTTTTTCCAGTAAGAAGGGTGTTATTGCTGGGCCGTGAATGCCAGAATGATCCGCTTCCGCCAGCGCTTTTTCAATCGCAGTGTTCACTTCATCAGCAGGAATTTCCGCACTTTCAGGTAGCGGAACAGTGACGAGGATTGCTGAATGTAGACCAAATTTCCATTGTTCTTTGGCGATAGCGATAATTTCTTCCTCGCTGTCAACCTTATAGTCCGCCATGATACCACTGTGTACGGAATAAAATGCGGGCAACTCTGCTGTCTTGTATCCTAGTACCGGAACGCCGTTTGTTTCTAGATTTTCTTTTGTTGCAGGAATATCCAATATCGATTTTGCGCCGGAGCACACGACTATCATTGGGATTTGTGCTAATGTTGGCAGATCAGCAGACTTGTCCGCTGGATTACCGCGGTGCACACCGCCAATTCCACCTGTAGCGAATACCCGAATCCCGGCCGCATATGCAACTTCCATTGTGCCAGAAACCGTTGTACCACCATCAATCCCTTTCGCTAATGCGAAAGAAATATCTTTCCGGCTGATCTTTACAGTATTCTTGGAATCAGCGAGAGCGTGTAATTGTGAGTTATCAATTCCAACATGGAATTTTCCAGACAGCATGCAAATCGTCGCAGGGATTGAACCTCCATTGATGACTTCCTGTTCCATGGCTTCTGCTGTTTCAAAATTGGTAGGTTGAGGTAAGCCGTGGGTGATAAGTGTTGATTCCAGCGCGACAACCGGTTCATTTTTCGCTAAAGCTGATTTTACTTTTTCGGATAGTATGATTGCATCCATAGGTCTATATTTGTCCTTTTCTAATTATTTTGATCGATAGGTTGGATAAGCTAAAAAATGATACCACTTGTTTCTCTAGATGATCATTTAATTCATTTATCTGTAAGCCAACAATATCTGTTGTTTGTCCATCTTGCTCTATCTTATTTTCGTTTGTGCTGTCAATGATGCTATATTGCGAACGCCGATGTTTTCGAATGAACCCTTTCCGAGTATTGGGATTGCTCTCTAAGAGTTGTGAATAATTCCCATGGCCTTGTTGTTTGGCAATCTGCATATTGTTTTGAGTGGTGTTTAGTTCTTCTATCTTATTTATGGGAGAACTTGATTCTTGGTCTCTCAAATACTTGTAAATTTCTTGCTTAAAAAAGTCATAGATAAGGTTGTTTGGATTTGCTGCTTCTTTAAGGACCCAGGCATCCTCCTTGCTGATCGGGAATACAAAGGATTGAGGTGTCGATTGGGCATTACCAGATATGTCTAGATCGATACTTATCATTTCTTTGGTATTTAATTTTCCTTTTCTTTTTTTCGCATCCGAAAGTTTAACTACTATTCTAAGATTAGATTTCGGAATAATTGCGTAGATTCTTTCCTTGTGTGCCAGATGTATCTGATGCTTATCCTGTGTGTCTCCAAGGAGAAATAATTGATGACTGATTCCATCATTCGATTCTGTTATTAAGAGATCGGATTTGTCGATAGTAAG
>Ga0255393_10128_pt1 | contig 11322 bp, 7 predicted proteins | sample ANMaggSeSYBR01C8_FD_182122 | JGI IMG/M metagenome (GOLD analysis project Ga0255393, IMG submission 182122) | Sediment cell enrichment communities from methane seep in Santa Monica Basin, California, United Staets - ANME aggregate JGI... | ecosystem: Environmental > Aquatic > Marine > Cold seeps >... | reverse complement strand
AAAAAATCGGGTTGGATAGAATTGAACATACGCTTAAAAGTGTGAACTTTGATACAATCAATTCGCACTGCGTCAGGGTTACAATTTATTCTTATGCAGGGGTGCAGGGAAATATGTCTGGTTTTGAAAACAAATATGAATACACCATCTACGGAAATGGAAATGTAGTTATAGATTTAGCTGTTAATCCCGAAGGTGAACTGCCCGACTTGCCAAGAATTGGTCTCGAAGCTGAAATACCTGGAGAGTATTCCAACTTAACATGGTACGGACGAGGACCCTGGGAAAACTACTGTGACCGAAAAGAAGGTTCGCCTGTTGGAAAATACAATAGCTCTGTTGACGAACAATATGTTCCGTACATCATACCCCAGGAAAATGGTAATAAAACTGATGTCCGCTGGGCAGCACTTTCAAACGGCAAAGGAACTGGATTGTTAATTGTAGGGATGCCATTGTTTGAATTAAGTGCTCTTCATTTTACTGCAAAGGATATGGATACTGCAAAGCACTATTGGGAATTGAAAAAAAGGGGAAATATTATATTAAACCTGGATTACAAGCAAAGAGGATTAGGCGAAGGAAATTGCGGGGTAGATGTTTTGTCCCGATACCAGGTCAACCCTGAACCAGTGCATTTCAGGGTGAGGTTAAGAGGGTTTACAACTGGCGATTCATCGGTTAAGAATTTGAGTAAATATGTTCCCATTTAAATTCTAAGGAATCAGAATTAAATAAGTTGAACAAGTTGAATAATCACTAAATATGTCATGCCTGCGAATGCGACTGAAGGAAGTGCCTGTGGTGCAGACATCTCCGCCCTGTTAGCAAGGAGACTTCTGCATTCGCAGGAGTGACATGGTTTGTTAAATTTTCTTCAAAGATGTACAAGTTATTTAATCCCCATTTCTAAACAATACTATAAATTTCATAAGGACTTAATATGGATATTGAAACAATGTCGTTAAGTAAGTTGGACTGGGTGGTGATAGCAACGTATGGAATTGGAATGCTGACTGTGGGCTGGTACTATTCACGCATAAATAAAGACACCGAAGATTACATGTTAGGTGGTCGTAAAATGACATCCTGGCGTGTAGGTCTTTCTCTTTTTGCAACTATGTTCAGTGCGGTTTCATACCTGGCAATGCCAGGCGAAATTGTTAAATACGGACCAATGATATTGTGTACAATGGCAGGTTATCCGTTTGTTTATTTTGTCGTGGGCAGGTACTTTATTCCCTATATAATGAAACTCAAAATTTCCAGCGCCTACGAATTACTTGAATCACGATTAGGAATAGCTAACCGTATGCTTGCTTCGGTCTATTTTTTGATCATGCGGTTGGTCTGGATGGCGGTGATTATTTATATGTGTTCTGACAAGGTTATTGTGCCGATAATGGGATGGGAAGAACACACCGCTTTATGGGTTAGCATAGTGCTTGGATTCGTCACAATCATTTATACGTCAATGGGGGGATTGCGCGGAGTTGTGTTTACAGATGTCGTGCAAACATTTATCCTGTTTGGCGGCACCATACTGGCGATCGTAATGATTACAAATAAGTTAGGCGGTGTATCTGCCTGGATACCCTCTGAATGGCCTGAACATTGGGCTGGATGGGTTTTTTTTGATACCAAAGCCAGGGTTTGTTTTCTAATTGCTGCCATTACATCGTTTGGTTGGTACGTATGTAATGCTGGTTCGGATCAAATGGCAATCCAACGTTACCTGGCAACACGCGATTCTAAAGCCGCTCGCAGAATGTATCTTCACTCGCTCATCTCAAATTTACTCGTTTCCGCTTTGCTGGGAATATTAGGGTTGGCGTTAATGGCTTTTTTTCGTGAGTACCCGGAACTAATTCCTATGGGCACTACCATGACCGAAAGCGCAGATTTACTTTTCCCTCGCTTTATCGTCATTGGGCTTCCCATTGGGTTTTCAGGACTTGTTCTTGCTGGCTTGTTGGCTGCTGCAATGTCAAGTCTTTCATCAGGCATCAATTCATCGTGTTTGGTAATTAGCACCGATTTTATTGTTCGTTTTAGAAAGAAAAAAATTGCCGAAGCAAATCAGGTTAAAGTGGCAAAAATCATCTCACTTTGTATCGGTGTTGTTATTGTTCTTCTCAGTCTTGTTATAGGAAATGTTAAAGGCAACCTGCTGGAGCTGACATACAAAACAATTAACTTACTTGTAGCACCTCTTTTCGTTCCTTTTTTCATGGCGATGTTTGTACGTTCCGCAAGACCCACAGGCACTTTTATAGGAACGATAATAAGCGCTGTTGTTGCATCTCTTGTAGGTTTTTCTGATGAGATATTCGCAATCAGCATTTCGTTCCTCTGGATGATACCTGCTTCATTCGTTGCAGGCGTAGTAGTTAGTTGGGTGTTAAGTTTATTGCCGTTGGGGCAAAAGGCATTGCCGTCAAGCTAAGAGAAAAAGAGTTTTTTTTCGTTGTCAATTATTAAATTAAATGATTATAGATAACTCAGGAACGATTATGTCTAAAATATTTTCTATTCGCTTTTTATAGTGACTTTTTATACAGCAACAGTATTTGCGCAACAATCCCGAATGCCGCTTTTGATGCCTGATGATTTCAGTGAACTACACCAGGTTTTCTGGCGGTTTGACCGTATTTATGCATTAATTCCCTCGGCAACGTCCGTTTTAAATTGATAAAGGAGAACACTATGCACAGACTCGCAGGTTTAGACTATTTCGTACTAATCTCTTACATGGGCATCATTCTTGGATTAGGTGTTTTCATGATGAAGAGGCAGAAAACCACCATGGATTATTTTATTGCCAACCGCCGTATTCCAGGCTGGGCAATGGGATTTGCACTGATGTCCACTCTCGTCAGCAATATGACCTTTCTGGCTAATCCCGGTGTTGCATTTTCAGGCGACTGGCGGCAATTGACAAATTCTTTTATGGCTCCTATCGTGTTAATTCCCATCGCCCTTATTTTCATTCCATTTTACCGAAAACATGTGGGAATGAGTTTGTACGAATATTTTGAAAAACGGTTCGGTTATGCAATTCGTGCGTATGGCGCCGTCGCTTTTCTTCTCTATTATTTGGCAAGAATGGCTTTTATCTTTTTTGTTCTTGCAATCGCCATTAGCACCATGACTGGCTGGGATATTTTTTCAGTTATTTTTATTTTAGGCGTTTTGACTATTGGCTACACATTGATTGGCGGTATTGAAGCGGTTATTTGGTCGGATGTGATTCAAGGCATACTATTGATTGCAGGAGGAATTGTTTGCCTGATAGTTGCATTGTTTCCTTCGGGCGGCGGACCAAAAGAAGTTATGTCCCTGGCTTATGAAGCCCAAAAATTTAACCTGGGAGAGATGAGTTTCAGCCTGCAGCGAGACACTATTTTCGTTATGATCCTGTATGGTTTGTATCAACATGCACATAATTTTGGCACCGACCAAACTATGATACAACGTTATCTCAGCGCAAAAACAACAAAACAGGCAGCGCGCAATGGATATCTTTTCGGCGCCGCTTGTGTCCCGGTTTGGGCAATGTTTTTCCTTATTGGCACGGCTATGTGGGGATTTTATCAAATTTCCGGAACGGTGATTCCGCCTGAAATTGCGGCTAAAACAGATCGGATTTTCCCCTTTTTCATTATGACTCAATTACCTGTTGGAATCACCGGACTGGTTTTGGCAGCACTGCTCGCCAGCGCCATGTCCACATTGGACGGCGGTTTGAACAGTTCGTCAACGGTTTTTGTAAGTGATATTTTCAATCGTATTAAACCTTCTTCATCAGACAAGCTGCAACTCCTTGTCGCTCGCCTGGTGGTTATCGGTATGGGCATTTTATCACTGGTGATGGCTGTTTGGCTCACTCAAACCAAAGGTCAGGTGCTCGTCCTTTATTATTCGGCGTTTTCGATTTTTGGCGGCGGTTTGTTAGGACTTTTTCTGCTGGCATTTTTGACTAAACGTGCCAACAGCCGCGGCGCGCTTATCGGGATTATTGCAACCGTGATTGTTATTTTCTGGGCAACGCTGACGAAGAATGGGATTATTGACCTGGGCAAATATAATTATAACTTACATCCATATATGATTGGACTTTGCAGCCATATCACCATGTTTGTGGTTGGTTATTTTGCGAGTTGGTTTTTTCCGGATGATTCCCGTCCAACTGATATTATAGATAAATAAAAAAATAAGACAAAATAATTATTGACAAGATGATTACTAATTTTTTAATTATTTTGTCAAATTATATAGATGCGATTACTTTAAAAGGAAACTTCAAGCAGTGAAAATTCCAATAGACGAAAAAATAGAACGGCTCACCAAATGGTTTCATCGTAAAAATGACCGACCACTTATCGGATTTTTCTATGGCTCACAATATCCTTTTTTTCGCTTTCGGAGAGCAAAAAATTTACCGGAAGGAGAATTACATCCAGACGATATTAAAGTTTCCGATTTTCTTGAAGACAATGAACGCATGTTTAGAGATTATGAGGAAATGGGCGGAGACCTGATATGGTCGGCAGCTCCTTTTTGGGGGATTCCGTGGGTTGAGTCATCGTTAGGATGCCAGGTTATCGTTGACCATACAACTGGCTCTTCGCACACACTTCCTCCACCAGGATTTTCGGAGAATCCAATTATACCTGAATTTTCCAGAGACAATCCCTGGGTGGCGAAAATGCTTGAATTTATTCCCGCGTTAGAAAAACAAGCAGCAGGGCGCTATCCGGTGGGTATGACTTTAATGCGAGGCATCTCCGATTTACTATCTGCGCTCTATGGGGGCGAAAATTTCATTTTCCGAATATTAGAAGCTCCCGGTGAAGTGAAAGCAATTATCAAACAATTAACTGAATATTGGGTTTCTTTTGGACAATGTCTATTGGAGCATTTACCGTTATTTCATGGAGGAACAGGTGCATTTTTTTATGGCGCCTGGTGTCCAGAGAAAACAATCTGGCTTCAGGAAGACGCTGCTGCACTGTTGTCACCGAATATGTATGAAGAATTTATATATCCTGGCGTTTGCAAAATCGTTGATTCGTTTGAACACACGGTCATTCACCTGCACCCATCGCAGTTTATCCCTGTTGATTATTTAATAAAAACTAATATTAGTGTCATTGAACTCCACATTGATAAGGGCGGACCTTCTGCGGAAGAACTATCAGAAATACATAAAAAGGTTTTGTCACAAAAACCTCTGCTCATCTGGGGAGATTTAACAGAAGCAGATTTGGAGTATATTCTTAAAAATCAATCATATGAAGGGCTGGCAATTATTATTGTAGTTGAATCTATTGAAGAAGCTCATAAGATGTGGGATAAATCCATGCGGTTAATCTCATCAGAAAGGACTAAATCTTGAGTATCGTTGTTGTAACTGAACTTGAATATAATAAGGCTGAAGAAATATTTTCTACCGCCAAAGATTTTGAATGTATCCCTGTTTCAAAATGCGAAGAGGAAATAGCCAAAACGATTCGTTCTTCTAATGCCAGTCATGCCATTATTGGAGTTGACAAATATACAAACTTGCTTTATCAAGCCCTGCCTCGTGGAGGAGTAATCGCCCGTTTTGGTGTTGGACATGATGGAATAGATAAACAACAGGCAACAAAAGCTGGGATATTTTGTACCAATACGCCAGTTGTTTTAAATGAATCAGTAGCCGAGGTTACAATAACGCTAATTTTAGCGGCAGCGCGAAAAATTGTCACCCAGGCAGCGAATTGCAGAGCGGGCATTTGGGAACCAGTCACGGGAATCGAACTGCGCAACAAAATCCTGACGATTGTTGGTTGTGGTCCGATTGGCAGGAGAGCTGCACAAATAGCTGCCATGGGTTTTCAAATGAGGGTGATTGGTTGCGAAAAGCTTGATGTGGATTTGGAACAAATGAAAAAACGAATATGGATTTACGACTATTACAAAGGATTTTAGACAAGCCGTTTCCAATGCAGATTTTGTAAGTTTACATATTCCTGATAGTAAAGCTACTTGCCATTTCATCGATGAAAAACGCTTAAACCAGATGCCTGCAAAAGCCTGGCTCATTAATACAGCTCGCGGCGCTGTTGTCGATGAAGAAGCGCTGTTTAATGCTCTTAATTCAGAAAAATTAGCAGGCGCGGCGTTGGATGTTTTTGAATCCGAGCCTTATGCACCTATTTCTTCGAAAAAAGATTTACGTAAATTAGAAAATGTAATTATGACGCCACATATTAGCAGCTCTACAACCGAAGCCTGTCAACGTATGGCTGAACGATGTCTGGCTAATATTAGTTACGCAGAGGCAACTGAATATCATAAAATGGATTTGTTGAATCCAGAAGTTAAAACAAAAAAATAAATTCAAAAGGAAGTTTTTGATGAGAAACAAATTAAAGACAGCATTACTCGAAAGAAAACTTACACTGGGAACATGGATGCAAATAGGTCATCCTGCTTGCGCTGAAATATTTGCGGAGGCGGGCTTTGACTGGATATGTGTTGATTTGGAGCATGGGGCGATTGGCTTTGAAACCATGACCAATATTTTCAGAGCAATCGATGGTTTTGATTGTGTTCCAGTCGCCCGCTTACCATTGAATGATCCTGTTTGGATTTGTCGCACTCTGGATGCTGGCGCTCGGGGATTGATTATTCCAATGGTGAATTCGGCTGAGGAAGCAGAATCTGCAATTCGAGCAGCGAAATATCCGCCCCGAGGTAAAAGAGGATACGGATACAGTCGTTCAAATTTACACGGTATGAATTTTGAAAAAAGCATTGATAATGCCAATGAAGAAGTTGCCATCATCATGCAAATTGAAAACAAGGAAGGAATAGAGAATATTGATTCAATTCTTCAGGTGCCAGATGTGGATGGTGTATTTATTGGACCGTATGATTTAAGCGGTTCTTATGGAAAAGTTGGGCAATTAGAATGTTCCGAAATGGTTAGAGCTCTGCAGAAATATTTGAATAGCTGTGAGAAATACAAAAAATCCGCTGGCTTGCATGTTGTTCGTCCCAATCCTGAAAACATTCGAGATGCGGTAAACAAAGGTTACACACTTTTGGCATTGGGTCTTGATACTGTGTTTCTTGAGGTGGGGACAAGGAGCGCCATAAATGCAGCAGGCGGGTCATCTATAGAAAAAACAACTTCCAACTGATAGAAACAAAACCCAACAGATGAAAGATTATAATCAAACACGAACTTATCAAATTTCAAAATCAATGCTCCTAAAATGCTAATAGTTCACCTGTATTCACATTTGATAATTAAAAGATTGATTTACGAACAAGGATCAACGATTTTTGATTTATGAAGGAACACAGTGTGGAAAATATAAATCATAACATCAAAAATACTTCTAAAATCGTAAATCGTTAATCCCCCGATAAATCGGGATTTTCAACTTGTTCTGAGATCAAAATAATAATAAGCATGGATGGTGAACTTTTACCTAAAATGTATTTTTTGTTTTTATTTATTAATAATATCAGTTGGGTTTTTTCAATCTGTTGGTTGTTTAGCTTTGTGAAATGGAAATGATGAAAAAATAGCAATCATTATTCATAGTATTAATAATTCATGTCTAATTTACTAAGGAGAACAGAGAAATGAAAATTTGTATAATCCATCCAAAATCAATCTGTGCTTTTTGGGTAGCAGCTTTATCAATACTGCTCCTGTTAGGTTGCTCTTCAAATACTAACGGAACTCGGCTTGTTTTTGAAAAGTACCCCAATTTGAAATTGGGATTTACCACGCAAAATTTCATCGAATGTGTTCCTGTTACATTAGAGAACGCTAAAAGTTTCATAAATTATGCCAATGACAAAGGCTATTCCTGGATTGAACTTCGCGACCCAGATGCAGTGTTAACATTAAAAGAGTGCGAAGAAATTGCCCAATACGCAAAAGAACAAAAAATTGAAGTTGGATATGCCATTCAAAAAGGACTTTTAAATGCAGATTTTTGGGAGACGTTTTTAAAGGCTGTTAAAAACGCAGCGTTTTTTGACGGTCCAAAAACTATTAGAGTTTTGGCTTGCGGTAACGAATTTTCGGTGGATGAAGATAAAAAGGGTTGGAACAATCAAGAGTTCACGCAATTGATTGAAACTGCCAATAAGGCTTCTCAAATAGCAAAGGAACATGGATTACAGCTCGTCATTGAAAATGGTACCGAGGCGTTAAACGGCGATAGAAAAACATTTTGGGGGCTGGCAGATTTTTTTGAAAAGGCGAGTCCCGATGTCGGTTGGCAATTCGATACTGCAAATTTTTTCAGCGGTGCCCGAATATGGACACATCCAGATACTGTTAAAATGTTTTTAGAAAATAATATCGGCAACCTTTTTTATATTCACCTGAAAACATCTCAGAAGCAGTCGGCACAACCAGTTTTAGGAGATAATGAACTGGACTTCGATTTCATATTTTCTATGATGTCAAAACACAACGTCCCCTATATTGCTATTGAGTTGTTTGCTATAAAAGATGTCGATGAAATTTATCGAAATTTGGGGAACAGTATAACATATTTGCGCGACAAAGGATTGTTAAAATAAATTTGTAACAATTCTACCTTTTTGGCAAAATAATCTTCCTTCAGCAGATCATATCAATAATTGATCAGCTGGATTATTGAAAGAAAAATAATCATTTTGTCTATAATTATTTTGTCACTTGTAACTATTCAAAATAAGATTTGTGCCCACGAAATGAACGAAGAGACACGAAACAATTTTAAAAATATTTTACTACTTTGATATTAAAAAATAATACTTTCGTGTGTTTCGTGGGCTGAATAGTTACGTCATATTTTTTTATTGTATTCGCAGGTTAAAATTATTTATATGAAAAAATGGAATCAATCAAAATCATTATTTTATAACCATATTAATCCCTCAATTTTCATCAAAAAAACAACATTCCTACTAATTTTGACCCATTTTACCACCAAAATTTTAGTCAAAAGAAAATACTAAACTTTAATCTCAACAAATCATAATAATTTCCTTGACTTTTAGCCATATTTTTTTAGTTTTAATAGTAAGGTCAATAATAAATTTGAATAATAAACTTATAACATCTGACTATTTCCAAAATTCTTCTTTACAAAATTCCATATAATTATATTTCCTTCTGGAACACCGGCTATGCCCATGGAGGGAGACACCATGATTGGAACACAAATAGCACATTACCTCATTAATGAAAAAATCGGCGAAGGCGGTATGGGCGTCGTTTACAAAGCCGAGGATATGAAGCTTAACCGCACGGTTGCATTAAAATTTTTACCAAAAGACTTAACCTGTGGCGCTGATGCAAAAGAACGATTTGTCCAGGAAGCCCAGGCGGCAGCCTCCTTAAACCACCCAAATATTTGCACTATTTTCGAAATAAATGAAGCTGATGATCAAGCTTTTTTTGTGATGGAATTTATTGATGGACAAAGCCTGCGCCAAAGAGTCAAATCATGGCCGCTTAAAATTGATGAAGCAATGAAAATTGCCAGCCAGATTGCGGAAGGGTTGAAAGAAGCGCACGACAAGGGAATCGTTCATCGGGACATTAAAAGCGCCAATATTATGTTAACAGAAAAAGGACAGGTAAAAATCACTGATTTTGGATTAGCAAAGTTGGCAGGCAGCAGTATTATAACAAAAGAGGGAACAACCCTGGGTACGGTGGCTTACATGTCGCCGGAACAAATACGAGGAAAAAACATCGACCATCGAACAGATATCTGGTCTCTTGGTGTTGTTCTTTTCGAAATGTTAACAGGAGAAATGCCCTTCAAAGGTGAAGCAGATCAGGCAATAATCTATTCCATTTTAAACGAAGATCCGGATTCACTAATTGAATTCAATAAGGATGCGCCATCTGCGTTAAATGTTATTATTCAACAAATGTTGGCTAAAGCACCAAAAGATCGCTATCAAAACATTGAAAAGTTATTAGGTGATTTTCAGGGAAAACCGGACAAATCAGAAAAAAGGAATGGACTCTTTTCAAATTTTACTAAAAAATCAAAAAGGCAGAAGCTGATTGTTTCTCCTATTTTATGGATGGTTATTATATTTTTATTTGGATTAGCCGGAGGTATGCTTCTTTTTTATCCATTTCAATCCACTCATTTTTCAGAACGCGATTGGATTTTGATGCTTGATTTTGAAAACCTCAGCGGTGAAGATATTTTTCAGGGGACAATAAGAGAAGCGCTATCAATTGATTTGCAGCAATCCAAGTATGTCAATATTTTCTCTCAGCTAAGTATCACTGAAGCATTGCGATTGATGGAGGTAAAAAAAGATTCCATTATTGATGAAAAGTTAGGCAGGGATATCTGCCTGAGAGAAGGTATAAAAGCAATGTTAACAGGCAGCATTGGCAAACTTGGTGGCAAATATTTTATAAACGTGAAAATTATCGATCCAACAACAACTGATGTTATATGGACAGAAAAAGTCAGTGCAAACAACCAGGAGCAAATATATAGCGCTGTTGATGAGTTATCCAAACTTATTCGCAGAAATCTTGGGGAATCACTTTCATCCATTAAAGAAAGAGACAAACCATTAGAAAAAGCGACCACAACTTCATTACAAGCATTGAGATATTTGACAATCGGAAAAGAATTTACGAACAAAGCGGAATGGACAGAAGCCATTCCATATTTTAAAAGAGCAATTGAGGCGGATTCAACTTTTGCCACTGCCTATTCAAGTCTTGGTGTGATTTTTCACAACATGGGCAATAATAAAGAAGCATTAAAATATAGTTCAAATGCAATGCGATGGATAAATAAGGTGTCAGATAGGGAAAGATATTACATCGAAGCAGAATATTATCGCTATCGTAACTTATTCAATAAGGCAATCGAAAATTATAAAATTCTCACCAGGCTTTATCCCGATCATTTTTCGGGATATAATAATTTGGCTTTTATTTATCAATACACGCGGCAATATAGTGAAGCCATCGAACAATTAAGAGAAGCTGCCCGTATTTCTCCAAAATCATGGTATGTATTTCAAACTCTGGGGCTAAATTACGGAGGATTGGGAGAGTTGGATAAAGCAGTAAATAATTTTAATAAAGCATTGGAGATAAATCAAAATCAATATTGGTCCAATTTAGGATTAGCCATGATCTATTTGATGAAAAATGAAATAGATAAATCAAAAAATCAAATTAATATAATTTTTAAGGGGGGAGACAGATGGCAATCTATCGGGGAAGAATGGATTTCATCATTGTGTCGCTACGAGGGAAAACATGAAGAGGCTCTT
>Ga0255393_10127_pt1 | contig 11341 bp, 10 predicted proteins | sample ANMaggSeSYBR01C8_FD_182122 | JGI IMG/M metagenome (GOLD analysis project Ga0255393, IMG submission 182122) | Sediment cell enrichment communities from methane seep in Santa Monica Basin, California, United Staets - ANME aggregate JGI... | ecosystem: Environmental > Aquatic > Marine > Cold seeps >... | reverse complement strand
TTAATTATCAACGAATCTACCATCTGACATTTTTGAATGGAGTTTTGTGTTGTGTTTCTCTAACCATCCGATCTGTAAAGCATCAGTCGGTTCCATTTGCATGACATAAGGCTTTATGTCAAGTAGGGGTGTGCCATTCAAGATGTCAACATTTTCAATATGCAGAAGATTATTCTCGATGGTGATCAATTTTACGACTGATAGACCAATCGGATTTGGACGATTTGGCGCCCGTGTGGCAAATAGGCCGTGCTCTTTATTCTCAAGATATGGTGAAACCCTTAATCGTAGAGAAGTTGACTTGTGAAAAAAATACAATAGATAAATATGTGAAAATTCATTAAGGTCATCTAGGGCAGGTGTTAGATCTTTTACAAGCTCAACCGTTCCTTTTACTCCTATTGCGGAAGAAGGCTGGATTGGCATTCCCTCCAGATTATCGAACGGTGTGTGAATGATACCGATAGAATGAAATTCTATTTTCATATTATTAATTTTTCCATAGGCAAAAAAAAGAATGCCCCAGGCAGGAATTGAACCCACAACCTAGGCGTTAGGAGTGCCTCGCTCTATCCATTTGAGCTACTGGGGCATTTCAAATGGATTATAGCATTAGGAAAATTCTTCATCAAGGATTAAATTGACCGCCGGCAAGTGCCGGCGGTCAAAGGGAGGGATTCCCACCAGTTACCCGTATTGGGACTTCCCAGCGCAAGGAGGGGCGCGCTGGAAATAATTCTGGCGGTAAAAACACATACTTGCTTTTCAGTTTTCTGTGTCTTAGCGACATAATATATCATATTTATCCAATTTGGTATTAACAGAATGTAAATTATTATTTAAAGTCTTTATGAAACTGATTTAACCAGTAATCGATATCATCTTTGGTTTGGTTCCTCTCGTTAGTGGATGTCTTATTAGCAGACAAGAGAATATTAGAAAAATCTTCACTTGAAACAACCGTTGCCCCTGCCGCATGGGCATTGTCTGCGATCCAGTGATCGGATGTTATGATCGTGTAATTCTTGGCATTTCCCCCTAGTTTTCTGATACGTAAAAGAATTGCTTCATCAGCGCTGCTGGGATTTAGAATGAAACGGGCTTCTACGAAAGCGCTATGAAATTTATTAGTGTTAGCTAATGATGCCTGGTCAAAGAATACAACAGCTTTTTTTCTGATGGATTTGAAGTAACTATCGAGAAGATTGAATAGGTCCTGTTCATCATCTAGATCGCTTAAAGAAATATACGGCATTTTTCCAATTAGATTGTGTCCGTCAATTAGATATGGCATTTTGTGTTTTTTGAAAATTCTTGAACTATTTTATCATCGGCAAACTTTTTTGCAGGAAAAAGGATTGAACCAGTAAATACAAGAGGTTAATCGTTTAGAATTATAGAAAAGTAATTAAGGGAATCATTAGAAGATGTCAGAAGCATATTACAGGAAATGGCGGCCTTTGGACTGGAAAAGTGTCATTGGCCAGGATCACATTACAACCACAATCCAGAACGCATTAGTGCTAAAGCGAGTCGCACATGCATACCTCTTCTCTGGTCCAAGAGGAACAGGAAAAACAAGTACTGCCCGTATTGTAGCAAAGGCGGTGAATTGTCAATCAGATAACCTTTCTGAACGCCCTTGTAATGAGTGTGAACATTGTAAGGCGATCAATGCCGGACGCTTTTTGGATATGATTGAAATTGACGCTGCCTCTAACACTAGTGTCGATGATATTCGTTCATTGCGCGAGAAGATCAATTTTTCACCAACCCAGGGAGAATACAAGGTTTACATTATTGATGAAGTCCATATGCTTTCCAATGCTGCGTTTAATGCATTGTTGAAAACATTGGAAGAACCACCGAATCACGCGATTTTTGTTCTAGCAACTACTGAAGTGCATAAGATACCCGCAACCGTGTTATCGCGCTGCCAGCGGCATGAATTTAGGCGCATACCAATAAATTCAATTCAAGTGAATCTAAGGGCTATCGCTGATAAAGAAAAGATCGAAATCGAATCAGATGCATTGACCGAGATCGCCAGACAGGCAACTGGGAGTATGCGGGATGCTGTTTCGTTGCTGGATCAACTGGCTTCAACGGGTAAGAAAGTAACGCTTGCATATGCAAAGGACGTTTTAGGTACTGCCGGGAATGAGCGGGTTGCTGACCTGGTGAGAGCGTTAATGGCAGCAGATGCAGGAAAAGGGATTACCATCATCAATCAGGTGCTTGATGGAGGGTGCGATCCACGCCAGTTTAGCCGACAGGTCGTGGATTATCTCCGTTCACTACTTTTAGCTAAAATGGGTAACATAGAAAATGTTGATGCAGCGAAAGAGGAGGTAGAGCAAATCAAGGGTTTGGCAAAGCAATTTGATACACAGAAATTGATAACTGCTATTGACGCCTTTGACCGATCAGCACATTCTACGAGTTTGGGGTGGCAGCCGGGATTGCAGCTTGAGCTAGCGTTTATGCATGTAATTAGCACGAGGACCATTGATACTTCAGAAACTCTTCAAAAAGAAAATTTTCAGACAAATAAAAAGAGACCATTCACACCGAAGAAAATCGTAAAAAAAGAAGATTTTGTAAGAAAAGAAACAACACAACCTAAAAATTCCAATAAACCTGCTGAAAATAGATCGGATAAAAAACTGGTTGGTAATAAACAAACCAACAAACGGAACATTGATCTGGAAAAAGAGGGAATTCAAGCCTTTTGGAAGGAAATTCGAACTGCAGCAAAATCAATTTCCCCGGAGACTGGTGCTTTGCTCAATTCATGTAAATCAGCCAAAATGAACCGAGGAAAACTGGTTTTGAATTTCTCAAGCAGCATCTTACAATCAAAAATGAAAAATGGAAATAACAAAGAAAATACGCGCAAAGCGGTAAAGCAGATAACAGGCAAAGATATTGATATTGTTTGTGAGGTCTCAGGGAGAAGCAGTGATCATGGTGGCGTTAACCAGGATGGTATGATTGGTGCCGCGCTTTCCCTGGGCGGGAAAATGACCAAGGAAGAAAAAGATGATCAAGGAAGAAAAAGATGATCAAGGTACTAAACCTAAATGAAGAATATGAAGAATAGCGGGATGATGAAGCAGTTCATGCAGATGCAGAAGCAGCTAAAACAAACCCAGAAGGAATTAGAGAAAGAAACTGTAACAGGCAGCGCAGGTAATGGAGCGGTGCAGGTAATCTTGACAGGTAGCCAAAAATTCTATGATGTGAAACTTGACAATGAAAAGATCGAGGGGATCAAAGCAGAAAAGTTGGAAAAGTTATTTGGGCAAGCACTATCTGATGCATTAAATAAATCTAGAAAATTGATGGCTGAAAAGCTTGGTCCTCTCGGTGGTGGTTTATCCGGGATGAAATATTAATCATATGGCACTCCTCCCGGCACCATTAGAACAATTGATTCTTGGTCTAGAAAGATTACCAGGAATAGGCCCAAAGACTGCTTCGCGGTTGGCCTTTTATTTCTTGAAAGCTCCCGAGGAATATGCAAGTGATCTTGCAGAGGCATTGAAAGCTGTGAAAAGTGGGACAGCTTTTTGTCAGACATGTTTTCATATCATGGATGCAAGTCGAACCGAATGCCAGATCTGTGCGGACGAGAAGCGGGATAAAAGAACGATTTGTGTGGTGGAGGATTCGCTAGATGTGTTGGCGCTGGAAAAAACGGTTGGATATTTTGGCCAATACCATGTGCTGCACGGCGTACTCTCGCCAATTGAAGGGATTGGTCCAGATGACATTCGCATCTATGAGCTAGAAATGCGCATAAAGACAGAACCTGTCGAAGAGGTTATCGTTGCTACAAATCCAAGCATGGAGGGTGACGCGACTGCGCTGTATATCCGCCAGCGACTTGAAAAATATCCGGTTAAGCTGACCAGACTTGCTCGTGGATTACCGGTTGGCGGCGATTTGGAATATGCCGACCAGAGCACGTTGCTGCGCGCATTAGCCGGCAGGCAGTCTCTTTAACTTCGCCATAAGATACCAAAGTTTGTAATTCGGATATTCTGTTTAGTTGGGGATAGTTTGACCTCTTTCACATCATCGATTGCATTATCCCATTTATCCTTTAAGTCTGCTTTCTTGTCTGCATATTCTTCTTTGAGAATAGTTAGATCTTCCATATAATTTTCCAGAACAGTTTCTGCTTCTTTCAAGCGGGCTTTTGCTTCTGCAGCCATACGGACTTTTGTAGAAGATGAAGAAAGACCAGAAATTTTCCCTTTGGATGCTAATTTGAGAAGTGATTCACCAACTTTAAAGGCTGTATCAGCACGTCTGGAATTTAATGTGTTGCGATATTTTTCAACTTTCAATTTCTGACGTTCAATCCTGTCTTCAAGCGTTTTTGTCTTTGATTCATACTTGCTTTCCAGTTTTTCCACCGCTTCATGGTTATTTTCTATGGCAGCGGCTTTGCATTCAGCAAGGAAATCGCTTTCGCTGACTTGAGGTCCAGCTGAAACACCCAGTAATTTGGAGGAACGGATTGATGCAGTATCCGTCTCATATATCCAGTGTTCAAATTCTTTCTCTTGTTCTGACCACCAAGTACCTTTTTTCATAAAATCAGGTATGAGATCGAATTTCACACTTTTAGGAGCATTTGATGACAGATTGTAAGTCTCACCTAATTGACCGATTCCGCTTTCCCAATCCTGACCTGTTTCACTTGGCGAATCGATAAATGACAATAATGTGTGTTCATAGTCAACAGGTGGCCGCTGTCGAAGGTAGCGCACTTCAGCGACTGCAATGAGTGCTGGGTAATAGGTTGCTTTTTTGTCAACTGAATCCGATTTCAGGAAAAATTGCGGAATTTTTCCAGGAATATCTATATTCGATGATTCGGTTTTCTTGCCTGTTGATGATCTGGTGGTGCTTGCCTTTTTTGATACGCTTCTCTTTGTTGTTGTAGAAATTTCTGCTCCAGCCAGTTGGTTAAGACTAGGTACCTGTGAAAGCGTTAATGGTCCTGCCAGGTAATTCATGACCCAACGTGTGTGGAATATAGTTGGCTTTTTTTCATGGACGTTATGGTACAAGAAGACACGCTTACCCAGATCGGAAATTAGGCGGTCGAATTCAGATCGTTTGATGCCGCCAGAAGCGCTTTCAAGCCCATCCAGTAAACGTTGCTTGTCCTGATCAGTTTGCAGGCGCCCGATCATCCAGGTGCCCGCGTTTGAGAGCGCTTTATAATCCACATCGACTGGATTCTGAGTTGTCAGCATTAAACCAACGCCGAATGCGCGCGCTGTTTTTAGCAGGCGGATGATCAGCGGCTTGGAAGGTGGGTTTGAAATAGGAGGAAGATAACCGTGTATTTCATCGAAATATATTAGCGCACGCAGACCCCCAGTCCCGCTTTGCTTACGCATCCATGTCTCAATCGCAGCATAGATCAATGTGATGAAAAACATTCGCTCCGCATCGTCCAGGTGGGCAAGGTAGAAAATTGAATGGCGCGGTTTCCCATCCTCAGTATAAAGCATAGCTTCAATATCCAAAGGTGGACCTTCAATCCAGCTCTGGAAAGAAGGAGAAGCCAGGACATTGTTCAAGAGCATAGCCAGTTCCATGCGGGCTTTCTTCGGAAAAAAAGTTATTGAGACTGAATGCGCCCAGCCGATCAAATGGCGGTGATTGTGTTTCGCGGATGAGTTGCACCAAATCAAGATTTGTATGCTCCTGCCAGTAATGCTCTATGATATTGGCGAGGAGAATATGTTCACGAGATCGCAGCGGGTCGATATCTTTCAATCCGACAAGCGTAAGGATTGCTGTAACTGTTGATGAGATTTTCTCGCGCAATGTCTCAGATTCCTTTTCCCAGTCAAGGTCTGGTGCTTCAAACGAAGCAAGAATGTTTACGGGAATACCGGTGGTGGAGCCTGGTGTGTATATCGTGCGTTGGACAGAATCCTTTAGATCCTGAATATTTTCCGAGCCCATGCCCCAATCTGCCAGTCCTTTTTTCCAGAGAGCAGCAGTTTTTGCTGCCATTTCATCAATTGTTTTTTTCTCTCGCCTGGCGCTATTCTTGTCAATCCACGGTTTGAAATCATCAGGAGTGAGATTGGGAAAAGAAAGAACTAGATTCGTTAGATCCCCTTTGGGATCAATTATGATGGCGGGAATTCCCTGCAGTGCGGCTTCTTCTAACAGCCCGACACACAAGCCAGTTTTACCGGAACCGGTCATGCCTGTAATAATGGCATGCGTTGTCAAGTCGGGTGGGTCATAGGTCAACCTTTCGTCTGTGATTTCATTATTCTTTAGGTTAAACTTTTTCCCGAGGTAAAACTGATTGTCTTTTCCCATTGAACAGCACCTTCCTTAATTTGGTTTGATAATTATACCTACGTGTAATTCCTGTTTTATGAATTATCTTTATATATAATCATATTAATCTTAGAATATATACCAACATGCAAATTGATTTCATTGTTTACCAACTACAACATTTCAACAATAAGGTGTACACGGAAATTCCAGGAGTGCTGGTTGAACGTGCAGCAAAAACAACCCACCGCCATCGGAATTCAAACCTATTGGCTATGCAGCTTTCGTTTTCTGGGAAGCATAGTTTTCAAGGTGATGAAATTGAGCAATTATTAAAAAAAGCAAGCGGTATATTCTTTCATGCACAGGGTTCAGTTACTCATGCAATGCAGCTTGTAATTGAATATTTAAACAAGCAAATTTATGAGAAGAACGCAGATTGGGGTTATGAAGGTTTGCAGGCGCTTGGATCCATAAACATCGCAGTTTTCCATAATGGAGGGCTCTTTATCGGCCAGGCTGGTGATGCGCATATTTTCCACATTGGCACTGAAGTATATGAGCGGTTTGGGGATGAGGGCGAAACAACTGAAAAACTGGGTGTATCACGCAGGCTGCAACCGCGCTATTATCAATGTGGATTAGCAGTTGGAGATATGCTCATAATGACCCCAAAATCTCACGGATCTTGGAAATCATATTATCTGGCGGGCAGCAATTCGATAACAGTTGATTTGCTAAAACGACGCTTGCATAATCAAATGATCCAGGATTTCTCTGCATTGGTGATTAAAATAGAAAATGGATCTGGTAAGGTTAGATGGGGGGAATGGGCTGAAGCAGAACCAAACAAAATTGAAGAGATAAAAACAGAAGGCCTTGTTGCTGGTGCCTCCCGGGAAAAATCACAAGAGATCCTCACTGTGGAAGTAGAGCCTGATCCAATTGAGCTGTATCCTCTGGAAGAGCCAACTGTAGAAGAGGCTGCCACTTTGGCAAATAATGATTCTGGTCGGATTGAAGATATTATTGTGTCTTTGGGAGAAACTGAACGTAGTAGCCTAAAAGAAGAACCTGATCTTGTCCGTCAATCTGTGAAGCAAAAAGAGCATGGCGAGTTTATTAAATCAATCGCCAAGCTGTGGATGTGGTCAAAGACAACCCGCGCAAAGATTCAACTTTTGATCAATAGAATCCGGCGAAAACTATTTCCTAATCGGATAAATTCAAATGATAGAACTTTCGACTGGCGTGGTGCTGCAGCCCTGGCGATTCCGGTGATTTTTATCGTGACTTCTCTGTTTGTTTATACTAGCTATGGAAAAGAGGAACAATACAACATTTTCATGACCGCCGCTCGGGAAAAAGCATCACTTGCAGAAACCACAGACGATGCAACGTTACAAAAAGAGTTGTGGGCTGAAGCACTGGATTGCTCAATCAAGGCTGAGGATTATCAGGTGACAAATGAATCTCGCCAATTATTTCAGCAAGCGCAGGCATTCATTGATGGAGTTGATTTAACATCCCGGTTGGATTTTCGGCCAGCTATGACGCAGGCATTACCAGAAGGAGTTTCAATTAGACGAATTAAAGAGGGAACATCTGGAATCTATCTGCTTGACAGCCGGTCAGGGAATGTCCTGCGAGCATATGTGAATTCCAAGGGATTTTATGAATTAGATGAAGCATTTAAGTGCGCACCAGGCAGCTATGGGCTCGTTGATATGGGCGATATTGTTGATTTTATTGTGCTGCCCGCAAACAGTAAGGGTTACAAGGTGATGGCGATAGATACGGTTGGAAATCTGCTCTACTGCCAGCCTGGAGAAGTGCCGGATTCGCGAACGCTGACTGTCCCTGAGGGTGGATGGGGAAAAATAAATGGTGTTTTATATTCAGAAAAATGGTTGTATGTTGTTGATCCAGTAAAAAATGATATCTGGATCTACAAGACTAACAGTGAAAGCACGGATGATCTTGAAGGTATTGTTTTTGTGGAAACACCTATTTCATTTTTTGATGAGGATGTGCCAGACTTGGGAGGCGCGAAAGGCGTAGTGCTGAATCAGGAAGATCTATACGTCTTGCATGAAGACGGACACATGACGATGTGCCAATATGGACATGAGAAAGTAAGGTTGACGACTTGTGAAGACCCGGCGCCATTTACAGATGATCGTGTCAGCAGTGAGAATAAAAAGCCATGGATATTTATGGGAACGCACTTCATTGCCGTGAACCATTCCGTGCTGCCTAATAACTCAATCTACCTTCTGGATGATATTAGTGGTGCATTGTATCGATTTAGTATGCAGCTAAACCTTGAAAGCACCTTGAAGCCGCAAATCAATCCGGATTTTCCACTGCCAGAAACGGCGCCTTCAGGATTCGGAATCACACTTGATCAAGAAGTATTACTGGCTTACGACAACCAATTGTTTACCGCACCGCTGCGGTAAGTCTTCTCTTCCGATTTAGCCAGATTATTAAATGATTTGCTGACCAGGTGTTGATTACCTGTGATTTCTTTTACCCGGCACGCGGGCGATGTTGATACCTGTTGTATATTTATTTTCTTTTGTTAATTCGTTTCGTGGAGAAATCTATTCGAAAAGGAATGGAATAGCTTAACCAAAGGTAAAAATTTTGTAAAGAAACCGGTTGATTTTTCGGAAAGTAGAATCCTATAATTACATAAAAAGAAGGCTCAATGTTCAACACTGATTCAATTCAATCCCCGAAAGTGATATTAAATTCAAATAGATCAAAATTGAATATTATTAAACTGGCAAAAAAAGCTGAATTACAGGGAATCCAATTTCGACCGCATTTCAAGACCCATCAGTCAGCTGAGATTGGCACATGGTTCAGAGATGTTGGAGTGTCCAGGATAACTGTTTCTTCAGTGAATATGGCGAAGTATTTCGCGAATAATGGATGGGAAGATATTCTCATCGCGTTCCCAATAAATGTCAGAGAGATAGAAAAAATAATTGATTTATCCAGGTGTATCCATCTGGGTCTATTGATTGACAACGTTGAAACGTTTGAACTGATAAAGGAAAAAGAAGCTCTGAAAGCCGGTTTTTGGATAAAGATAGATACGGGGATGGGACGCGCCGGCATTTGGTGGGAAGATGAAGATTGCCAATATGAGCTAGCGAAAAGAATTAATGATAAAGACAATTTTGTATTGCGGGGGCTATTAACTCATTCTGGCCAAACTTATCATGCAAGATCAACTGATGAGATTCGTGATTTGTATACCCGGAGTGTAAACCGGATGAATAGATGTCGAGAAAAATTACAAAAGTATTTGAAGACGGAGTTTATGATATCAACAGGTGATACACCTGGCTGCTGGCTGAATGATGATCTGGGAAATGTCGACGAGATTCGACCCGGTAACTTCATTTTCTTTGATGCGATGATGTATAAGTTGGGAGTTTGTCGGGCGGATGAGATTGCATTGTGCGTTGCGTGTCCCATAGTTGGTAAGTATGACAACAGGCAGGAAGTTGTTATCTTTGGTGGAGCCGCCCATCTCTCGAAAGAAATGATTGAGCATAGTGATCCAGCCGTGTATGGATACGCAGTTACATCACCGGATTGCAGCGAATGGAAAATGCGGGAGTCAAATTATGTCAGGTCGCTTTCGCAGGAACATGGGATAGTAAAGCTGGATAAAGAGACATTTGACAGAGTGAACATCGGCGATCTCATTTATATCGTCCCAGTTCATTCCTGTTTGGTTGTCGGGAATTTAGGCGATTATTTGACATTTGATGGTGAAAAAATAGGGACCAGGTTGAATAGTTAAACGCCAGCAATTGTTATTGGAACGGGAATGAACGTGATCAAGAATATAAAGATTATGAAGTAACCTAGCCACTTACGTTTTTTATCTAATTCGGTTACCTGATTGAGTGGTTCAGCGTATCGTTGCCCGAAGAAGAATAAAATCACTGCCCATGTCCACCAGCCTTTCCAAAAAAATCCAAAAATGACCAGGAAGGCTGTGACAATGGGATAAATGAATTGCATCGCTTTTCTGCCAAATACAGCCTGAAAAATATGCCCGCCGTCAAGCTGGCCCACCGGAATCAAATTGATTGTTGTGACAAAAAGACCTGCCCAACCAGCCCAGGCGACTGGATGCAGCATGACGTCTTCGGCTCCCCATGGAAATGGCATCCCTGTGAAAAAGAATTGTGCCCAAAATATCAATAAAGAGATGCCGCTGAAATTTGTGGGATTGGGTAGTATCTTGTTGAAAGAGATGTATTTCAGGAAAAGATAGAGAATAGAATTTCCTTCCATTTGCAGCCCAATGAATTCATCGGAGGAGAGCGGAATGGTATTTAATTCGGATAGGTTTAATCCGATCAGAAGGATGATGATTGACACAATTAAACCAGCAAGAGGACCGGTTAATGCGATATCAAAAAGCTCTTTCTTATTTTTGGGAATTGAGCGCATGCTGATGAATGCTCCCATTGTGCCAAAAGTGCTGAAGGGGAAGGGGATAAACAGCGGGAGTGTCACATCAACATTGTGATATCTGCCAGCAAAATAATGTCCAAATTCATGCGCCGCAAGAATGGCAAGCAGCGAGACAGCAAAGGGCCATCCGCTCTTAATGAGCGTGATGATCAACTGAAAAGTGTTTATGGGTATTTCTCCCTGGTAGGCGTATAATCCTCCAGTGAAAAGGACGCTTAACAAAGTTAATAAGAACATCAGGATGTTGATACTGAATCTATTTTTCTTTTGGGTGGGCAATTCATGGAAAACGATCAATTCTTGCTGATTTTCAAATGGCCGAAAAGAAGCAAAATAGCCATGCTTCTTTAAGTTAGCGGACAACTTCTCGAAACCAGACTCAGCATTTTTACTTTTTATTGAACCCAGGTAGCGCGCAATGAATCGCTCGTCCTGACTGCCGAGGGTCGTGCTATCGACATTGAAATACTTCCTGACTAATTCAGACAATTCTAGTGTATTCAGTTTTTCC
>Ga0255393_10126_pt1 | contig 11352 bp, 7 predicted proteins | sample ANMaggSeSYBR01C8_FD_182122 | JGI IMG/M metagenome (GOLD analysis project Ga0255393, IMG submission 182122) | Sediment cell enrichment communities from methane seep in Santa Monica Basin, California, United Staets - ANME aggregate JGI... | ecosystem: Environmental > Aquatic > Marine > Cold seeps >... | reverse complement strand
TTTTAAAATCCATAAAGTTTTGTGTACTAATAGCGAAACTGAGAAAATATTTACCAGTAGTGGTACAACTGGAAGCAAAGTTAGCCGGCATTATATTTCTAATTTGAATATCTATGAACAAAGTTTTAGTACATGTTTCAAGCTATTTTATGGAGATCCGGAACAATATATAATACTTGCTTTGCTGCCATCATATCTTGAACAAAAGGGATCATCACTTATATACATGGTAGAAAAACTCATAGAACAAAGTAAAAATAAGGATAGTGGATTTTATCTCAATAATTATGATGAGTTAGTTGAAAAGTTGAAAGTATTGAGATATAAAAAGATAATATTATTTGGAGTAACCTATGCTTTGCTTGATATTGCTGAAAATTTTGAATTGGAAATGGCTGATTTGATTATTTTGGAAACAGGAGGTATGAAGGGGAGGAGAAAAGAGCTAATTCGTGAAGATTTACATAAGATACTTTGTAATAAGTTTCATGTTCAAAATATTCATTCTGAATATGGTATGACTGAATTATTGTCACAGGCATATTCCAAAGAAAAAGGAATTTTCAAAACACCCCCCTGGATGAAAATATTAATTCGGGATACCAATGATCCAAAGACAATTTTGGGCTCAGAAATATCAGGTGGAATAAATGTAATCGATCTGGCCAACATGCACTCATGTTCCTTTATTGCTACACAAGATTTGGGAAAAATGAAACCAAATGGCACGTTTGAAGTGCTTGGTCGGTTTGATGAAAGTGATATAAGGGGATGCAATTTATTAGTTGAATAAAATATAACCAGATCAAAATAAATACTCAACAGGGTTTAGGATTTCCGGGCTGTCATTTGTCGGTGAATTAACAAGCGTGGAAATTGGATAAGCGGTCATTAATTCCGCTGCATAAGGTTTTAATAGTGTTTTTAGTATATCAGGATTATTATCATGTAACCAATTTTGTTCATCTTTTCTCTCCAGAATTACCGGCATTCTTAGATGAATATTTTCCATTAAATCGTTTGGAACTGTAGTAATTATAGCAAATGAATTAATGTAGTCACTTTCTTCATTTTTCCAGGTATCCCAAATACCGGCCATGGCAAAAAGTGAATTATCTCTCATTTTTATCCTGTAAGGTATTTTTTCTTTGGGGTTTATTTTTTCCCATTCAAAAAAACCATCGCTTAAAACCAAACACCTTTTTCGTTTGAAAGAATTTTTAAAAGATGCTTTTTCTGTTATAGTCTCAGCTTTCGCATTGATCATTTTATTTCCAATGCTTTTATCCTTAGCCCATAAAGGAATTAATCCCCATCTGTAAAAACTTAATTCTTCTGATCTATTATTGGAAATAACTGCCAGGTTTTGCGAAGGAGCACAATTATAACGTTGTTTATATTGAGACGGATCAACTTTCACATCGAATCTGTCTTCAATTATCTTTGTTAATGGTGAAAATGAAAATCTGCCGCACATAAATTTAGTTTGAAGTTCGAAGTTCGGAGTTTGAAGTTTTATAATCATTGTTTGATAAAACAATAACTGATTTACCCTCTATGGCAGGATAAAATATCTTCTCGCATGAAGCGTAAAAATTATTACAATCGACAAGTGCAAAAACTGTTGCCATAAAATTTCATTGATTAAGAAAATAAAAATAAACATTTTCTTTTTCTGGCTATCTTTGCCCTGATTGTTCTAAAGTAAAAATGCCAATAAAATGCAAACAATAATAACAACAACAGACCGTATATCTGCAACTGATAACCTCATTTTTCTAGTTACCGACAGTAAAAATCTACCTGAAAAATATTTTAGTAAGGAAGAATATGCCTATGTAAAGACATCACAAAAAAAACACAAAAAAAACACCTTCGTCTTTAATCACTTTAAGCGATGGATATTTGTGCAGTTTGTCGAAAAGGAAAGAAATACTGCATTACGTCTTGAAAATTACAGAGTCGCCGGTGCGAAACTTTTGGGTTCATTAAATAATAATAAATTGCATACTGTTGTTGTTGTGGATACTGAGGAGAAACCGAAGGAAACTCTCGCTTTTGCAGAAGGTATGGCTTTGGCTAACTACCAGTTTTTAAAATATAAAAATAATCCTGCCGAAAAACTGAATACCCTGAATACAGTCGAATTATTCTCAAAAGGAATAAGTGATAAAGAAGTTGATAATCTTAATATTGTCATTGATGGTACATGCAAATGCCGTGACCTGGTGAATGAACCATTGGCTTATTTAAATGCAGTAAAATTTGCTGAAGAGTTTGAAAAAATGGGAAAAGCAGCTGATGCAAAGGTTGAAATTTTTAATAAGAAGAAAATAGAAACCTTAAAAATGGGAGGCCTTTTAGCTGTAAACAAAGGGAGTGTTGATCCTCCTACATTTTCAATTGTAGAGTGGAAGCCAAAAAATCCGATCAATAATAAGCCTTACATTTTTGTTGGTAAAGGGGTAGTGTTTGATACAGGTGGAATGAATGTGAAAACGGCTGATTATATGAATAATATGAAATGTGACATGGCTGGTGGCGCTGCAGTTGCCAGTGCAGTTTATGCAATTGCCCGGGCAGCATTGCCTGTTCATGTTATTGCTATTGTGCCAGCCACCGATAACCGGGTTGACGGAAATGCTTATGTGAATGGTGATATAATTACCATGCATGATGGAACCAAAGTAGAGGTGATCAATACAGATGCTGAAGGCAGGATGATTTTGGCGGATGCTTTAAGCTATGCTAAAAAATACGAGCCTCATCTGGTAATAGATGTTGCTACGCTTACCGGATCAGCTGTACGGGCTATCGGAAAATACGGGATTGTTGGAATGCATTCAAAAGCAGAAAATGAATTTAAACAGTTAAGGAAAAGCGGAGAAACTGTTTGTGAACGATTGGCGGAATTCCCTTTCTGGAAAGATTATGAAGATTTGATCAAATCAGAAGTGGGAGACATCAAAAATATCGGCGGAGTTGAAGGAGGTGCCATTACTGCAGGGAAATTCCTGGAGCATTTTACCGATTATCCTTTTATCCATCTTGATATTGCCGGCCCTGCTTTTAATGAAAAATCATATAAATATTTTCCGGCTGGTGGTTCGGGTGTTGCTGTAAGGCTTTTATTTGATTTTATTAAAAGTAAAATCTCAGGGTAATTTTAATATTCATAATAATTGAAAGTCTACTTTAAGCTTTTAGCTAATTTTGTGTAATAAAAATTTAAGATCATGATAAATCCTAATACAAAGGATAATTCGAAGGTAAGGGTGGGAATTACCCATGGTGACTTTAATGGAATAAGCTACGAAATAATTATTAAAACTTTTCAGGACAATAGAATTCTTGAATTGATCACACCGGTAATTTATGGCTCTTCAAAAGTAGCTTCATACTATCGCAAGACGCTTAACATCATGGATGTTAATTTCAACCTGATTAAAAAAGCCGAATATGCTAACCCAAAAAGGGCTAATATCATCAACTGCTACGACCGGGAGATAAAAATTGAAATGGGAAAGCAATCGGAAAAAGCGGGTGAACTTGCTTTTTATGCACTTGAAAGAGCAATCGAAGACCTGAACCGGGATAAAATTGATGTTTTGGTAACAGCGCCGATAAATAAGAAAAACATTCAATCTGATAAATTTAATTTTGCCGGCCATACTGATTATCTTGCCAGTAAGTATAATACGTCTGACCATTTGATGTTTATGGTTAGTAATAATTTTAGGATCGGCATTCTCACCGGGCATATTCCAATTTCGAAAATCCATGAATTTATAACTGAAGAAATTGTTATAAATAAGATAAAGGCGATGAACAAGTCATTACAAATGGATTTTGGTATTCGCAAGCCAAAAATTGCATTGTTAGGCCTTAATCCACATGCAGGTGATGATGGTTTGATCGGGAGAGAAGAAATAGAGATTATTCAACCGGCAATAAATAAGGTCAAAGAAGAGAAAATACTCGCCTTTGGCCCATTTGCTGCAGATGGATTTTTTGGCTCAAGCAATTACACGAATTTTGATGGAATTCTTGCCATGTATCACGACCAGGGAATGCTTCCTTTTAAAACCCTGGCTTTTGAAAATGGTATAAACTTCACTGCTGGTATACCTATTGTTCGTACTTCGCCCGCTCATGGTACAGCATTTGATATTGCAGGAAAAAACCTTGCGTCGCCTGATTCGTTCAGACAGGCAATTTTTGCGGCTATTGATATTTTCAGGAACAGGAAACTTTATGAAGATCTGAATAAAAATCCTTTACCCTTAAAACAACCCGAATCTAAACCTATCGAAAATAATTCGGAACCACAAAAGTTGGTGAATGAAGAATCACAAGCAGATTTACCAGCAATTAATCATGAGGAAGAACCTGAGTCAGAAAATTAAATACTTTGGCATTAACAAACCTGGAAAGCAAGATATTATATGTCTTCAATTAAATATACCATTCGGGAAATAGCAGATATCGTTGGTGGTAATATTATCAGCCAGGATTTTAATGATCAGTCTGTAACAGATATCCTCATTGATTCGCGACGGCTCATAACCCCCGGAAGGTGTATTTTTATTGCATTAAAAACCAAAAAAAACGATGGGCATAAATACATTGATGAGCTATATAATAAAGGTATCAGAAATTTCATTATCAGTGACCCCGACATTAAATTAAAAAGTGAAGATGTAAATTGCATTTATTCTGAAAATACCCTTGAAGCTCTTCAAAGACTTACCGCAACTCATCGCAAAAGGTTTTCAATTCCCGTTATCGGGATTACCGGAAGCAATGGAAAAACCATTGTCAAAGAATGGCTGTTCCAGTTATTAAGCAAAGACAAAAGGATAGTAAGAAGTCCTAAAAGTTATAATTCACAGGTTGGAGTGCCGTTATCTGTATGGCAATTAAAACCTGAATGTGAATTGGGTATTTTTGAGGCAGGAATGTCAGAACCGGATGAAATGGGTAAACTTCAGGGGATTATCAATCCGACCATTGGGATTTTTACCAATATCGGTCCGGCCCACAATGAAAACTTCATAAATATAAAACAGAAGGTCGGAGAGAAGTTAAAACTGTTTACCAAAGTCAAAACCTTAATTTATAATCCGGATTACTCCGAAATGCAGGAAACTATCATTCGTTCGGAAATTCTCAATAATATTGAAACATTTACCTGGAGCAAAAAACAAGACGCTAACCTGAGAATAGAAAAAATCACAAAACAGAATAATAAAACATCAATTCATGGTTTGTTTGATAGTGTTGGCATTTCAATTAAAATTCCATTTACTGATGAAGCTTCAATTGAGAATGCCATCCATTGCTGGGCAACAATGTTATATATGGGATATGATAATGAAACAATAGCTCAAAGAATGCTTACCCTGCAGCCCATAGCCATGCGCCTGGAGATGAAGGAAGGAATTAATCATTGTTCGATTATTAATGACAGTTATAATTCTGATATTATCTCTTTAAATATTGCAATCGATTTTCTGAATCAGCAAAACCAGCATAGGAGAAAAACAATTATCCTTTCAGACATATTGCAAAGTGGGCAAAATGATGAGGAGCTTTATGAAGAAATTGCAGTTTTACTAACGAAAAAAGGAATAAATAAAATCATTGGGATCGGGAATGGAATAAGCAAGCAAAAGGATAAGTTTCAGATTGAAAAAGATTTTTTCCCATCAACAGAGGCTTTTCTGAGGAAATACTCATTTTCTGCTTTACAAAATGAAAGCATTCTCCTGAAAGGCGCCCGGGTTTTTGAGTTTGAACAAATAAGTAAGGCATTACAACAAAAAGCACATGAAACGGTTTTGGAGATCAATTTAAATGCATTGGTACATAATCTGAATTATTTCCGGAAAAAACTTAATCCTGAAACCAAAATTATGGCCATGGTCAAAGCTTTCTCATATGGCAGTGGAAGTTTTGAAATTGCGAGCATACTTCAATATCACAGGATTGATTACCTCGCTGTTGCCTATGCTGATGAAGGAGTTGAATTACGAAAGGCAGGAATATCGGTTCCGATAATGGTTATGAATCCGGATGAACAAAGTTATGATGCGATAATTCAACATAGCCTGGAACCTGAGATTTATAATTTCCGCACACTGGAGTTATTGGAAGAAGCTATAAAATCAAACATAATCCCTGAAAATAAACCTGTTAAAGTGCATATCAAACTTGATACGGGAATGCATAGATTGGGATTTCTTCCGGAAGAAACAGATATTCTGATTGAACGATTACAAAAAATCAAATCCATTTATGTTCAGTCGGTTTTTTCCCATTTAGCTTCAAGCGAAGATTCTTCTGATGATGGTTTTACCAATTATCAGATTGATCAATTTAAGAAGATATCTGCAAAAATTCAGGAGAATGCAACTCACAAAATCATGATGCATATTTTAAACTCAGCAGGTATCAATCGTTTTCCTAAAGAGCAATTTGATATGGTTCGGCTGGGTATAAGTTTATATGGTGTGCCATCAGTCAAATCAGATAGACAAAACCTGAAGAATGTCAGTACTTTGAAATCTACAATTTCACAAGTCAAGAATATAAAGGCTGGTGAAACCATCGGATATAACCGATCAGCAAAAGTTGAAAATGATATGACCATTGCTATTGTTCCTGTTGGTTACGCTGATGGATTGAACAGAAAGTTAAGCAACGGTAAGGGAAAAATTTATATTAGCAATATGCCTGCTCCCATTGTTGGAAATATTTGTATGGATATGTGTATGGTTGATATTACCGGTTTAAAAGTAAATGAAGGAGATGATGTAATTATTTTCGGGAAAGAGCACCCCATATCAGAATTGGCCGATGCTTTGGACACAATACCCTATGAAGTGTTAACCAATATTTCAAGGAGAGTGAAACGGGTATATTATCATGAATAATACTTTTGCAGTGTATGAGTCATAAAACGCTTTCAATATTGATCCCTGCCTATAACGAAGCCTCAACTATTCATCAAATACTTGATAAAGTAGTTAGTGTTGAACTCGTAAATAACAGCTTCAAAGAGATAATAGTTGTTAATGACAAATCAACAGATAATACAAAAGAAGTCATTGAAAAGTATATTGAAAGCCATCAGGATTCAAATATTAATCTATATAACCTTGAAAAGAATCAGGGTAAAGGAGCTGCTATTCACAAAGGTATAGAAAGTGCAACAGGAGAATTTGTTATTGTTCAGGATGCTGATCTTGAGTATGATCCGGCTGAATATAATTTACTTCTTCAACCGATATTGGATGGAGTTGCTGATGTTGTGTATGGTTCCCGTTTTACTGGCGGCAATCCACATCGGATATTATTTTTTTGGCATACAATCGGAAATAAGTTTCTCACTTTTTTATCCAATGTTTTTACTGATTTGAACCTGACAGATATGGAAACCTGTTATAAGTTATTCAGGTCAGAAATAATTAAGAACATTAAGCTAAAAGAAAAAAGGTTTGGTTTTGAGCCAGAAATCACTGCAAAAATTTCAAGAATTCCCAGTATACGAATATACGAAGTTGGGATATCCTATTATGGCCGCTCATTTTACGAAGGTAAAAAAATAGGCTGGAAAGACGGATTCAGGGCTATTTATTGCATTTTAAAATACAACACCTGGAACAAATAAGTTTTACGCAGAAGATTGTTTTCGTTTTTTATTCTTCAAATAGAATTTTTCGTTCCACAATACCCACAAAGCAAACATCACTACATAAAAGAAAGGCCTCATAACATAATCGTGGATAAAATCCCAATGCTGGGGAACATTTATTGTTACAAAAGTCATCCCTACAATTCTGAAAATATTGACAATATGAATAATAACAAGGCCAAAAGGAATATACCATAATTTATGTTTCCAGGGTCCGGGATAAAGAAGAATTAAAATGACCCACTGATAAAATTGCTTTAATCCGGAGCAACTTCTATTTACATATACTGAACCATTACCCTCTGCATAATAAATTACGTTTCGCCTTAAGACTTCTCCTATTGTAAGCTCATCAAATGTTGTTACGTTCACACCCAAAACCTCTAATATCCAGGAACTTGCTAAAAATACTTTTCGGGATAGCCAAAGTTCTGAATCTCGTAAGAATTGTAGCGCAAAAATATCCTGGTAGAAAGTCCTCCACAAAAAGTGAAAGAAAAGCAAAATAATCATAAAGATAGCTACATCTTTAAAAGCATATAAATGATATTTTTTAATAAAATCATTAATTGAAGAAAGTAATTTATTGCTCATTTTGATTAATAATATTTGGAGAATTATTTATGTATCTTGTAAATTTAAAATTTGACTGGCTAAAATATAAAAACTTTAATAACTTTGCGCTCTTCAATAAGAAAACATCAATTCTTTTGAGTCAAAGACACAAATATAAAAGCAGAAGAAAAAAAAGTTTATTCCAACGGATTAACCATAGTATTATAGGATCTTATAATAATTTTGTTGAATCTTTTAAATCTAAACCGACTAAATACCGGCCTTATCTTGGCCCTCAATCCAAAGATATATCATCGGATAAAGAAAATATAGATGTTTCAGAGGATCGCAATGAGATTGTAGAAGATAGCAAGTATTCCAGGCCTGTAAGCAATAAAAAGCACCATAAAAAAAGTTACCGTTTAAGTGATATCAGGAAAAGGTGGGAAGCAAAACGCGAAAAAAGGAAGAAAAGAAAATTTAAGAAAAAAGTTAAACAAAGACACATAAAAAAACATAAAAAAAGAGCCCGCCTGGAGTTTATACGAAGATTTTTTCCCAACTATAAAAAACCCAGAAATATTCCTTTAGTTGAACTTTCGGATGAGGAAGCTGCTGAAGTGATCAAGCAACGCCAAAAAAATTATTTTTACTATACGATAAATTCAATTGCCCTTTTTATCATAGCATATCTTTTGGTATACTTCATGTACCAGCTTACTGTACTGGTAGTTGCTTCACGATGGAAACTGGATTCCGTATTGATGTATTATGACCTTGCATTTAATGATTATTCTCCTTTATGGACAAGATCCAACATTATCCTTGTTACATTTTCAGGACCATTTATTTCATTAATTATTGGATTTCTATTCTATAGGTTTTTTAGTAACAGGCGAAAAGTAAAGGGGTTTCTGAAATTATTCTTTTTATGGATTGCTTTACACGGATTTAACCAGTTTCTTGGAGCTTGGGCAACCGGTGTATCATTTGATGAAGGTTTTGGTTATGTTCCGGCCTGGTTGTATATGAATGTATTCTGGCAGATTTTAATTTCTTTGATATTCCTGTTTATTTTGGGAATAATTGGCTATTATTCTGCCTCAAAATTTTTGGATACATCTAAATCGGCATTTAGGGTTAATCAGGAAAACAAATCAAAATTTTTATTGTTTCAGGCTGTTTTACCATGGGTTATCGGTACATTAATTCTAATACTTGTTAAAATCCCCAACAACATGCCTTATGATACAGGTAACATGATTACTTTATTATTTGGGGTTGTTCCGATATTATTCAACAGGTATGCAAGACCTACAGTATCATTTGAAAAAGAAAGAAAACCAACTAAAATAAAATGGTTGTATATTGTTATTTTTGTAGTGCTGATTCTAGCCTTTAGAATCGGATTAGATAAAGGATTGCATGTACTTTTAAATTATAAATTTACAATGTCCCTCGAAATTGTTCCGCTTTAAACCAGTTCGAAATCCATTTGTTTTTTTGCGAGTTCTATTTTTCTTACCCGTATTCTCACAGGGTCCCCCAATTTGTATTCTTTTCCATATTGATGGCCCATAACCCGGTAATTATCTTCATCAAGATAATAAAAATCATCTTCCATGTATTTTAATGATACCATTCCTTCGCACTTATTACCTTCCAGTTCAACAAAAATTCCCCACTTACTTACACCTGATATTAATCCATTGAATTCCTGTCCAACCTTATCCAGTAAATATTCAGCTTGTTTGTATTTTATAGATGCTCGTTCCGCATCAAGGGCTTTTCTTTCCATTTCAGATGAATGTTTGCATTTTTCTTCATATTCAACCGGATTAACCGAAGAGGCGCCACTAAGGTATAATTTCAATAGTCGGTGTACGATCAGATCGGGATAGCGCCTGATAGGAGAGGTGAAATGACTATAATAATTAAATGCCAGTCCGTAATGTCCAATATTATTAATTGAATATTCCGCTTTGGACATCGTTCTAACTGCAATGCTTTCTATCATATTTTCTTCGCCTTTTCCTTTTATATCCTGAAAAAGTTGATTGAGAGATGCAGAAATTGATTTTCTTGAATTCAATTGCAAACGATAACCCAATTTGTTTACAAATTCAGAAAAGGTCTGTAATTTTTCAGGGTTCGGGGTATCATGAATTCTGTAAATAAATGTTTTGGGCTCCTGATTACCCTTCTTTTTTCCAATTTTTTCAGCAACTTTTTTATTGGCAAGCAACATAAAATCTTCGATAAGCCGGTTTGAATCCATTTGCTCTTTGACAAAAGCACTGATGGGTATACCTTTTTCATCAAGTTCAAATTTTACCTCCTGTGACGAAAATGCAATGGCTCCTTTTTTGAACCGAATCTCACGGAGTTTTTCAGCTAATTGATGAAAAACGATTATGTTCTCTTTATGAGGATGATCTTTCCCGTCAATAATTTCCTGGACCTCCTCATAATTAAATCTGTGGTCTGAATTTATAATTGTTGGGCCATACCATTCATTTAAAACCTTTGTTTGTTTATCCAATTCAAATACCGCTGAAAAGCACAACTTATCAATGTTTGGATTGAGAGAACAAACTTCATTTGATAATTTTTCAGGCAGCATGGGGATTACCCGGTCCACAAGATATATGGAAGTTCCCCGATCAAATGCTTCCTTATCGAGAGCCGATCCGGGTTTTACATAATACGAAACATCTGCAATATGGACTCCGATCTCCCAATTTTCATTTGGTAGTTTTTTCAATGAAAGCGCATCATCAAAATCCTTAGCGTCTTCCGGATCAATAGTAATTGTAAATAAATCCCTGAAATCCCTCCTGTTTGAAATTTCCTTTTTTGGGATTTCAGCTGAAATGCTTTCAGCCTCTTTAAGTACCTTTTCCGGAAACCTTAAAGGAAAATCAAAATCAGCCAGAATAGACTGCATTTCAACTTCGTGCTCTCCCGGATCACCAAGCACTTCAGTTATTTTACCAAAAGGATTTTTTGAGTGCTCAGGCCAGTCAGTAATTTCAGCCACGACTTTATGGCCGTTTTTTGCACCATTCAAATTAGAGAGAGGAATATATATATCAACCGGA
>Ga0255393_10124_pt1 | contig 11466 bp, 9 predicted proteins | sample ANMaggSeSYBR01C8_FD_182122 | JGI IMG/M metagenome (GOLD analysis project Ga0255393, IMG submission 182122) | Sediment cell enrichment communities from methane seep in Santa Monica Basin, California, United Staets - ANME aggregate JGI... | ecosystem: Environmental > Aquatic > Marine > Cold seeps >... | reverse complement strand
TTCTCCTCGAAACCTCGTTTTTTTCGCACACATTATCAATCAGAGAAAGGATAAACTCCCCGCCTGGGGCAGGTGAATCAAAAACCAGCTCCGTCATAAATGCTTAGAATACCTTATGAGCCCACATTGCTGAACCTAAGATTCCCGCTATATTTCCCAGTTGTGCCGGGACTACTTGTATTTTCTCTTTTGGCATGACGAATATGCGATTGAGAATGGTTTCTTTGATAGGATTTAAGAGAATGTCACCTGCTGTAGCAACTCCACCGCCGATGATGATTCGCTCTGGCCCGATGGCCAGGGAGATATTGACGGCCGCGATACCTATGATGCTGCCAACATAAGTGAAAATTTCTTTCGCTATTTTGTCACCTTCTTGCGCTGCAGAAGCGATGATCTCTGGGGTTATGCGATTCAGGTCGAAATCGACCATTTCGCCGATCAGTGTTGTACGGCCCTGTTTTACTGCTTTAATGCCCATTGCAGCAATAGCTGGACCAGAGGCATATGCTTCGAGACAGCCATGATTGCCGCAGCCACATTTTGGACCATTGGGATTAATGATGGTGTGCCCTAATTCACCAGCCGTGCCATTGAACCCCATCACCAGGTTATTATTGACAATCACTCCACCTCCGACACCCGTACCAATAGCAAAGCAGACCATATTGCTGGAGCCCTTTCCGGCTCCGTATTTCCATTCACCAAAAGTAATTGCGCGGACATCGTTGATCAAGTGTACTGGGAGGCCGATCTCGGTTGAAATAAGTTTTCCAAGCGGAACCCCATGCCATCCGCCATAGAAATTTGGCATTAGTTCAACGAGCCCTAATTCTAAATTTAACACACCAGGGGCACCGATTCCGACACTATAAATATCTTTGTAGTCGAATTCGCAGCTGACCATGACTTTATTAAAGAGATTTACCATTCTGCGAATTACTGCCTGGTAACCTTCCCGTGCAAGGGTTGGAACAGACTGTAGATGTACAACAGTTCCATTTTCTATATCTACAACACCTACACGAAGATTAGTGCCGCCAAGATCGCAACCAATTGCATAACTCATATGATTTTCCTGATTATTTTAATTATAAAGGCACAATTTTTATTAGATATTTTCATGTACACTATTACCGGTTTTTTCCGAAATCTTTCGTGGTAATGGAGGATCCATAATAGATCAATTCGTTTGATTGTGGAAAAAGGAGGTTAACGAGAACTCATATAAGTATCGAGTGTAAGCGATTCAAAGGTCATTGTGAGCATAAGCTGGTTTCACTTAGAAACTTTGCCAGATAGACTTGCTGCTTGTATATTGAAAGTGGACACTGTATTCGTATTTTTCCGCACTGAAGTAGCTGGTGGTTGTCTCAATGGGTTCGCCATCCGAAAGAAATGTGACAGACTTCTCGTAGAGAAGGGGAGCGCCGACTTCTACTTGGAGTAAATCCGCCTGGTATTCCGAAGCCAAGACCGCATTGACTGTGTGGAAGATTTCAGAGATCTCAAGCTTGTATTCTGTTGTCAGGAGGTGAAATAACGACTGATGGGAGAAATCATGTTTGCCCAGATCAGGGCAATTTTCGGTGATGACCAAGGCGGTTTGGAGACCGATGGGATCCTGGTCGCCAAAGCGCAGGCGTGTGAGTTTCAGGTAGGGAACGCCTAATTTTTTATGAAAAAAAACAGATGTGGTCTTATTAATTTTTCCGTGCGAAAGTTCAAGAACTTTGGCATGGGTTTGCATACCCAGATCAGCCATTTGCTGTGAGAAACTTTTATCTAAAAAGAACTGATTGCGAGGGTTCTTTTTAGAGATAAAGGTGCCTTTGCCTGAGAAGCGTTCAATTAATCCTTCGCTGACAAGGAGTGACATAGCCTGGCGGATCGTGTGCCGGCTGACATTAAGGTTTTTTGCTAAAGCAATTTCTGGCGGAAGGAGGTTTCCGCTGGCATAATTCTCATCGAGGATCAACTGCCTAATGAATGTGTAAACTTGATGGTAGAGAGGGATAGGGCTGTGGGCGTCGAATTTTGAATTATTAGGAATGGCGATGGTATCTTTTTTTGTTTCCATATCTCATAATCAGGTTCAGTAGATCTATTTCTTTATTTCAGATGATAGCATAAATTTTATTCTAAAGCAGTGATTAATTTGCATGTCTTTGCAAAAGTATTGCTATTTCAGCATTGTTTATGATATTATATGTCCGTACATACGGACATTAAGATTTTAACATGTATTTCACTGAAAAGATAGATAATAGATTTTATAGAGGATAGCAGAATCATATGAATGAGCGATCTTTTATTGGCGATATTTTAGAGCAACCAGAATCCCTCAGGAAAGCAGTTCCGCAGTACCCTGCGGAACTAATTGAAACACTCATGCCGCGGATAAAAAACGGGGAGATCAACAGGATTGTTTTAGCTGCCCATGGGTCATCATATAATGCACTATACCCGGCATTTTTACACCTCAGCAAGCTCTCGATCCCTGTATCAATGTGGCTGACAGCTGAATTATTAAATTACGGAAGAGAACAAATTGATACTCGCACTTTATTGTGCCTGAATTCACAATCAGGGCAAAGCATTGAGGTGAAGCGGCTGGTTACCGATTTAGGAAAAGAACGACCCGCATGCATCACTGCTTTTACCAATTATGCAGATAGCTCGCTTGGGATGGTGGCAGACATAATAATCCCACTGCATGCAGGCGAAGAACACGGTGTGGCGGCAAAGACATATATTAATCCCCTCGCGCTATCGCTGATGTTTAGCGTCCAACTGAGCAGTGGGGATGTGGAAAAAACAAAAGGAGAATTTCTTGCCCTGAGCGATGCGATGGAAGACTTCCTAATCGATTGGGAATCAAAAGTTGAGAACTATATGCAATTGTTGGGGAATTTTGATCGGATAATTGTAGTCGGGCGCGGCCCTGCGATGGCCTCTGCTCTCAACAGTGCCATCAACCAGAAAGAAGCTTCATGGAGTTTTTCAGAGGGAATGAACGCTGCTGAATTCCGTCATGGACCATTGGAACTTGCGGATCAAAAACTGACACTTATAATAATGGAAGGAGATGAAATAACGAGAGAATTCAACAGAACTCTAGCAAAAGAAGTTCAAGGCTATGGAAGTAATGTTATCTGGGTTGGCAATCATGCGGATATGGACATCAAATCAATCAAAACTCCTGCATTTGCGGCAATCACACAACCTGTTGCGGATATTCTTCCGATGCAGCTTGTTGCGCAGGCGATTGCTGATAAAAAGGGAATTGAAGCTGGAAAATTCCGCCGGATAGGAAAAATTGTTTTAAAAGAGTGATTTTTAATATAAGGAAAGGTGATTAAAGAAAAATTCGATCCTTATTGTATATTTTAGAATTAACCAACTGGTATTGTTGAATATTTATATATAATAATCACATCAACTTAATTAATGGTCAGATAAAAATAGCTGGAGGTAAAAGTGAGTACCAAGGGTAAAGTAAAAGTAGGTATTATCGGATCTCGATTTGAAGCTGATATTCATGCAGAATCTTTTAGGATCATGCCTGAAGAAGCTGAAGTTGTAGCTGTTGCTTCTCCAACACCTGGAAACGCAGCAAATTTGGCAAAAAAATATGGAATTCCCAATGTTTATACAGATTATAAAGAAATGTTAAAGAATCCAGACATTGAAATGGTTACAATTACAGCGCCAAATAAATTGCACTGCCAAATGACAGTTGATATAGCGAATGCGGGAAAGCATGTTGTATGTGAAAAACCACTTTGTATGACTTTGGAAGAAGCGGATCAAATGGTTGATACATGCAAAAAACAAGGTGTTTTATTAATGTATGCTGAAGAACTTTTCTTTACACCAAAATATGTAAAAGCCAAACAAATGGCAGACCAAGGCGCGTTTGGAGATGTCTATCTTGTTAAGCAAAGCGAAAAACATTTTGGACCTCATGCTGATTGGTTCTGGGATGTACAACAATCTGGTGGCGGTGTGTTCATGGATATGGGCTGCCACGGAATAGCATTTGCATGGTGGTTCCTGAATCGTCCAAAACTCAAAAGTGTAACTGCCCAAATGGGGACATATGTTCACGCTGATAAAACAAAAGGTGATGATAACAGCTTCTGTATTCTTGAGTTTGAAGGTAACCAAATCGCATTAGTTGAAGACAGCTGGGCGCGTACTGGTGGAATGGATGATCGTATCGAAGTATATGGAAATAGAGGTTGTACGTATGCCAATTTGCATATGGGCAATGCTTTGCCCACTTTTTCAGAAGAAGGTTACGGATATGCTGTAGAAAAAGCACCAACAACCAAAGGTTGGACGTATCCTGTTTTTGAGGAATTGTGGAACTACGGATTTCCACAAGAGATGGCTCATTTCGCGCGATGTGTTCGCGGAAAGGAAGAACTACAGAGCAGTGGCGAAGATGGAAGATTTGTTCAGGAAGTTCTTCTTGCCGGATATCAATCGGCTGGGTTAGGTTCAAAAGTCGAAATGCCTTTTCGCCCAAGCGGGGTTGAACGTCCTATTGACCTGTGGTTTAATCCAATAAAATAATAAGATTGTCCAGTTGATATGAATCGATTTAAAAACTGTATGGTGGTGTTCTTTATTTGGAATATTTGATGCTTTCAACACTTATTTATATTGACAATCAAATGGAAGGGGATTTGGGTTAATAAATGAGCGCATATATTCTGGCTATTGATATTGGTGGCACCTATACCAAACTTGCTCTTGTTGATTCAGATGGTAGTACAGAGCATGTAGAAACGATTCCTACCTCTGGTAAAAAGGGTGCAAAAAGATTCCTTCAATCAGTTGAAGAAAAGGCTTGTCACGTGATAGCTCAGCTTGAGGAGGGAGCGGTTGTTGGTGTGGGAATCGGGGTGGCTGGATTTGTTGATCCAGATCATACGAAAATGACCTTTAACCCAAATATTGCCTGGTTAGAAGGAGTAGAATTAAAAGATTACTTCACGAAGAAAATAAAGCTTCCTGTAAATATTGAAATTGACTCCAACGCAGCCGCGTTGGCTGAAGCTATCCATGGTGGTGGGAAAAACAGCCGCCGACTACTTGTGTTGGCGGTCGGAACAGGATTGGGCGGAGGAATGATGATCGATGGTTCTATTTTAAGAATTGCTAATGAGTGTCTGGGTGATATTGGACATATAATTGTTGAACCTGGTGGGGCACAATGCGCTGCTGGGTGCAGTGGGTGTGCGGAGGCGATGGTTTCTGTTTCCGCTTTAGAAAGATATGCATCCGAATTTATTGCAGAAGATCAGAATTCAGTATTTTTCGAAATGGTAAAAAAAGGCAATTTGATTCAAACGCCAGAAATAATTAAAGCGGCTAAGAAAGGAGACCAGGCTTCAGAAAAAGCAGTTCAGAAATTAGGCATGTATCTTGGAATTGCGTTGGCTTCGATGGCCCCATTGCTTGCGCCAGACCTAATCTGTATTGCGGGTGGAATTTCAGAAGCCGGTCCTATTCTTTTAGATGCGACAAGTGAAAGTTTTCGAAAGTTTGTTGGACCTCCTTATGCTGTCGGAGTGACGATTCAGAAAGCAGTTCTAGGTTGGCGTTCTGTGCTGGTTGGATCTGCAGAGGCATTCAGGAGATGTTAGAAAATTGATGAGAGTTTACATGAGTTCAATTTTACCAACCCTGTAAAATAATAGAATTAAAAATGAAAGGAGGAAAGAAATAAAAAGAATAAAAGTTGAAAGTATAGTAATTGTTCTAAGCATGGCTATATTCTGATTTATAGCCTATGCAAAAAGAATCAAAAAACTAGGAGAAAAGAAATGAAAAGATTAAAAGTTATTAGTGTAGTAATGGTTCTAAGCATGGCTATTCTTTTAATAGCCGGTTGTGCACCTGCCGCAGAGGCGCCCGCTGAGAAGTTGGTTTTTGGACTGTCCAACTCTTGGATTGGTAGTGAGTGGCGCTCCCAAATGTTAGCCAACTTCGAATTGGCTTGCGAAGAGCTTGGCATTGAAACCGTTGTAGAACATGCCGACACTGATGTCCCCGGTCAGATCGCGCAGATTAATAACCTGATCGCGAAGGGTGTGGATGCCCTTATCATCAATCCTGCCGACATTGCAGCTTTGAAACCTGTCATGGATGAAGCAACCGCACAGGGCATTGTCGTAATTATCATCGACGCAGAAATAGCTGGTGATGACCATGTCAATGTTGTCATCAACCAGAAAGAATGGGCTTCGATCAGCGCTCGCTGGTTAGTTGAAAAGTTGGGTGGCGAGGGCGATATTGTGACCATTGAAGGATATCTTGGTCACCCTGCCAACGAATTCCGCATGGAAGGTGTAGCTGAAGTTCTTGCTGCGAATTCCGGCATCAATCTTGTTGGCGAAGATACCGGCTTGTGGGATCCAGCGACTGCTCAGACAGTAGCCGCTAACTTCATTGCTGCCAATCCCGGTCTGGATGGAATTTGGACTCAGGACGGTATGGCGGAAGGCACTCTGCTGGCAGTACTGGCCTCCGGTCTTTCCTACGATGAATGGCCACAGGTTGTTTGTGAAGCCCGTGGAAGCGGCCTGCGCAGTTGGCAGAAAGTCCTCGATGAACACGATGATTTCGAATGTATCGCGGTCATCAATCCCCCTGGATGCGCCTATGACGCAGTATATGTTGCCAATAACTTGATCATGGGTAAGGAAATTGATGCCGAAAAACTTGGCGGTCAGTTTGGGAATACCCTCTATAAGCCTCTGACTGTTATCGACAAGGATAACCTGGCAGATTGGATGGCGGAAATCGCAGATAAAGCTGATGGCTATACCATCGATAAGTTCATGACCTCCGCAGAAATTGACGCTTGGTTTAAATAAGAGAGGTTGACCTTTGGCACAGAATCTCACTTCCATTGACATCGTTAAACATTTTGCTGGAGTCACAGCGCTCTCCAACGGCTGCCTGACCGCGAACAGCGGAGAAGTAACAGCCCTGATGGGCGCAAATGGAAGTGGAAAAAGTACACTGTGCAAAATAATAACAGGAGTAGTTGCCCCCGATGAGGGGCAACTACTTTTGAATGGAAATCTAATCACGGTTTCATCACCGGTTGAAGCTTTACGATCCGGAATAGCGGCGGTGTACCAGGAACTCAGCTTGGTCCCTTCATTAACGATTGCGCAAAATATATGGCTGACGCGTGAGCCGATGAATGGTATTTTCGTTAAATACCGGGAACAGCGCAAAATGACACAAGAGTTATTGGACCTTTTCTCTGACACAGTACACACCTCGTTTTCACCTGATACCTTGGTGAGTGAGTTGCCACCGGACGAAAAGCAGATCGTGGAAATTCTAAAAGCGATCAGTACCAATCCAGGTATTATGATTCTTGATGAAGCGACATCCAGCCTTGATAGCCGACAGGTGGATCGGTTGTTCAAACTGATTGATGAATGGAAAAAGCAGGACAAAGCAATTATTTTTATTTCCCACCGCATGTCTGAGGTTTTTAGGATCGCTGATCGCATCACCGTACTAAGGAATGGACAAACAGTTGGCGATTTTGAATCAAAAAAGGTTAAGGAAAAAGACCTGATTAACCTAATGGTCGAGAAAACCAAAAATCGCCTTGAACAAAAGGATACAATCATTTCAAAGCAGTTTAAAGAAACGGTATTAAAGGTTACCAACCTGCGCACACAACTACTGCAAGGGATTAATTTTAGCGTAAAGAAGGGTGAGTTGTTAGGTATCGCTGGTCTGCAGGGACAAGGCCAGTCGGATATCCTGCATTCAATCTTCGGGTCTATCCGGTTTTCCGGAAAAATTGAACTCGATGGTAAAGACCATAAATTCAAGCATACCTCCCAGTCGATGGCAAAGGGCATCGCGCTGGTACCGGGCGATCGGGCAAAAGAAGGCTTACTGATGCGCTTATCGATTCTCGAGAACATTATCCTGCCGAGCTGGATGAAATATGGTTTTCCATTAAATTCAGGGAAGGCAAAGAAAGACGCCGCAAAAACTTCCAAATCATTAAAAATTATCATGGCTGCCTTAAATATGCCTGTCAGCAGCTTGAGCGGCGGTAATGCTCAGAAAGTAGTGCTTGGAAAATGGCTGCAGCGCAAACCGCGTGTCCTTTTACTCAATGATCCTACCAAGGGTGTTGATGTGGGCACAAAGAAGGAATTTTATAGCCTTCTGAAAGAATTATGCGCAACTGGAACTTCCATTTTGTTTTTCAGCAGCGACGATGAAGAACTGGTTGGATTATGCGACCGCGTGTTAGTGATGCGCGATGGAAAGATCCGTAAAGAATTACCAAAATCAGAATTAACTTTGACCAATCTCATTTCTGCCAGCGTCACATCCAACGAGGAGCTATCCCGTGCAACGAATTAGGAAATTCTTTAAAAATAAAACATTTGTTTTCCCTGTCATCCTTTTTGTTGTTGTTATCCTAACCAATTTTGCTTTACAGTACACTAATCTCGGACCTGAAAAATTCGAAAAAAGATACATGTTTCTATTGGATAATAATATTCGCGGTTTTTTACCGCTCATATTGCTTGCTATCGCACAAGCGATTGTTCTGATTAACGGCAGTATCGACCTGTCTATTGGGAACCTGATGGGAGTTGTGGCAGCATTTTTGGTCACACAATATACCGTAGATGACAGCATTGGAAGGTTCCTGCAAGTGTTTGCGATGGCGATTGGAATTGGGGTGATGGCAGGCGCTTTGAATGGGATTTTCGTTTCTCTTGTGCGCATCCCACCCTTCATTACAACTTATGCAACCAGTTTCGTATTTTCTGGTATTGCTATGTGGATTCTGCCGCGCCCTGGTGGGAATATGCCCGAAATCGTGACAACTTTTTACAGAAAAACGCTGCCGTTGGGCTTGCCGATGGGAATTTGGATCATATTAATCATAATGCTGTTATGGTTGATGTTTAAAAATACGCGCTTTGGTGCACATATGTATGCTATTGGGGGCAATGAAAAAGCGGCTTTCACGAGCGGCGTTTCTGTTATTCGCCACCGTATTAGCGTTCATATGATTGCAGGTGCTATTGCAGCATTTGCCGCGCTTGCACTGGTTTTGATCACCGGTTCCAGTGATTCACGTATTGGCGGGACGATGACGCTTGATTCAGTTGTGGCAGTTGTGCTGGGCGGTACTCCTATGAGTGGCGGGATTGGTGGAGCTGTGGGACCTATTTTCGGTGTGATGACACTGGGATTTATTCGTAATATTGTTGGATTTGCAAACGTTGACACCTGGGTGCAACCGTTAGTTGACGCATTGATCATCCTTCTCTCGCTGGCATCACCAAGCTTTATCAAATTGATTGCAAAACAGGTAAGAAAATGAAAAAATCCATAGGTTTTCAACTTCCAAAATTATTTTCTCCACCAGTGATAGCCTTGGTATTGGCTGTCTTATTGTTTGTCGTGAGTACATTTTTCATGAAGGGTGGTACTGGTTTTGTCGGGATGCTTAAACGAGGGAAAACGATCATCAATATTACAGCTTTTCTGGGCCTCATTGCTGCCGGCCAGACGATCGTGATTTTAGCGGGTGGAGAAGGCATTGACCTTTCAGCTGGAACTACAGTGACGCTGGCTGCCATTGTTACCGCAGTAATAGCTGATAAATCAGACGCAAACCTGCCAATGGCGCTGGTTGCTGCTTTAACCGCTGGAGGGATGGTTGGGCTGATAAACGGAATTGGGGTGGCGATATTAAAAATCCACCCGGTGGTGATGACGCTAAGCGTATCTGGAGTAACAATGGGAACCATTTTAGCCATTTACCGGGGTGCTGTGCAAGGAGGAGCTGGGCCTTGGTTCAACAATTTTATTTCAATGCCAATCTCTGTTGGTGGAACGAGTTTCGGGTTTACTGGCGCAGTGCTAGCATGGGTTTTTGTTAGTATTGTAATCTGGTTTATCTTAAATAAGACCCAATTTGGAAAGCACCTATTTGCTATTGGCGTCAATCGTGAAGCAGCGCACCTTTCTGGTGTACATGTAACCAGAACCGCTATATTGGCTTACGTCCTTTGTGGTGTTTTCACGGCATTTGGCGGATTCATCGTACTCGGTTACATTCAGTCGGTGTACTTCATCATTGGGGATGGGTACCTTTTCCCAAGCATCGCGGCAGTTGTTTTAGGTGGAACGGTGCTGGCGGGTGGCGAGGGTTCTTATTGGGGTTCGATGAGCGGAGCATTGGTTTTAACTGTTTTGGATTCGATTCTTACATCTTCTCAGGTTGATGTGAGTGTCCGTCAGATCATCTTAGGAATTCTCTTGTTGGCAGTGATTTCGCTTTATGGCAGGCAAAAAGCATTACGTCAATAATTCCTAATATATAAACACGATATAGAAAACCGAGCAGTTGAAGAACTCTACTCGGTTTTGATTGATATTTTGTTTGAATGGAAAAGACCAGTACTGAAAATTATTTCCATCAATCTTTGAATAATTGAGTGATTTCACCTGTTTTCTTATCTTTTAGGATCATTTTTGTCTTTCCATCAGGCATCTTTTCTTCTTTAATCAGATAATAGCGGGAATCATATTCCATTAATTCCGCCTTTGATGTACTTTTATTACCGCCCCGCCAAACTTTCAATTTGACTGGTTCCCATTTCTTACTTTCGACAGATCGATAGCAAGCATCTACAATTGCATTTACTACATACCCATCATAAAAGGTTTCCCTGGGTTCTGATTGGTTATCCAAAGCATTTAACATGTCTTGAAACATATGTGCGTAACCGAGAGCGTGAACTTCATCTCCAACTGGAAAGAGCCAACCTCTATCTCCTTCTGCTTTTTCGGCGACATATCCACCTTGTCCTACTGAGGTGAACATTTCATATCCGGTACGTAGCCAGTGATTGAGCCATATAGTACCTTCTGTGCCAGATACTTCATCACGAAGGTCCATACCGCCACGGAAGGTCCAACTAACCTCAAATTGGCCAATTGATCCATTTTCATACCGTACAAGCCCAATAGCGCTATCTTCTGCGTCAATGGGATGGACCTGTGTATCTGCCCAGCACATCACTTCCAGTGGACGAACATCTTTACCTATAAAGTTGCGAGCAATTTCAATGCAGTGGCAGCCCATATCCACGATTGCACCACCGCCAGACAATTCCTTATTCCAGAACCAATCGCTGTGAGGTCCCGGGTGTGATTCACGCGATCTAGTCCAAAGGATCTTCCCGAGCGCACCCGCTTTTACTGAAGCGAGAGCCTTCATCGTTTTCGGGGTATAGACAAGGTCTTCAAGATAACCGGCAAAAATGCCTGCTTTTTCGACTGCTTCAAGCATTTCCAGGCCTTCCTGGGCATTTCTCCCCAGAGGCGTGGTGCACCAGACGGGTTTGTTTTGCTTGCACTGCAAGAAGAACCGCTGCTTTGTGC
>Ga0255393_10120_pt1 | contig 11526 bp, 8 predicted proteins | sample ANMaggSeSYBR01C8_FD_182122 | JGI IMG/M metagenome (GOLD analysis project Ga0255393, IMG submission 182122) | Sediment cell enrichment communities from methane seep in Santa Monica Basin, California, United Staets - ANME aggregate JGI... | ecosystem: Environmental > Aquatic > Marine > Cold seeps >... | reverse complement strand
TAAATTAGATCCGAAAGATGAATTACCTGGTGGTACAACAGATGATGACCCGGAAGAAGGGGGGCAAAGTTTTGGAGGAAATATTAAAAAAATGTCGGATTCAAAGTCTAAAACTCCAGTACTTGACAATTTTGGAAGAGATATAACTAAATATGCTGAAGAAGGAAGACTTGATCCCATTGTAGGCAGGGCTCGGGAATTAGAGCGGATTGCTCAAATTCTAAGCCGCCGGAAAAAAAATAATCCTATCCTGATCGGTGAACCCGGTGTAGGAAAATCTGCTATTGCTGAAGGCCTTGCACTTAGGATTGTTGAAAGGAAGGTTTCCAGGGCGCTCTTTAATAAGAAAATTGTTACACTTGATCTGGCTTCACTGGTTGCCGGAACTAAGTATCGTGGACAATTTGAAGAAAGAATGAAGGCCGTTCTGAATGAACTGGAAAAAAATCCTGACATTATTCTGTTCATTGATGAAATTCACACAATCGTTGGAGCCGGTAATGCTTCGGGTTCTCTCGATGCATCAAATATGTTCAAACCGGCTTTGTCACGGGGTGAATTGCAATGTATCGGAGCTACTACATTGGATGAGTACCGACAGTACATCGAAAAGGATGGTGCGCTGGAAAGACGATTTCAAAAAGTACTTGTTGATCCTACTACTCCTGATGAAACAATAGATATCCTTAATAATATTAAGGAAAAATATGAAGACCATCATTTGGTGACTTATTCGGATGATGCCCTTAAAGCCTGCGTTAGTTTAACCACAAGGTATATTACTGACCGCTATCTGCCGGATAAAGCCATCGATGCACTTGACGAAGCCGGATCAAGGGTTCATATTACAAATATTCATGTGCCTGTTGAGATCATTGATATTGAGAATCGCATTGAAGATACCAAAATAAATAAGACCCAGGCGATCAATAATCAGAAATTTGAGGAAGCCGCTAAATTCCGGGATATTGAAAGAAAATTGCAGGATGATCTTGACAGGGAAAAGAAAAAATGGGAAGAGGAGTCAAAGATTCATCGGGAAGAGGTATCAGAAGAAAATGTTGCTGAGGTGATTGCCATGATAACCGGTGTTCCGGTACAGCGAATCGCTCAAAACGAAAGTGACAGATTGATAAATATGGAGGATGATTTGGCAGGGTCTATAATCGGACAGGATGAGGCGATAAAAAAGGTAACGAAGGCCATACGTAGGAATCGTGCCGGATTGAAGGATCCGAATAAACCTATTGGAACTTTTATTTTCCTTGGTCCTACAGGTGTTGGCAAAACCCACCTTGCAAAAGTTCTGGCTAAATACCTTTTTGATTCTGAGGATACACTCGTAAGGGTTGACATGAGTGAATTTATGGAGAAATTTGCTGTTTCAAGACTCGTTGGAGCGCCTCCGGGATATGTTGGTTATGAAGAAGGTGGGCAGTTAACAGAAAAGGTTCGCAGAAAGCCCTACTCTATCGTTTTGCTGGATGAGATCGAAAAAGCGCATCCTGATGTATTTCATTTGTTATTGCAGGTGCTGGATGATGGAGTATTAACCGACAGTTTTGGAAGGAAAGTGGATTTCAAAAATACAATTATAATTATGACTTCCAATATAGGATCAAGGCAATTGAAGGATTTTGGCCAGGGTGTTGGATTCAGTACTTCTGCAAAAAAATCAGCTAAAGTTAATTATGCGAAGGGTGTGATTGAAAGTGCATTGAAAAAAGCTTTTGCACCGGAATTCTTGAACAGAATAGATGATGTTGTTATTTTTGATCCGCTTGAAAGAGAAGATATTCATAAGATCATCGATATTGAATTGAATTATTTGTTCGATCGCATAAAAGGATTGGGATATCATATGGACGTAACGCCTAAAGCCAAAGATTATATAGTTGATAAAGGATGGGACGAACAATATGGAGCGCGGCCTTTGAAACGGGCTATTCAAAAATACATTGAAGATCCTTTGGCTGAAGAAATAATTAAAACAAAACTGGCCGAAGGTGATAAGATTAAAGTTGATTACAAAGAAGGAGATGATGATCTTAAGATAAATATCATAAAACAGAAAAAGGAAGTTACCAAATCGAAATAGATTAAGACCTGTCGTTTACGGCAGGTTTTTTTATTGCATGATCTCCCTGAAATTCGTATTTGATAAGTCAGAATACCTTATTGTAATTGTAAATCCATTGTCATAATAAAATAGTGAAGTATTGTTTCTGCATGACACATAGAATTGATTTAAGGTTTGTATTTGATCCAGATCGTTTTGTGAAATTAAATCGCTTAAAAAAACTGATTTATCAATATTTCGCGAGTTTTCGAATATGTATTCGCCCATAAAAAAAAGTTTATCGAAAAAGAAAAATACTGCTTTTGCTTCTGATCCGAATTGATTTTTATAATATCCGTATGATCTTAATTCTGCATCTTTTATATTAAATATATTAAAACAGTCAGGATCAGCTTTACCAGTCAACACTTCATTTTTAGATTTTCCGAAAGATGTATTCTCAAAAACGCATGGTTTCTCTGATTTAAAATTTTTAATTATTTCTCTCTTCTTGTTAGCTACCCTGAGATAAGGAAGAATATCATCTTTGAAACAGTAAGGGAATGGACTTTTGTTGGTATACTTTTTAAATTGCTTAACATATTCATAACTATACCTACCATGTTTTATTTGTATCATTTTAAGTTTTAATTGTTTCCGAAAGATGATACCACAAAATATGAGAATAAATATTAATACTGGAATGATATAATAAATTGTCATCATAATGTATCATTTAAACAAAAATTCAAATATATCATTATTTTTATAATTTTGCGCCCAATTAAAAATCAACAAACTACAATGGACAAATCAAAGATATTAAAAGGAGGCGAATTCCTGATAAAAGAAACTGAAGCCGAAGATGTATTCATTCCTGAAGAATTTGACGAAGAACAACTGATGATTGCCCAGTCCTGTGAAGATTTTCTTGAAACAGAAGTTTTTCCCAACGTGGAAAGGATAGATGAGCAGGAAGAAGGCTTGATGCGTAGCCTGATCCAAAAATCCGGTGAACTTGGATTGCTTGGCATTTCAGTTCCGGAAGAATATGATGGCTTTGAACAATCTTTTGTTACCTCCATGTTGGCCAGCGCTGCTATTGGTTCAGGATATTCATTTTCTGTTGCATATGCAGCTCATACAGGTATTGGTACTTTGCCAATTGTTTATTATGGAAATAAAGAACAAAAAGAGAAATACCTTCCTAAATTAGCTACCGGCGAATGGGTTTCTGCTTATTGCCTTACAGAGCCTAATGCCGGCTCGGATGCCAATGCAGGAAAATCAAGAGCGGTTTTAACTGAAGATGGGAAGCATTATATTTTAAATGGCCAAAAAATGTGGATCACCAACGGTGGTTTTGCTGATGTATTGATAGTTTTTGCGAAAATTGATAATGATAGGGTGCTTAGTGCTTTTATTGTAGATAGTAATTGTGATGGGGTTTCCATTAATCAGGAAGAACGCAAAATGGGGATCAAGGGTTCTTCTACTGTTCAAATATTTTTCAATGATGTTAAAGTTCCGGTTGAGAATTTATTAGGGCGTCGCGGACAGGGATTTCGGATTGCATTGAACATATTGCATATGGGCAGGATTAAATTGGGAGGTACTGCAATAGGTGCTGCTAAAAGAGCGATAAACCAATCAGTTAATTATGCAAATGAAAGGAAACAATTCGGACAATTTATTTCTGGGTTTGCAGCCATAAAATATAAACTGGCCGAACAGGTTATCAGGACGTGGGTTACTGAGTCAGCTGTATATCGGGTTAGTAAGAATATTGATGATATGATTGATATCCTTATTGCCGAAGGAGTGGAAAAACCAAAGGCTACAATTGATGGAATTGCTGTATATGCAATAGAAGCTGCTTTGTTAAAAGTTTCCGGATCAGAAGTATTGAATTATGTTGTAGATGAAGCGGTTCAGATTTTTGGTGGAATGGGATTTTCAGCTGAAACAGGTGTAGACAGGGCATATCGTGATTCAAGGATCAACAGGATTTTTGAGGGAACCAATGAAATCAATCGTTTATTGGTATCGGATACAACAATTAAAAAAGCATTAAAAACAGGTTTTGACGTTGCCCGATATGCAAATTCAATCATTAAGAATCTTGATGAAGAAGCTGCAGCCAAAATACCCACCGACAATTATTATTCTGAAAAACGCCATTATGTTAAAAATTATAAGAAGATAGCTCTGCTATTACTGGGTGCACTTTCAGAAAAATTTCAACGTGATTTTTTAACAGAACAGGAAATCCTCTTCAATATCTCCGATGTCATCATGCTGATATATAGTGCTGAATCTACATTCCTAAGGATTGAAAAGCTGGAAGGTATGAAAGGAGAAGATGCAGTTAAACTATACAAGGACATATTGGATGTTTATATTTATGATGCTGCAGATAGCATAAATAAAAGTGCAAAAGATGCCATCAATTCATTTGTGACCGGAGAAGATCAAAAAATTATGTTAGACAGGATTGATTTATTTACCAAAGTAGCTCCTGTAAATATAAAGGAAGCGCGTCGCAGGATTGCTGATAAATTGATCGAAGATAATAAATATAACTTTTAAAAGATACCAACTTAAAACAAAGAAGCCCGCAATCATATGGTTGCGGGCTTCTTTGTTTATATTATTGTTCTATTCTTTTAATATACTTTTTGAAATAACAAGACGCTGAACCTGGTTAGTGCCTTCATAGATTTGGCAAAGTTTAGCATCACGCATCATCTTCTCTACTGCAAAGTCCGTTGAGTAACCATCGCCACCCATGGCCTGAACAGCATCTGTAGTAACTTCCATGCCAATATCCGAACCATATAATTTTGCCATGGCCGAAAGTTTATTGATCTTTTTCTTATCATGCTCATATGCCCAGGAGGCATACCAGTTAAGCATTCTTGCACTTTCAATTTTAGTTGCCATATCGGCCAGCATAAAACCAATGGCCTGATTGGCAGCAATGGGTTTCCCGAATTGCTTCCTGTTTTTTGTCCACTCTTTTGCTATTTCATAGGCAGCACGAGCATTACCTATACTCAATGCCGCCACGCCGGTACGTGTTCTATCAAAAGTTTTCATTGCAATGATAAATCCATAACCTTCATTGCCAATCCTGTTTTCTTCAGGTATTTCAACATCTGTGAAAATAATTTCATTTTGGACTGAGGCCCTTTGTCCCATTTTTTGCAACCGGGGTTTAAACTCAACCCCCGGTGAATCTGAAGGAACAAGAAAAGCAGTTAAGCTACGTGATCCTTTTTCGGGATTAGTTAGTGCAAAAACTGTTAGAAATGTAGAAACTTCAGCATTGGTTATAAATCTTTTGTGTCCGTTCAAAATATATTTATCACCTTTTTTAATTGCTGTTGAACTGATTGCCTGAACATCCGAACCGGCATTAGGCTCTGTTAAACAGTATGCCGCTACACCCTTTATTTCATTTATCAGTCCGAAATACTTTTTTTGCTGGGTTTCACTGGCAGCCAAATAAAGCGGTGTTAATGCCAAAGTATTTGCATCAATGCAAATGCCTATGCCGACGCAACCTGCCCCAAGCTCTTCAGAGGCCAAAGAAGTATCTAAAAGGCTGTAATTGTGGCCTCCGAATTTCTCGGGCATCTGCCCATTCATAATGCCTTCATCATAACCTGCTTTAACAACCGGCCATGGAAATTCAGCCAGATCGTCATATTTTAATCTATTGGGAATAATCCATTTGTTTGCAAAATCCCTGTATTTGACAACGATTTCCTCTTGTTCTTTTGATAATTTAAAATTTAGCATTTTTACTTTTAGTTTTTGTTAATGATCTTGCTAATTAATGACGGGCAAAAATAACAAAATCAACATTATTAAAAAATTTTATTCAATATCGGGACAATCATCACAATCCAGACTTCTATTGTACATTTGCATCGCTTTCAAACTCATACCTATACTTGAGAATCCCCCATCATGAAAAATATTTTGCATAGTAACTTTTTTCGAAAGATCAGAGAACAGAACTATTGTAAAATTGGCACATTCCTCTGCTGTAGCATTTCCCAGCGGCGACATTCTTTCCGTAAAATCCATGAGTCCATCAATCCCTTTAACACCACTACCAGCAGTAGTCCGGGTAGGTGATTGCGAAATGGTGTTTACCCTAATTTTTTTCTCTCTTCCATAAATATAACCAAAACTTCTGGCGATGGATTCTAACAACGCTTTTGCATCTCCCATATCGTTATATCCATAAAGAGTCCGTTGAGCAGCAATATAAGAAAGCGCTACCACACTCCCCCACTCTTTGATTGCATCAAATTTGTAACAAGTTTGCAATAACTTATGAAAGGATACCGCCGATATATCAAGTGTTTTTTGAAAATAATCATAGCTTAAGTCATTGTACACCCTTTTCTTTCTCACATTCATTGACATCCCTATGGAGTGAAGAATAAAATCGACCTGGCCACCTAAAACTTCCATTGATTTCTGGATAAGCATTTCCAGATCGCTTATATCAGTTGCATCTGCCGGAATTATTTCTGCTTTACACTTTTCAGCTAACTCATTCAATTGTCCAAAACGTAACGCAATTGGTGTATTTGTTAAAATAAATTCGGCGCCTTCTTCATGTGCTTTTTCAGCTACTTTCCATGCTATTGACTTTTTGTCCAACGCTCCAAAAATGATCCCTTTTTTGCCTTTCAGTAAATTATAAGCCATATTTGTTAGTTTAGTTGGTTTAAAACATAAGATAAAGTATAAAAATTTATACCATTTAACTTTTTAATAAATGACGAGCTGTCTCTACCGAAGCTGATGTTACAATCTGCCCGCTCAACATTTTAGCTATTTCATTAACCCTATCTCTATGATTTAGAATTTTTATGATGGTTTTTGTTGTTTCTTTTTCGGTCTTTTTATAAACAAAATAATGGGCATCTCCTTTTCCTGCTATCTGTGGTAAATGCGTTATTGCAATAACCTGCATCATACTTCCAAGTTTAACTAAAATATTCCCCACTTTATCTGCAATTTCACCGGAAACACCTTTATCAATTTCATCAAAAATAACCGTAGGTAATAAATTTTTCTGCGAAATTATTGATTTTACCGCCAACAAAAGTCTCGAGGTCTCCCCTCCTGAAGCAACTTTGGATAATTCCTGCAACTCTCCTCCCCTGTTTGCATTGAATAAAAATTTCACTGAATCTATTCCATCCCTGCATGGCTGTTCTAAAAATGTATGTTTTATTTGAAACCGGGAATATGGCATACCAAGATGTACAAGGTTTACAATTATTTGATTTATTATTTCAGCAAAAACCTGTCTTCGTTTTTTTGAAATATCCAATGATAATTTTGATATTGCTTTTTCTGATTTTTTAACCTCTGTTTCCAGACTCTTAATTTTATCCTGAAGGGAATCGATATTATTTAATTTGGAAACCAACTTATCCACAATGCTCAACATTTCTTCAATGGTATTTACCCTGTGCTTATTTTGAAGATTATAAATCAAATCTAATCTTTCCCTGATTTCTTGAGATCTTTCCGGATTATGTGAGATACTTTCCGATAATTGTTCTATTTCTGCTAATATATCCGACAATTCAATAAAAGTGCTTTCAATTCTTTGAGATACATCATTGATGCTATCACTGAATTTTGAAATCTGGTTTAGTTTGCCACGAATATCCGACAATTGGTTGAGTATATTCGACTCATCATTCCCCAGAAATTGTGATGCGGCAAATAGCTTTGTTTTTATTTCTTCTGCATTATCTGATATTTCCAGTTCCTTTTCCAGTTCTTCCTGCTCCCCTACCCTCAATTGTGCTTCATTTATTTCATTGTGTAAAAAGCGGAAGTAATCCTGATCGCTTTTCAATCTTTTTTCTTCCTCAATTAAATTCTCAAGGTCTTTTTTATTTCTTATGTATTTATTAAATTTTTGCCTGTACTTATTTACTTCTTCTCCAAGGCCAGCATAGTTGTCAATAACAGCAAGCTGAAAAGCAACATTGTTAAATGATAATGTTTGAGTTTGAGAATGAATGTCAACCAATTTTTCACCCAGTTCTTTCAATAATGTTAACTTAACCGGAGTATCATTAATAAATGCCCTTGATTTTCCATTATCGTTAACTTCACGCCTGAAAATGGAATTATCATCATAATCCAGGTCATTACCGGTAAAAAACTCTTGTAGGTTGTATTGGCTTATATTAAAAACTCCCTCAACAATACATTTTTTTGATTTGTCAAGCAATACCGATGTATCTGCACGTTTTCCAAGTATCAGGTTTAATGCGCCAAGTAATATTGATTTTCCGGCTCCGGTTTCACCCGTAATAACAGTAAAGCCGCTATCAAAATCTACTTCAAGGTGACTGATCAGTGCATAATTTTGTATAAAAAGATGTGAAAGCATATTAACTTGGCTTAACCAAAACCGGTTACAAAATTACATAGAAAATAATTCAGATTTTAACAGCTTAGTTCCTGTTGTTGATTTTTGAATATGTTGAAGAGTTAGCAGGATCAATATCCTTCATTATATTAATAACATCAGTTTTTTCTTTTGGATTACCTTGTTGAAAAATATTTACTATTTCATCTCTTTTTGCATCTATAGTCAATTGTAGTGCAAACAGGTTGGGCTGTTCATTGTAAACATTTGTTAGCAGGTTAAGACTTTGAACAATTTTGGCTCTTCCACCTTCAATATCATCCGACATTACATCCAATCCATTTAAATGATACTCATATAAAAACACCCTTAAATCGGAATAGGACTTATTCATATAATTTTCAATCAGCCAGTAGCGGTTTCGCTGATCCTCAAACGAATTCCATCCCGGAAATGGTGCATCCTGAGCTGCATTAACTACCATTTCAGCTTTCTCAAAAAATTGAGATCCTCCATAAAGCGAGAAGGTGTCAAAATCAAGCCCTAATATGAAATAGATATAATAAGCGATCATCGAAGATAAATTAGAAATATATTGATTTTCCTGGAAATCCAATGCCTGGAATTCTACATATTCAAATTCAAAATCCTCATCAAGATAATTAAAAAGTGTCGAGTTGTATGATGTTCCATAAATTGGCCGGCTGGCAACTATATTCAATCTTGCTTTAAATCTGTCAGTAGAGGGTCTTTCCCGCACTGTTATAGCCATATTGCATTCAATCCGTTCTTCAGTTTTAAAGTCAACATTTGTCCATCTTCTACTATTCACAAATTCAAGAAGTGCAGTTTGCATAGTTTCAAAAACACGCTTATCCGTCCCCTGTACCTGTTGCGAGTTTATCGCAATATTGCAAATAATCTCCTGCGAAATTGAGTTAAAAGAAGGAATAAGAAAAATGACAATAAACAGAAATTTATATAATAACTTCATGATATATTTTTAATTCTTCATTTTATAAGTTGAACTGATCTTGTCAGCAATATCTTTGGCCACCTCTGATTTTGATTTAAGTTCAAATTGATCAATATCACCTTTATTATCTAACAAAGAAATTTTATTAGTTGAATAGCCAAATCCGGCGCCTTTGTCTTGTAAAGAATTTAAAACGATCAGATCAAGCTTTTTATTTTTAAGCTTTGCTTTAGCATTCTCAAATTCATTTTCCGTCTCTAATGCAAAACCAACCAGGTATTGATCCTTTCTTTTGTTATTTCCAAGCTCTTTAAGAATATCCTTTGTCTTTTGTAGCTTGATAGTCAGGCTCCCTGCTTGTTTTTTTATTTTTTGTTTTTGCTGTCTTTCCGGTGTATAATCCGCAACAGCTGCCGACATGATGGCAATATTAACATGAGAAAAAGCAGATAAACAAGCATTATACATTTCCGCAGCAGAGGTAACATTGGTGATATTGACGTTTTTAGAATCAATCTTAAGATTGACGGGACCAGAAACCAATTCGACAATTGCTCCCCTTTTTGAGAATTCATTTGCCAATGCATAACCCATTTGTCCAGTTGAAAAATTTCCAATAAACCTTACCGGATCAATAGCTTCATAAGTTGGTCCTGCAGAAATCAAAACCTTTACCTTATCAAAGTCTTTTTTTTTTTGAAAAAAGGAATCGAGGATTTCAATTATTTTTTCAGGTTCTTGCATTCGTCCTGCCCCATAAAGTCCACTGGCTAACTCGCCTTCTTCAGGTTCAATTAAAATATTACCAAATGTTTTTAGTTGATTAATATTTTTAGATGTTGATGGGTGATTGTACATATCAACATCCATTGCCGGAGCAAAGAATACAGGGCACTTGGCAGCAAGATATGTTGCAGATAATAGATTATCAGCCATTCCATTGGCTAGTTTTCCCATTGTGTTGGCCGAAACCGGGGCAAGCAGATAAAGGTCTGCCCAATTTCCCAGGTCAACATGACTATTCCAGGTACCATCAGTTTTTTCAAAAAATTCACTTTGTACCGGATTACCTGATAGTGTTGAAAGGGTTAAAGGTGTTACGAAGTCTTTTGCAGCATCAGTCAGGATCACTTTTACTTCAGCCCCCTCTTTGATTAGTAATCGAATTAAAATCGGAATTTTGTAGGCTGCAATGCTTCCTGTAACACCAATTAATATCTTTTTCCCCTTAAGCATTATAAGTTAAAATTCATTTTCGGTTTTCTTCTGGGGATTACGGTAATAAATTTTTTCATTCATAAACTCATGGACAGAGATCAAAGTAGGTTTTGGAATTCTCTCATAATACCTGGCGATCTCGATCTGCTCCCTGTTTTCAAATATTTCTTCGAGATTATCTTGTGTTGTGGCAAATTCCTGTATTTTCTGGTCTAATTCTTCCTTCATCTCAAGCGATATCTGATTTGCCCTTTTTGATAATATGGCTACTGTTTCATAAATATTATTTGTTCGCTCATCAAAATCACGTATTTTCCTGGTAACAGCTACTGTGTCGGTCTTTACTTTCTTGTAATCCATATGTATATAATTATTAAAGTTTTTTTAAATCTTTGGTTACCCTGTTGATCATATATTCTATGTCCCTGTTATATTTACTATCCGGATATAAAGTAATAAATGAATTGTAAATATCAGATGCTTCCTCATACCTTTCTTTTCTTTTAGACTTTACACTTTTTACTGCATAGTAATAATAAGCCTTTATGCTATAAAACATAGCATCTTCCTTGAATTTAGTATCGGGATAGTTATTTAATAAATTTTCGAAAGAAGTTACAGCAGCTTTATATTTATCCATCTTAAGGTAAAGCTTGGCAATTTCAAACTCCTTTTTTTGCAATTTTGCTCTTAACTCGTCAATTAACTCATTACATTGCTTTACCCTTTCACTTGTCGGGTATGAGTTAATGAACAATTGTAATTCATTAATTGCTTCAAATGTATTGGTTTGATCTAATTTATATATTGGGGATTCCTTGTATTTACAATAAGCCGACATAAATGAAGCTTCCT
>Ga0255393_10119_pt1 | contig 11534 bp, 14 predicted proteins | sample ANMaggSeSYBR01C8_FD_182122 | JGI IMG/M metagenome (GOLD analysis project Ga0255393, IMG submission 182122) | Sediment cell enrichment communities from methane seep in Santa Monica Basin, California, United Staets - ANME aggregate JGI... | ecosystem: Environmental > Aquatic > Marine > Cold seeps >... | reverse complement strand
ATTATGCCAAGTTATCTCGAATTGGTCCCTCTTCTAAACAGAATAAAATCACGCATACCTAAAGGAGATATTTCAAAAATTGTTTCCGATGAGGATAGTGCAATAATTGGTGCAGTAGCACACGTTTTACCTAATGTTTCACATTCATTTTGTGTATTCCATCAATTGCAAAATGTTACCAAGAAATATCTTGATGAGTTTAGCAGTATTGAGAATATCCCTTCAAATGAAGTCGAGTTGTATGAACTTACAAATAATTTGATAGTTGCTGAAACAGTTATCGAGTCAACGCTATGTTATAAAAAAATTATGAAGCTGGCTTCTGAGATGGATTTGTCAAAAGCATCGGAAAATGTGGTTTCATATGCTGAAAAAATATATTTTAATAACAGGAAATTGCTGGAGAAAGGATTCACTCCAGAAACTAACAATGTGATGGAGCAATTGTTCTCTTTGATAAATGATTTTATGAATCAAGCCAGATCATTTAAAATCATTAACGGACTAGCTAATTTTTGTTATAATTTATTCGTATCAGTGAATAAGCGATGTTTTAATACCGGTGCCTGGAGAGGTTTATCTCCTCTTAATCGAGCTAAAATCAAGTACGGCTGAGATTTAATTATCATATTGGCTTATTGTCTTAGTGGCAACTATCTCATTTCACATCAAAATTTTATACTGTTTTAGGACGTTGGATATTTTTATTTATCATTTAATAAAGACAGTTGAATTATTTAGGTTAGATATGTTTGGTTTGGACGCATATTTGGTTCAACCAGAAGAAAATAAAAAGTCTCCGATTTTGGACCTGAATGGTCTAATAAGATTGGAATAGAATATATAAAAAAAATAGGCTCTATTCCCGAAAAAGAAACCCGAGAATCAATCAGTGAAATAGTAAGTTTCATCTTGGGGAAACAACTACTCCATGTAGGATATACGAAATATAACAATGATGGAAAAATAGTGGAAGCATTTGTTAAATCCCATTGGACAAACAATACTATCTCGCTATGTCAAGAACATGATTATAAGCCAATCAATATTAGGATTAGTAGACCAGTAGAATTGGAAGAGGTTTTAAAGCAACTTGTTCCTTCATACCTTCAATTAAGAAATGAATTAAAATTAAATGAAACTCTTTATTTATATTGGGCGTCAATAAACTCACCAAAATGGGTATATCTTCCGATTATTTCCGCCGCTCTTGAAGGATTAATACAAAAATGTATTAAGAGCAATAAATTCAAAATCAAGAGTGTGTATATGGAGAAAAAAGAATTTGACAAATTATTATATGAAGAAATGACGAAGATATCCGAAAAGCTTGATAAAAAAGAGTTTAAAGATAAGATTTTAAGACGAATACAGAATTCATACAATATGTCAGCATCCGACCGTTTTTCATATTTTTTTGATTGTATTCATTTAGAGATTGGTGAAATTGAAAAAAAAGCAATTAATGCAAGACATGGTGTGGCACATGGGGGGATGAAATTTGAGAATGAAACTATAAAAAAAATGATCCCGGCGACACTCGCCTATCAAACACTTTTTAACAGGGTACTTCTAAAGATTTTAGGATATAATGGATATTATATTGACATGGCAACTATCGGGTTTCCAGAACATCTTATTGATGTTCCGTTAGGTGGTAACAAGGAATAAACTATTATTGAATTTTAAAAATACCCCCTCTCCCATAAACCCTTCACCCAACCCTCAACCTCTTATAAGCATCATGCGCCACAATCGTCCCCTGCGCCTCGGCCACCACCAGCAGATCGATCTCTGATGCCACATTACCAATAGCATACACCCCGTCCAGGCTGGTCCGCTGGTACTTATCAGTCTTAACAAACCCAGACTCATCCACCTCCACACCCAGCTTCTCCATAAGCCCGACATTCGGCACCATCCCAGTGGCCAGCACCACAGCATCCACTATAATCTCCACCCTCTCCCCCTCAGTCTGGTCCTCCAGCACAGCCTTCTCCACCTTTGCAGCGCCCTGTATCTCCAACAGGGTTGTCGAAGTCAGCATCTTCAGCCCCTCGATGCACTTCACCCTGTCCATCTCCCGCTCAGGCACCATGAACGACGCCTCATCCGTCACCAGCGTGATACTCCCGGCAATACCTCCCAAACAGCCGGCAGCGGAGACTGCATTGTAGCCGTGTCCATACACCAGCACACGCTTGCCTGTCAGCCTGGACGGGTCTGCTGTCAGGTAGTAAATGCCGCCGTCATCCACTGCAAACTTCTCCTCGCCAGGGATACCGGATTTGGCAGGCGAACTTCCAGACGCCAGCACCAGCATACTGGCCTTATAGGTCCTGGAATCCGTGGTCAGGGTCTTGAACTCGCCGTCAATTTCAATATCATTCACATACTCATTGACTAGCTTCGCTTCCTGTTCCCTGGCATCATCCAGCAGCGACCGGGTCAGTTCCCTTGTGGTCATCTTGTCGGTCAGGCCCGGATAGTTCTCTATCAACTTATCAGGACAGAACTTGTTCAGCAGACCACCCCACTGCCCGCCATCAAATATCACGGTCTTAAGCCCCACATAGGATGATATAGTAGCAGCAGCCAGCCCGGCAGCACCCCCGCCAATCACCGCCACCTCATACTCGTCTTCACCCGGCGGGGTGATACCCTTCTCCTGCTTCTCCATGTAATCATTTATGGCAGCATGCAGTGCATCGGCGGCCAGGTTGGAGCAGTGCATCTTTATGGGCGGGAGGCCTTCCAGTTCATCTGCCACATCCTGCCTGGTTATCTCCAGTGCCTCTTCCAGGGTCTTACCCTTTGCTAACTCGGTAACCATGCTGCTGGTGGCAATAGCAGAAGCACACCCGAAGGTCTTGAACTTGATATCCTTGATGATATTATCCTCCACCTTGATCTGTATCTCCATCATATCACCGCAAACCGGATTTCCCACCCGTCCGGTGGCATCCGCATCCTTAATGGTTCCCACATTCCTGGGATTCCTGAAATGATCCTTTACCTTTTCCGAATATTCAAAACTCATACAATCAATCCTCCTGGTACAGTGGCGACAATGCCCTCAACCGCTCCACCACAGGCGGCAGGCTCTCAAGCACATGGTCAACCTCTGCCTGCGTATTCCATTTGTTAAGGGACAGCAGCAGCGACCCGTGGGCTTCCTCATGACGCAGCCCGATGGCGATAAGTACATGGGACGGTTCCAGGGTCTTTGCAGAACATGCCGAACCCGTGGACGCCTCCACTCCCAGGTCGCTGAGGCTCATAATGATGCTCTCGCCCTCGATAAAACTGAACCTGAAACTGGCAATGTTCGGCAGCCGTTTTGTCCTGTGACCTGTTAGATAAGAATGTTTCATATTGCCAAGTACTCTGTCAATCAACTTCTCCCTGAGCGCCTCCATTTGCATGGCATCCTTCTCCATCTCATCCTTTGCCAGTTCACATGCCTTTCCCAGACCCACAATCCCGGAAATATTCTCAGAACCCGAGCGCAGCCCCCGCTCCTGTCCCCCGCCTGTCATCACGGGACGAAGCGCCACGCCCGATTTTATATATAGTGCACCAACTCCTTTCGGACCGTACAGGTCATTGGAAGAAAGGGACAGCAGGTCGATATTGTCCTGCACCACATCGATCGGTATCTTACCGGCAGCAGCCACGGCGTCCACGTGGAAGAGAATATCCTTTTCTCTGGTCATGGCTCCGATATCCCGAACCGGCTGGATAGTGCCGATCTCACTATTAGCATACATGCATGATACCAGGATGGTATGGTCAGTGACCTCGTTTGCTAAGCGTTCGGGGTCCACTAGTCCGTCCCTGTCCACGGGCACAATGGTCACCTCAAACCCTTCACGCTGCAGGTCCTTGCAGGTATTGACCACAGACATGTGCTCAACAGCAGAGATTATTATGTGGTTCCCTTTTTTCTTCTTACGTTGCACTGCGCCACGTATGGCAATATTGTTGGACTCGGTTGCCCCCGATGTAAAGATAATTTCCTTATCCTCTGCCCCTATAAGTGCGGCCACCAACTCCCGTGCCGTACCCAGTGCTTTACGGGCCTCAACACCTGATTCGTGGAGCGATGCCGGATTGCCCACCCTGGAATCAAAGTACAAGAGCATGGCCTCGACCACACGTTTATCAACAGGTGCCCCCGAGGCATTGTCCATATAAACGGTCTTCAAACCATTCACCCTGGTCAGAACCACATCGTGCCGTCAGCTTCCAGCACCAGGTCGTTGAGGGTTGCCGCCCCTACGATCTCAGCCTCAGGGATGAATTCACCGCTGTCCAGCCCTATCAACTGGGTACTGGCCTCACAGACATACAGTTTTACGCCTGCTGCTGCAGTCTGGTCCAGTATATCCTTAAGTGATGGGAAACTCCCGACCTGCACTTTTTCAGCCTCCCCCTTCTTGACCACAGTGATCCCCATCCCAAGAAAATACACTGTTGCATCAAGGCCCATAGCCTTGGCGGTCTGGGCAAGCACCAGCGGGGAATACAACCTCTCGGGAGTGTTCACACCACTGGTCTGGACATATAATATCTTTTCATCACTCATCTTTCATATCTCCTTGTTTATTTCGTTCTTTCTATAAGGAACCGGAAATTGTCACCCTGGTCCTCGAATTTCAGCAGTTTGTGGCCCGTGCGCTTGGCCCATCTTGGAATATCCTGGGTTGAGGCAGGGTCATCGGTCAGCACTTCCAGTACCTCACCTATATTGATAGTGTTTATAGCCTCAGTAGTGTTGAAGACTGGTATCGGGCAAAACAGCCCGATACAGTCCAGTGTCTCATCAGGTTTAACTTCAGTCTCCTCATTCATTTTTTGTTTCCTCTCATGCTGAATGGCAGTAACAATAGCCCGAGCATCACCGGGAATGTTATCTGGAATCCGGGTATGCTTTTATCTTCATCTCCAATAGTCTTAGAATCCTGTGTCATCCCAACAACCGACACCTTTAACTGGTCTGAACTGAGTTTCCTGCTGCGGTTTGTGCACAAACCATGATTGTCATGGCCAATATCAAAGAAAGAAATAGTATCGTATTTCTTCTAGACTTCATTTAATTATTTCACTAATTTCAATGCATCCCTGCATGTAGCCACGCCAGGTGCGCCGGATGTGAGGAAAATCACTTCCATGGTTTCCATGATCTCCTCTTTAGTCGCACCTTGGTTCAGGGCATTTCTCATCTGGGATACTGTGCATGCCTCACAGCGCTGCGATGCCACTACAGCCAGTCCCATCAGCGCTTTCATTTTGGCAGGCAGGGCGCCGTCAGTGAGCATTTTCTTATCGCATTTATGGTATGCCTGAAGGAAATCCGGGTCAAGTTCACCTATCGTGTGAAGTATCTCAGGCTCAAAACCTATTTTTTGTCCAATATTTTCAATGATCTTCTTGTGTTCGCTCATTTTATTCCTCCAATTTTATGTTCTATGGACTATTCTATGAGTTCCATATCCTCTCCACAGCAGACCAGGGCTCCGCCCCCCACTTTGGTCACAGTAACTTCGTTTCCACAGATATTGCATCGATACTTTTCGCCTTCTTCCATTACAGCCATTCGTAATCACCACCACTAAACTTGTAATAGAATTTAGTCGATTGTGATATATAATCATGTTGGTGAGAAATCTGACCATTTTATTATTGATGAGTATTATATCTAAAAATATCAAAAAAAATTCGGTTATTTTTGTATTTCCAGGATATGTTGTATTAATGGACAGGATTAACTGGATTGGCAGGATATGAAAGTGGCTCGCACCATCCGGTAAATCCTGTTAATCCCGTCTAATATTAACCACTTAATGTTGGGGAGATCCTTAATTATGGATAAGAATTCTGAACTGGACGATATTATTCTACATGAGGCAGGATATATTATTCGGGAGGTGGTGGAGCAATAGGGTCCTGATCACTAAAATGCTACACAAGAAAATAATTAAATATTTTGTAATACATATCACACAATGGTGACATATGAACATAACCATACGGAACATTGACAACCAGCTATACCGCGAAATAAAAGCCGAAGCCACCCGTGAAGGCATCAACATAGGCACAGCCATAAACAGCGCAATCCGCTTGTGGCTGGACCGCAAACGTGCGCATGCAAAACCTGTGCGTTCTTTCCTGGAACTTGAAGCTATCTATTTCGGACCAGGAACCGAAAATCTCAGCGAAGAGCACGATAAGTACCTGTATGGTGAATAAATGGCAGTCCTGCTGGATACCAGTTTTTTTGTTGCATACATCAACAGCCGCGACAGGAACCACCAGCGATCAAGGGAACTGGCATCAGATATTTTCTCTGGCAAATACGGCCAAGTTGTGATAACCGAACATATTTTCGACTAAAACAATAACTACCTGTATGCACCGGGTCAACAATGTGTCAGAAGTTGAAAGATTAGGAGATTACATACTGGATTCTGAGATTGAATTATTCCAGGTAAATGAAGAACTTTTAAGAGAAACATGGGACATGTTCAAGAAGTACCATTACAGTTTCACTGACTGCACCTCAGCAGCCTTCTCAAAGAAATATGAAATTCAATACATTGTGACATTCGACCATCATTTTGATACATTTAAGTGGCTGGACCGAATATTTTGACATTAACAAATTAAGAAAAGGTGAAAAATAATGGAAATAATCATGCACAGATATAAAGAAATGGACCTGGAAGACTCAACTGTAATCAATGGTTTTCCATCCACCAGCCTTATAAACTCAATTGTGGCCAGCTACCTTGTCAATGTTCTGAACCTTGACCAAATATGCGGTCTCGACTCAGATGAATTCCCGCCAGTTTCAATGATCTATGACTCAAAACCCAAATTCCCTGCAAGGATATATGCCGATGAAAAGGCAAAGATAGTGGTCTTCCTTTCCGAATTTACACCTTACCCGCCAATGGCAAGGAATGTTGCCAAGACAGTCCTTTCATTTGCAGAAGAAGCCGGATGTTCAAGAATAATTTCCCCTGAAACACAGATATTGGATGAAGATGGTTTCAAACTCTTTGGAATCGGAAGTACGGATGCTGCCAGGAAGGAACTGGAACAACTTGAAATTGAACAGCTTATCCACAGCATGATTCCCGGGGTCTCGGGAGTGCTCCTGAATGAAGGTAAGATACGGGACCTGAAAGTGTTAGTACCCATTGCCCAGAAAGGTAACAACATTTCAGATGCCAGGATAGCGGCCCATGTGATTGAAATGATCGACAAGCTTATTCCTACCATCAGGATCGACCTGGAACCTCTGTATAACGAAGCCGAAAATGTGGAGAAGCACCTTACCGGCCTGAGGGAACAGGCCGCTAAACCCGCAGAGGACCACTACGGGATGTACAGGTAACTGCCCGGGCAGGCCTGGAATGGAAACAATTATTTACCTGATTGCTATTTATTCACTCCGACCATGAATGAAATTAATCCCTGGGAATCATCATCCATAGACGACTACCAGAAACTCTTTAACGAATTCGGCATATCCCGCTTCGACGAACTGCTGCCCCGTATCAAGCATCCCCACCGCTTTATGCGCCGTGGTATAATCTTCGGACACCGCAGTTATGATTCTATAGTGGATGCCATGAACTCCAACAAACCATTCAGTGCTATGAGCGGGTTCATGCCTTCAGGCCGCATCCACCTGGGCCACAAGATGGTGATGGAGGAGATAATATGGCACCAACAGCAGGGCGGGACCGTGTTCATGGCAGTGGCTGACATGGAAGCGCATAGTGTACGTGGCATCTCGTGGGAGGAGTGCAGGCGCATAGGGGTGGAGGAATATATCTTAAGCCTCATAGCCCTGGGTTTCGAACCAGAAGGCGGGCGAATCTATTCCCAATCCACCAGTCCACAGGTGCGCGACCTGGCATTTGAACTGGGTGTCAAGGCCAACTTTTCGGAATTGAGCGCCATATACGGTTTCAACGGCGAGACAAATATCGCACATATGGTCTCGGCCACGATGCAGAGTGCCGATATCCTGCATCCCCAGCTCCAGGAGTTCGGCGGCCCGAGGCCGGTCGTCATACCTGTGGGTGCTGACCAGGACCCACATATAAGGCTGACCAGGGGACTGGCTGATAAGATGAATATGTTTCATGTGTTCCAGAGTGATGGTGTAGTTAAGATATACTCCAAATCGGCACCTGAAAAAGCGTTCAAGACCCTGGCAAAACGACTGGCAGTGGACTTTGATAAGGATGATATCAAAATGTTCGAGGGACATATGGATGTGAAAGGCGATATGGAACATGTGCAGGATGCGGTCAGGGACGTTGAACTGCTGGTTGGAGGCTATGCATTCATGCCGCCGGCATCTACGTACCACAAATTCATGACAGGGCTGCAGGGGGGCAAGATGAGCAGCAGCATCCCGGACAGCATCATCGCCCTTACCGAAGAGCCAAAAGCCGCTGCAAAGAAGATAATGCGTGCCAAGACCGGCGGCCGGGTGACGCTGGAGGAGCAAAAGGAGCACGGCGGCGTGCCTGATGAGTGTACGGTGTATGAACTGATGCTGTACCATCTGGTTGAGGACGATAACGAGGTGCTTGAGATCAGGAACGAGTGTATGTCAGGGGACCTGATGTGCGGTACCTGCAAGAAGCGGGCTGCGGGCCTGATGGAAGAGTTCCTGACCGACCACCAGAAGAAGCGCGAGGCTGCCAGGGAGAGGCTGCCCGAGTTCGGGATCGATCACAAGTTCTGATGATCCTGCCCATATATTTTATTCATAAGCCCGTTCAGTGTGTTGAACGAGCGTGTGGTTACCATGATCTCTTTTCCAAAAAGGTGATATAGTACTGCCTGTATCCGCAGTCCTACCTCTGCATAGTGGATGCCGGTCTTCTCAAAGATTATGTTATCTGCTCTGTAAAGGTCTATGATATGCAGGCTATCATCTTCGATTTCTATCAACAGGCTTCGCATTTCCTCCACTGTTATGCGGTTCTGGCCGAACATGTTCAGGCCCCTGATAAAAGCAACTCCGAGTTGTGCCATGTTACTTCATCAAAGGCCCACATTACTTAATTGTATTGGAATGCAGGCCGTAGCTTTTTGATTTATTCCGGATAAATGGATCGTGGAAAAAAAGATTAACTGCCGATTAAGGAGGGAGTGGGTAACCGCTCCCTCCTTAATTATTTTCCATATTTTTTCAGGCCTTTTTGAGCTATCTGACAAATACTACACATCGTTAGCATGAATCTACCCATAAAACAAAACACCATCAAAACAAACACCAAACCCAAACCCTCCACAAATATTAATATCCTGTAAAACAAGATTCTTAAAAACGGAGGCTAAAACAACATGGCATTTTCTCTTACCATTATCATCATTCTGATCGGCATATCTTACGGTTTCTCCAAAAAAGGAACAGAAGACTATTTTCATATATTACTAAAAGGACTAAAGATCGGACTGGTACTCGGCCTGATCCTGGGACTGATATCATTCCTTATCGGTGGACTGTCAGGAGGAATAGAATCAGCCATCGCCGGAGGACTTATCGGCGGATTTACCGGCTCGATTGTATTTATAGTAATCATGGGAATAGTGACAGTAGAATTCATTATCGGGGTCCTGATCGGCGACATTATTGAAAAAGTACTGCGCAATTGATGATCATAATAGAAACACACCATCCCGGGTCCAACAAATAAAGTTTTGCCTCATTAGTAATATCTATCATCCATGGACCATGACCACCCCATACTGCAAGTAGCCCTTGACATTCTTGAGCTTGACCGTGCCCTCCAGATAGCCCGCGAGGCCGTAGAGGGCGGCGTAGACTGGATAGAGACAGGCACACCCCTCATCAAGAGCGAGGGCATGAACGCTGTCAGGGCACTGAAGGATAATTTTCCCGGACACACCATCCTTGCCGACATGAAGACCATGGACACCGGTGCTCTTGAAGTAGAGATGGCAGTAAAATCAGGTGCCGATATCGTCATCCTGCTGGGCAGTGCAGATAACTCCACCATTGCCGATGCCAGGCGTGCTGCCGACAAATACGGTGCAAAGCTCATGTGCGACCTCATCTCTGTACCCGATCCAGTTGCAAGGGCCAGGGAACTGGAAGGGCTGGGAATAGACATCATCAACATCCATGTGGGCATTGACATGCAGATGATGGGCATCACACCCATTGAACTACTCAGGCAAATGAAAAATGAAATACACATCCCAATAGCGGTTGCAGGCGGCCTGGACGCCAAGTCATCAGGAGAGGCAGTCTTAGCCGGTGCCGATATTGTGATTGTGGGCGGTAACATCGTGCGCTCCCCTGATGTAACGGCTTCTGCTGGCAATATCCGCCAGAACATAGATGCACCCATGCCTGCAGTTGAGGATAGGGGCTCAATCGAAGCCGAAACCAGGCAGTTGCTGACCCGTGTATCCACACCCAATATCAGTGATGCCATGCACCGAAAAGGTGCCATGCACGGACTTTTTTCCGTGAATCCGGGCCTTAAGATGGTGGGGCCTGCTGTTACTGTCCAGACATTTGAGGGTGACTGGGCCAAGACCGTGGAGGCAATTGATACGGCACAGTCCGGTGATGTCATCGTGATCTATAATGGCGGCAGCGACCGGGTGGCACCCTGGGGTGAACTGGCTACCTTAAGCTGCCTCAACAAAGGCGTGTCAGGTGTGGTTATCGATGGGGCAGTGCGGGATATTGATGATATCAGGAGACTGGAATTCCCTGTCTATGCCAGGGCCGTAGTACCGAATGCCGGCGAACCAAAAGGTTTTGGCGAGATCAATGCCGAGATCAGTTGTGCGGGCCAGACTGTGCGCCCCGGAGACTATATCGTGGGTGATGACAACGGTATTGTGGTAGTACCTAAGGAGCGGGCCTACGAAATTGCAAGGCGCAGCGTCGAGGTCGAGAAGAACGAGAGCAGGATACGCGATGAAATAACCAGGGGTTCCACTCTATCAAAGGTATTGCGGCTTGAAAAATGGGAAAAGAGGTAGGTTTTCCCATTTAAGGGGATTATCTATCTACAAAAATCCCCCGGTCATTACCTTTACCATAAGTACGATTGCCAGCAAGGCGATCAAACTCTTTAGTATTGTTTCTGTACTGTTATTCGCTGTATGGGTCATACTGCATACCTCCAAGAAAAGATGGTATTTATCATTATTAATAATTATCGGTTGCACAATTCATTCGATCCTGGCATCTACCACCACATGCCATACCCCAGGAGAATATTTCTTGATCCTGTGCCAGTCCAGTATTTCAGCCCGGCGGCCCTGCTTACAGGCTTCGTCCCTGATCTGGCCAGTGGGTCTGGACGGTATCAGGTGTACAGGCACAGTATCATGATAATGCAGTATTCCCCCGGATTTCAGCGCCTTTATACCGTATTTCAGGTAATGGCAGGTATTACCCACATATCCCATTATCACCCTGTCTGCTGATAAGACCGGTGTCATTTCAGCACAATCCC
>Ga0255393_10118_pt1 | contig 11572 bp, 1 predicted proteins | sample ANMaggSeSYBR01C8_FD_182122 | JGI IMG/M metagenome (GOLD analysis project Ga0255393, IMG submission 182122) | Sediment cell enrichment communities from methane seep in Santa Monica Basin, California, United Staets - ANME aggregate JGI... | ecosystem: Environmental > Aquatic > Marine > Cold seeps >... | reverse complement strand
GGATACGCCCACCGATACTTTGAGCGAAGTCAATCTTGATCTGAGTGAGTTCATCGATGGTGACTTTGGCCATTTTATCGTCATTGTGAAGCCACACAAGGGACTTTTTGAAGAAGAAAATTATTGGGAGACGGTGCATGTCTGGGCACAGGTCACGCAAATTGGCTTGGATGCCTTTTCTGACCATAGCGAGCTTGTCGTTTGGGCGACCGCATTATCGGATGGCACGCCGCTTTCTGGGGTCAAGATTGATGATGGTTTTGCTCAAACACCCGCAGTAACAGGTGAAGATGGCATAGCGAGATTTGAACTGCCTATTGGCGGCACACAGTACTTGCTCGCTCAAGTAGGCGATGATACAGCGATGCTACCGTACAGTACCTATTATTCAAGGGGTGGAAATGGATGGACACCTCGCTCTGTATCTGACAATGTGCGCTGGTTTGTCTATGATGACCGTGCCATGTACCGCCCTGGAGAAGAAGTCCATCTCAAAGGCTGGATTCGCCAAATTGGGGGCGGGCAATTGGGCGATATCGGTCTCTTTGGCGACGCGCTGACAGGTGTGAATTATTCACTGATTGGCGCACAGGGAAATGAATTAGCAACGGGGCGTGTAGATGCCAATTTGCTCGGCGGTTTCGATATTGCTTTTTCTATCCCTGAAAATGTTAATTTAGGGTACGCCCAATTACATCTTCAGGCGCAGGATGCTTTTGGGCAAATGGAAAACAGCAATTACACGCACTCCTTCCAAATTCAAGAATTCCGCCGACCGGAGTTTGAAGTTTCAGCTCGCAACGAGACCGAGGCTCCTTATTTTTTGGGCGAGCACGCTATTTTTGCCGTTGAAGCGAAGTATTACGCCGGCGGTGCGCTGCCGAATGCTGAAACAAATTGGCGGGTGACCTCGAACGAGACCAATTATTCTCCGCCAAATTGGGATGAATTCACCTTTGGTTTCTGGACTCCGTGGTGGTATTTCGGTGATGGGGACTACGAAGGACACCAAAGCGAGAGTTTTACCGGCGTGACCGATTCGACTGGCACGCATTTCCTCCGCATAGATTTTGCTGGCGAATCCACTCGCCCAACCAGCATCACCGCTGAAGCGACCGTGATGGATCTCAACCGTCAGGCGTGGACGAGCGGCACGAGTCTCCTTTTGCATCCCGCCGATGTTTATGTCGGTTTGCGTTCTGAGCGTTATTTCGTTGAGCGCGGCAAGCCCCTGGATATCGAACTGATCGTTACTGACATTGACGGCAACGCCATCGCCGACCGCTCGGTCACGGTGGTGGCATCCCGTATCCAATGGAAATCACAGGGGGGCTGGCATGAAGAATTGATTGACCCGCAAACCTGCGAAATCACTTCCACGCTGGATCCGCTCACCTGCACCTTCGATACCTTCATTGGCGGGCGTTATCGTATCACCGCCCTCGTCACCGACGAACAGGGCAGGCAAAACGAGAGCCGTATCACGCGCTGGGTCAGCGGCGGGCAGCGTCCGCCCTCCCGTGAAGTGGAAAAAGAAGAAATCACGCTCATCCCCGATAAAGATGAGTACCAACCCGGCGACGTGGCAGAAATTCTTGTCCAAACGCCTTTCACCCCCGCCGAAATTTTACTCACAGTTTCTCGCAGTGGGATTTTATACACTGAGCGACATTTAATTGAAGAGGGGACGCTGACTCTGTCCGTGCCAATAAGCGATGAGCAGATTCCCAACATCCACCTGCAAGTGGATGCGGTTGGCGCTGCGCCGCGCGTGGACGATGCAGGCGCTTCCGTTGTGGGCGTGCCTGCCCGCCCTGCCTATGCCAGCGGTCAACTTAATCTCAGCATCCCACCATTAACCCGCACCCTAGCTGTGGATGCTGTCCTTGCAGACGACGAGATTGAACCCGGCGGCAAAACCACTTTAGACCTTGAACTAAAAGATTCAGCAGGAAACTCAGTCGCAAATGCAGAGTTAGCGGTTGTGGTGGTCGATGAATCCATTTTAGCCCTCACCAATTACCAACTTGCTGACCCAATTTCTACTTTCTACTCCCAACGCTCTTCCGATTTGAGCAGCGTTTATGGACGAGCGAGAATTGTGCTCACGAATCCGCTCGCATTAGCCGAAGCTGCACGCGGTGATGAGTTGCATGCATTGGCAACTGCATCTAATGATGCCTTCAAAATGGATGGTGAAGGCGCGGTAATGGAAGAAGCGATGGCAATACCTACAGCAGGACAAATGGTTGAAATGGAAGCAGGCGGCATGGGCGGCGGCATGGCAGATGCGCCACAAATTGCAGTACGCAGCAATTTCAATCCCCTCGCAACCTTTGAAGCCGAAGTGTATACAGACGTTAATGGCAAAGCAAGCGTTCAAATTGAAGTTCCCGATAATTTGACGCGCTATCGTGTGATGGTCGTTGCAGTGGATGCTGGAGGTAAGCAATTTGGCAAAACAGAGACCAATCTCACCGCCCGATTGCCGTTGATGGTACGCGCTTCTGCGCCGCGCTTCTTGAATTTTGGCGATAAATTTGAATTCCCTATTCTGATCCAAAACCAGACAAACGAGCCAATCAAAGTAGACGTTGCGCTGCAGGCAACAAATATCACACTTCCTGAAGGTGCAGGGCAGCGTGTGACTGTTCCCGCCAACGATAGAGTTGAAGTGCGCTTCTCCGCAGAGACCGAAATGGCAGGAATCGCCCAATTCCAGATTGGGGCGGTATCTGGTTCTTATGCCGATGCGGCGACTCTTGAACTTCCCGTCTACACACCAGCTACCACAGAAGCATTCGCCACTTATGGCGTGGTCGATTCGGGCGCAATCGCTCAACCCATTGCCAAACCGAGCAATGTTTACGCTCAATTTGGTGGGCTGGAAATCCAAACATCGTCTACAGCCTTGCAGACGCTCACAGACGCGGTGATGTATCTCGCCAAATATCCCTATGCCTGTACGGAGCAACTCAGCTCTCGCATTTTGGGCATCGCGGCGTTGAAGGACGTATTAACCGCGTTCAAAGCCGATGGGCTGCCATCCGCTGATGAAATGGTGGCAAGCGTAAATCGAGATGTGACCCGCTTGCAAGGCATCCAAAATTATGACGGTGGATTCCCTTATTGGCGGCGCGGGCAGGATTCCATTCCGTTTAATACCATCCACGCTGCTCATGCTTTGCAGCGTGCGAAGGAGAAAGGTTTCGATATCCCCGCAGAAATGCAGGAAAATCTGAGCTATTATCTGACCGATATTGAAAGCCATTACCCCTATTGGTACAGCGAAACTACCCGCCGCGTGCTGAGTTCGTATGCCCTGTATGTGCGCGATTTGATGGGCGATAACGATGCCGCAAAAGCCCTTGCACTGCTCGAAGATGCCCCGCTCGAAGAACTTTCTTTCGAGGCAATTGGTTGGCTCTGGCAGGTGTTGATGGATGACCCTAACGCCACCGCCGAGTTAGCTGAAATTCGACTTTATATCAATAATCAAGTTGTGGAGACGGCAGGGGAGGCGAATTTTACAACCAGTTACGATGACCAAACTTATCTGGTTCTTTCATCGGATAGAAGAGCGGACGCGATCTTGTTGGACGCTTTGGTTAATGACGATCCGAAGAGCGACCTGATCCCAAAATTGGTCAACGGCTTGTTGGCGCATCGGACGCGGGGATGCTGGGGTAGCACCCAGGAGAATGTTTTCGTGCTTTTGGCAATGGATCGTTATTTCAACACCTATGAAGCGCAGACTCCCGATTTTGTAGCACGGATTTGGCTGGGAGAGACCTACGCGGGCGAACACGCCTACGAAGGCTACTCCACCGAACGCCATGAGACGAATATCCCGATGACCTATCTTGTGGATGGGGAGGATTTGCTAGATCTGACCCTCAGTAAAGAGGGTGTTGGCAGACTATATTATCGCTTGGGCTTAAAATATGCCCCCACAGACCTAAATCTCGACCCGCTGGATATGGGATTTGTCGTCACTCGTGAATACGAAGGTGTGGACAACCCTGAAGATGTCAGGCGGGATGAAGATGGTGTTTGGCATATCAAAGCAGGCAAAAGAGTGCGCGTTAAAATCAAAATGGTGGCAGATAATAGACGCTACCACGTCGCATTGGTCGATCCGCTCCCTGCCGGGCTGGAAATTATCAATCCTGATTTGGCAGTTTCCAGTACTCCGCCCGATGAGGATCCTAATCCCTTCGAAATGCGCTACGGCTGGTGGTGGTGGGGAACGTGGTACGAACATCAAAATCTACGCGACGAACGCGCCGAGGCATTTACTTCGCTGCTCTGGGATGGGGTTTATGATTATTCTTATATCGCCCGTGCTACTACGCCGGGCACCTTCATCGCTCCACCCGCGAAGGCAGAAGAGATGTATTCGCCCGAGGTCTTTGGGAGGAGCGGGAGTGATTGGGTTGTGGTGGAGTAGAAAGAATTGAATTGAAATGAAGAGAACCTCGCAAGAAGTTCTCTTCATTTTAGCTTTCAGGGTCCCTTCAACCTGCCACCGGTAAGTATTCAGTCTGGCTGTGCCATGTTTCTATTTAGGGTGACAAAAGGTGATAGTTTTAGAAAAAATTGGGGGATTATTAGGTGATAAAGAGGGTGATTTGTGGGTGATTATAAAAGCCACTTTCGCATACACTTTTACCAGCCGGTGAGAGAAACGGTGCGAGTCCGGATGACTTGACAAAATGGGAAGTGGCTAAGATTGGGATGAACTTACCCCAGCTTTAGATAAAAATGCTAATGGAGTGGTTGGACAGAAATACAGAAACGATCAGGTGCAATGAAAAAGACGTGATCTAGTCACGTCAATATTATTTGGCAAGGAAAGGAGCAAGTGACTGAAAGCACCAGTAAATTATCTTCTTAGCCAGATTAGATATTTGTTTAACGGGCGGATATCCATGCAGAACAGAAAAACGGGAACCATAATAAATGGTTCAGTAAATTGTTACGAAGCATTTTTTCGCCGGTTGGCTTTGCTTGCATACATTCTTTTGTCCGCTTCCGCGATAATTTCAGTTAGTGTCGCATCTTTCATATCTTCACTTTTCATCAAACAACCTTTACTCACTGATAATGTATACGGCTTGGAACTTGTTTCATTGAATGATTCAAGATTTTTATTCATCCTTGTTATAAATAATTCATCTGAATTGGCTGCGTAAAAACCGCAAACAGCAAATTCATCACCGCCGACCCGCCCAATCACGTCAGATTTGCGAAAAGTTTTTTTGAGTATATCAGCTACAGCGATGATGGCTTCATCTCCCTCTTCATGGCCATACACATCATTAATTGTCTTTAATTTATCCACATCCATAAAACAAATCCAAAGTCCGTCCAGCCTTTGTGAATATTCATACAGCACCTTAGCACTCATGAAAAAACCGCGGCGATTCAGTAATCCGGTTAGGTTATCAGTAACACTCAATTTTAATAATTTCTTTTCTGAGCGATAAATTATTATCCTCATGAAAATTAATGCCAGCCATAATACACTTGCCAAACTGATGTTTACCAAAAATGCTTTTTTCAATCTTTGAATATCATAGTCTCTATCATAGAATATTAGATATCCAACATGGTCTTCATTGAAATTATCAATTGCAAAAAATGAAACAGAATAAGACAGGTTGTCAATCTCAGTATTGATAATAAAATCCTCACCTTTATCAAGCTCGTTCTCGATATCCCTTTTTATCACATCGTTAATGTGCAATGTAATGTTGTCTTCTGCCTGGGTTTCTGCATTAAAAAGTTGTTCGTAAATTTCTTTATCATAGTAATATTTACTGGATATATCTGAATCAATGTAATTTGTATTGATTAGATCATCTATTACTTTCTCATCTGATAAAGATTTTAATATTATGAACAATCCTGGGATATCATGTATCTCATATATTGATTCCGTTACAGCAGCCGGCGAAATACTTACTTCTGCACTTCCAACGTATTCAGAATTCTTAAATAATGGGAACACAAATCTATATCCGTTGTAGACTTTCCCTTCCTCAAACCCTGATGTATACGCATGTGTATTTCTTGTATTACATACGGTATCTCTTGTACCTTCTAAGCTGTCACCGAACATTTCTGGCTTATGCAGCCTTAAAAAGCTGGCGCAGTCTTTCAAATGAAAATGAAATTGCCTGAAATTGTTTTCATTAGCGTTCTGGTAAGTATCTTTTAATAGATCATATAATTCTTCTCGTAAAACCTTTTTCTCTAAATCATCTGCATGGTTTGCTGCAGCTACCAGCTCGATCACATTTTCATTATTTATTGTTTCATCATAATAAATTTGTGCTGCAATCTCATAGTTACTGATGATGGTGTTAATAAGATGGCTAGTGTGTTCACTTAGCTCATTATTTCGATCACTTATTTTTTGTTTGTAAGATACCACTTGTGCATATTGCAAAACAATAAACAAAAATGTTATGAAGAAAATTGTGAAAAAAAACATGTTCTTATTTTTTGTTTTATTTTTCATTAGGACCTTTTTTTTATGAAGTTATGAAGTATTATCCCGTTTTATTGGTGATATAGCAAAAAATTCTTTTTCAAGAAGATTATTCTTATAAAATATTTCAGATAATTTGTGTATTATTCTCCATTCTAATCAAGTTAGAAGTGTTTATTAGGTCTTCAAACTTAGTGGCGCATATAAGCAGACACTTTTTAAATTAGCAGTAAATTTACGAATTATAGAAATTCGAGCCGCCTTTCTCATTTATTCGTTTATCTCTCAGGCAGCTTATATCCACTCTCAAATATCTTCAAGCAGACATCCACAACCCTGGGGTCTAACAATGCCCCCCTATCCTTTTTGATTTGAGCCAGCGCTTTTTCAATGCCAAGAGACGGGCGGTAGGGGCGGTGGGAGGATATGGCTTCCACTATATCCGACACGCATAGTATCCTTGCTTCAAGCAGTATATCCTCACCCTTGAGCCCCTGCGGATAACCGGAGCCGTCCATCTTCTCATGATGCTGCAGGACCATCTCAGCGATTGGCCAGGGGAATTCAATATTCTTCAGCAGGTTGTACCCGATCTGGGGGTGAGTTTGAACCATTTGATATTCAAGCTCACTCAACGCACCCGGTTTGCTGAGAATTTCAGCGGGTACATTGATCTTGCCCAGATCATGGATGATGCCTGCCATTTTAATGCCCTCCACTTGATCCCCAGGAAGGTGCATTTCGGTGGCGATGGCAGCGGCCAGGTCAGCCACGCGTGTCTGATGGCCGGCTGTGTAGGGATCGCGCGCTTCAACAGTGGCCGCGATGGTATGGATGGTGCCCTCCACAGTTTTACGCAGATTTTGTAATAATTTGATCTTGTTCCAGGCCGAAGACAGCTGGTCAGCAAAAGCGGTGGTGGCAGGAATATCTTCCTGAGTCAGTATGTCTGACTGTATTGATAACACACCGACAACCTGACCTTCTACTATCAGTGGGACTGAGATACTTTTCTGGGCACGCATGATTTTTGTAATTTGAGCAGAGAGCTTCTTGATAGGCTTAGGTAATACCTGCCGCAATACCTGCTCAGAATTCTCTTCAAAGATGGATTTTTTCTCCCTGACCACTTCCCGGATTATATCAACCTCATCAATAGGGAAGGAGAATTCCCGATAATCAACTCCTGTTAACTTCTCGGCAATATTTAATAATGCTGACTCGAAACTCACATATTTTATAATCAACTCACCCTGTGCTTTATCCAGTGGTAAAAGCACACAGGTAATATCAAGCTGTTTGAGCTCCTCGGCGACTGCATTGAAAATATCCTGGTGTGTCTGGGCGGTCCCCATGGCAACTGCCGCCCGGTTGAGGGCCTTCAGCAGCTGTTCTGCACGATTACGTCTGGTGATATCTTCTCCGGAACTTAATATGCCAATATTCCGTCCTTTCTCATCCTGCAGAACCGTGTTATGCCAGGCGATGATCCTTTCCTCTCCAGACCTGGTCAGGACCGTATTTTTATGATGTTCGATAAAATCTATTGAACCCGCCTTAATTTTATTGAAAATTTGCTTTGTTTCTTTTCTGTTGTGTTCTGGTAAGCAGGTCTCGAACCAGTTCAACCCGATCAGTTCATCTTCCTGATAACCCAGGATCTGGCAGCCCTTCTGATTGATGAGGGTAATTTCGCCTTTTTTGTTGAGCGCTAACATGATCACTTCGGCGATATCCAGATATTTTTGCGCCTTCTCCTGCTCTTGCTTCAGCACTTGCTCTGCCTGTACTCGCTCGGTGATGTCCTGAACAGTTCCTCTCATCGTTTTTATTTTTCCATCTTTATGATGTTCAACTAGAATCTCCTCATGCAGATGTTTTAGAGAACCATCATCTATTACAATCCTATAATCCGACCGATACGTTTCACCCTTGTTGATCTGTTCTCTGAGGTTTTCTCTGTCCTCGATGTAAACACGTTCTAGAAAATCCTCAATTGATAAAGGTTCGGTATTCTTATCAATTTCAAATATTGAGTACACTTCTTCAGACCAGGATAGTTTCCCCTCGATTGGTTCGTAATCCCAATGACCTGAGTGTGCCAGAGACTCAGCCTCTTTATAGCGTCTTTCACTTTCGAAAAGTTCTATCTCTTTTTGTACCCGCTCGGTGATATCTTCTCCGGAGCTTAACGACCCAACTCTGTGTTTCTCCCCATCGTCCCATTCCCACAATGGTGTGCTGTGCCAATCGATGATGCGTTCTTCTCCTGACTTAGTCACTACGATCTGTTCAAAATGTTCCCCCCACGTTGCCTCGCCTGCTATGAAATCATTAAATACTTTTTTTGCTCGTTTTTTATCTGATTTAAGTACGCAGGTGTCGAACCAGTTTTTCCCGGTCAGGTCTTCTATCTGGTATCCCAGGATGCTGGCTCCTTTTTGGTTCACGAGTGTGATCTCACCCTCTTTGTCTATTGCCACGATCATCACTTCCGCGATATCCAGGTATTTCTGTGCTTTATCCCGTTCCATTTGCAGTTCACGCGTAAATGCCTTGCGCTTGGTGACATCTGAGAAAATTGTCGCAAATTGGTTTTTCTTTGGGCTAAAGGCAACCACTTCAAAGTGCTTATTAAGTTCCTGTGCATACTGCTCGAAAAAGAAAGGCTTACCTGTTAGCGCCACTTTCCCAAAATTTTCAATCCAAATGGGTACCAGCCCCGGTAAAACCTCCAGCGCTGTTTTTCCAATAATATCTGCGCCCATAATCTCTGTCAGTTTCTCAAAGGCTGAGTTAACCTCAATGAAGCGGTAATCTACAGGTTTACCAGCATGATCACAAATAATCTCATGCAGCGCGAAACCATTTAGCATCGAGTTGAATAAGGTCCGGTACCGTTCCTCACTTTCCCGCAGCACCTGCTCTGATTGTATCCGCTTGGTGATGTCGCGCGCGATTCCCAGAACAACCTGCTCCCCCTGAATCTTTACAGGCTGGGTGCTAATCTCAACATGTACTTTTCCCCCATCTTTTTGAGTTAGGACAAATTTGTTAGGCCCTGTGGGATAGCCCGCGATATTCCTCATAAGTAGTTTAGCCACTTTGGGCAGTTGGTCAACCGATAATAACCCTTTTTTTAAGTAACTCTTGCCGATCAATTCCTCACGCTGATAGCCAGTAATTTTTTCTGCCGCCAAATTTCCATCAATGAAGTTTCCATCTTCTTTACTCAGGTAATACGCGTCTGGAGCAGATTCGAACAGAACCTGGAATTTCTCTTCGCTCTGGCGCAGCGACTGCTCCGCCCTTTTTCTTTCAGTTATATCTTGGCCGAAAGATTGATAGCTTGTTGGTTTTCCCTTTTTATCGAAAAGCGCGCGGTTGGTCCAGCGCATCCAGCGGATCTCTCCATCGTGCCTGATCACTTCATTATCAGATATTATTACCGGTGACTCCTTTGTGAGCGAGGCGAGACTTGATTTAACTTTTTCTCTATCTTCTTCAGGGATATGAGATTGTATGTTTGTACCAATCAATTCATCACATTTCTTTCCGAAAAATCTACAGTACTCCTGGTTCACGAATGTGATTGTCCCGTCAGGGGTGAATCTGTCAATTAACCCTGGCGAATCTTCAACAACCGAATGATACTGTTCTTCTTTTTCTCTCACCTGATCAAGCAGGCGCGCGTTCTCGATCACCCCAGCTAATTGATTTCCGATCGATTCCAGCAGGTCCAGATCTTTTTGTGAGAAAGCATCCACCTTGGTCAAGTTATCGGCAAAAATGATGCCAATAACTCGCTTATTGTACAGAAGCGGAACAGCGATCTGAGATTTTATCTTTCTGATATTAGGCCCATTCATCAGCTTGAAATTGGGAGATTTAGATACATCTTTAACTAAAGTTGGCTTCTTAGTGCGAAGGATTCTGCCAGCCTGGCTGTCCTCAATTGTAAATTCAAGCCTTTTGATTTCGCTGTCAGTAAAGCCAGCCCAGGCCTGAACTTTTACCACTTTTCTTTCTTCGTCATAAAGAAAGATCGAGGTGGTTTCGGCGGGTGTAATAACCTTCACGATCTGACCCGCAATGAAAAACAACAGGTCATCCAGATTGGTCTCAGTGCTTGCCTGGCGGCTCAAGGCCAGCTGCATCTTAATCTCCTGCTCTGATTGCATGCGCTCGGTGATGTCAAAGAAGGAAGCCACGCTTTTCTTTGTGCCCGGGATCATGTTCACAGAGAGGAGGATGTTTCTGGCATTACCCTCTCTATTGATGAACTGGAATTCATATTGTTTTATTGCAGCGCCTGGATCGATCCGCCGCTGCTGATGATAATCCTTCATCCTTTTCAGATCATCTGCCCCAACAAACTCAGTCCAGCTCATCTTGCCTTCCAATTCCTCTTTGGAGTAGCCAGATATTTTTTCAAATGCTCTGTTTGGCATCGAGATGGTAGTATCTTCCTCGATGATGACGGTTGGCAGCGACGTGGTCTCAAAAATGGTCTTCAGGTAATTCTCACTCTCTTTAAGCGCCTGCTCCGCCTGCATCTGCTCAGTGATGTCCTTTGCACTTTCAATCACTCCAGTAATTTTTCCGTTAGTGTCTATAAGCGGATATGATGAAAGCTCGATCCACCCGATGGGTTTTTCCTCATTGGGATACGGAACCACCGCAAGATGCTGTTTCCCGTCTTCAAGGGTTTGGATGGAAGGGCACCATGGACAAATAGATTTTCTGCCCTGATACACCTGGTAGCATTTCTTACCGGTTAATGGCATTTTATCGGAATACAACTCTTCCATCCATTTATTGGTTCCGGTAATAACAAGTTCTGTGTCTAAAACACTAATTCCATTTTGGATAGCATCGAAAACATTGGCAATATATTGTTCACTGTTTTTAAGCTCTTTTACTGCCTGTTCCTTCTTCCCCTCTAACTCAATATTGAATAATGCAAAGGTGATATCCCCGGCTACTTCCTCTAACAGGGAGAGTTCTTCTTCATCGATGATAATGTCGACCCCGAAAGAAACCGATATAATTCCATACACTTTTTCAGCATGCTCA
>Ga0255393_10117_pt1 | contig 11585 bp, 11 predicted proteins | sample ANMaggSeSYBR01C8_FD_182122 | JGI IMG/M metagenome (GOLD analysis project Ga0255393, IMG submission 182122) | Sediment cell enrichment communities from methane seep in Santa Monica Basin, California, United Staets - ANME aggregate JGI... | ecosystem: Environmental > Aquatic > Marine > Cold seeps >... | reverse complement strand
AAGTTTCAAGAATTATCGTAGTGCTCGTTATCGAGCGGTAGAAGTGGATGAATTTCTAAATTTTTATCTTTGAGGTAATATAAATTGTCAAATTATAATTGGGATTTCCCTTACTCTTCACAGCGGATGCCGGTTTTTGCAAGGAACATGGTAGCTGCTTCTCAACCGTTAGCAACACAGACCGGGATTGAAATCTTGCGCAAAGGAGGTAATGCAGCGGATGCCGCCATTGCTGCTGCCATTACCCTTACGGTGGTCGAATGCACCAACAACGGAATCGGCGGAGATGCTTTTGCTATTATTTGGGATAATAAATCCGAAAAATTATATGCCTTGAATGCATCAGGAAAATCGCCAAAATCGTGGAATTTTGAATATTTTACTAAAAAATATAAAAAAATGCCCTTCACTGGCTGGGATTCAGTCACCGTTCCCGGAGCGGTATCGGGATGGTTTGAACTATCCGGTAGATTCGGGCGTTTACCTTTTGAGACCTTATTCCAACCGGCAATCAAATATGCGGAAAAGGGTTTCCATGTTTCTCCCATTACTGCTAAATTGTGGAAAGAAGTTATCGGCAAATACAGAGAATTTCCGGATTTTCAAGACAATTTTACCTTTCGGGGAAGAGCGCCGGAAGTAGGGGAGAAGATATGTTTTGTAGATCAGGCAAATACATTATCGGAGATTGCCCGAAGCAAAACCCATAGTTTTTACCGGGGAGAATTAGCTGATAAAATTGCAGATCATGCTCAATCAAGCGGAGGATTTATTAGCAAAGAGGACCTGCTGAATCACCAAGCAGAATGGGTGGAACCCATTTCCATAGATTATAAAGGATTCGATATTCACGAAGTTCCTCCTAATGGTCAGGGAATTGCTGTTTTGATCATGTTGGGAATTCTTTCTCATTTAAATATTGAAAAATATCCTCTGGATTCTGCCGATAGTATTCATTTGCAAATTGAAGCCATGAAATTGGCCTTTACGGATTTATACCAATATATTTCCGATCCGGATTGTATGAATATCAACTATCAAGATTTATTGAAGAAATCCTATTTGTCCGAAAGAGCAAAGTGCATTGATTTAAATATAGCACAAAAAGTTTCCTATGGTTTTCCCCAGGAACAAGGCGATACTGTTTATCTGACTACCGCGGACGAAGAAGGCATGATGGTTTCATTCATTCAATCCAATTATACAGGTTTTGGTTCCGGAATTGTGGTTCCCGGTACCGGAATAAGCCTGCAAAGCAGAGGGGCATGTTTTAGCTTAAAGAAAAACCATCCTAATCAGGTCGAGGGGGGAAAGAAACCTTTTCATACCATTATTCCTGCATTTGTCACTAAAAAAGGCCGACCGGTCATGAGTTTTGGTGTGATGGGTGGGACCATGCAGCCCCAGGGGCAGGCACAGATTTTAGTTCGAATGATTGATTATCATCAAAATTCTCAAGCAGCATCAGATGCGCCCCGATGGTGTGTATTGAGTGATACGGAAGTTGCATTTGAAAAAGGAACAGATGAGGAAGTTATGAAGGATTTGAAAGAAAAAGGACATAAAGTTGCCATCAGAGACAGTTCACTGTTCGGTGGCGCACAATTGATTCACAAAATAGACCAGGTATATTGTGGGGCTTCGGATCATAGAAAAGATGGTCAAGCAGCGGGTTTTTAGAGATTAAAATAGACAATAAGACAAGGGGACGTTTCGTTTGTCTTATTATGTCAGGGGAAGGAGCGGTTGTACCAGCTCAATAATCCGATAAATTTTTGCGGAATGCCGATAGGGTCTGAGGAATTTTATAGAGTGTGTCTATTTAAATTAATAGCGCTTCGAATTACTACTTCAGTAAAGAGCGTGACATAGATGTAATTTTAACCGGGAGAGGAGACTTAATTGAATAAAAAGATATATTGTTCGGAATGTAAAAGAGAAATAAAAGACGGTCATTCTTTTTTTATTGATGCCCAACCGGTTTGCTATAAATGCCTTTTTGGCAAGGTAGAACCGGTCATGATTTATCCTATTGGGAAGATTAACAAAATCAATACTGATGGTACTTCCAGGATAGATCTTTTTCCCTATCAGCAGAGATTTATGTATAAATTGGAAGAAGAAAAGTGGATTACTATTGTTTATTATTTACACGAGGTTAATTCCATAAAAACTGTTTTCAAGAGAGGAATGGGAAGTAATGGCAAGGAAGTGGGAGTATTTGCATCTCGTAGTCCTCATCGGTCTTCACGGATTGCCATTAGCAATGTGGAATTAATCAGAATCTGTAATTCGAGCATCTATGTAAAAGGACTTGATGCTTATGAGAACAGTCCGGTTTTAGATATTAAAAAGGCAAAAAAGCTGTAGAGTTAAAAAAATTAGGGGTTTACAGGCAATGGTTGTTATTAAATGTGCTCTATGCAAACGCAAGATTTTTAAATATGAAAAAATTGGTAAAGGACGAATCTGGCATTGTTGGGAACATCGGATAAAAGAAGACCACAGCATACACGAGGGTGTGGAAATTAGATGTTCCTGTGGAAATTTAATCGGTGTTGTAGAAAGAAAGTGGATTAAGATGAAACAAAATGCCTTTGAGTTTTCCGGTACTATTACTAAAAGTTAAGATACACTAAAAAAAATCTCGGAGTTCACAATTTCACAAAATACTTGGAATAAAAGAAGCTCTTTTATTTATGTATTTTAAGAATAAATAGAAACAGGTGTACCAGCTCAATAACCCGGGTACTTTTTCTAATTTTTCGCAAGAGGGTTAGGCACTCCGTCAATTTTCCCAAAAGAATTTGGTCAGGAGAGTATTCCGCTGATCTTTACTGCGGTATAGGCCAGAAGAAGGGAAAGGATACTGTTTATAGTAATTCTTAATTTTAGGTTATGTAAGTATCGGTTAATAATTGCCCCGAATGAAACCCAGGTTAAAAGAGCACAGAGACCTACGAGAGAAAAACCCAATGAGAAGAGGATAATATAGAGGGGATTACCGATAAGGGGACTTAGAAAGACCGAGTAAAGTGTCAGGCCATAAATGATTCCTTTAGGATTTATAAATTGAAGCAATACACCTTTATAAAAACCCCAGAGATACTGGTCAGATTTTTCATGAAGAGAAAAGCTGGCCCTAAAAGTACCATAGGCCAGGTAGAGAATATAGGCTGCTCCAATCCAGCGCATAATAGGTTCAACAGAGGGAAGGGCTGTGAAAATCAGATTGGAAAATAATCCGCAGAGCAGCAACAGCAAGAAAAATCCGGTAACAATTCCATAGATGTAATTCATGGTTTTTTTAATTCCAAAATTAATACTCATGGAGGTACAGCTCAGGTTATTGGGTCCCGGAGTGAAGGTGGTAATCAAAGCGAAGGGAATCAAAACACCAAAGTCAATTAAGTTCATTTCTCTTCCCCCCTCAATCATTTATTTTGAATTATAATTTTTTGGATTCAGACAGCAACCAAAAGTGCTTATCAATTTACAGTAAAAAAGTCCTGTTGTCAAGAAATTTACATAAATTTACATAAGTTACAAAACCTGATAAAATTAAAAAAATGTCCCAGGATGGTTAAGCTTAATATATTTTAACCTAATAATGGGTGAACTCAAAGTTGATTTGAAAATAAATAGAAAGGATAATTTATGAGTAAAATGATTAAAAGTGTATGTGTATACGGTATCGGAGGGGTAGGCGGATATTTTGGCGGCAGAATAGCTCATAAAATTAGCAAAGGTAACCGTGCTGTGCAGGTCTACTTTATAGGCCGAGGAGAACATCTAAAAGCCATTCAGCAGCAGGGGTTGAATCTAATCACCGAAAAAGAGGAATTTATTTGCTTTCCGAATATTGCTACAGATAATATAAGACATATTCCCACCCCGGATTTATATTTACTATGCGTAAAAAGGTATGACCTGGATAATGCCGTTGCATCAATTTCAAAAAATATATCCGCTGATACTATAATTCTTCCCTTGCTTAACGGGGTGGATATCTATGAAAGCATAAGGACCAATTTACAAAAAGCGATAGTATCACCGGCCTGTGTCTATATTTCCTCCAATATTGAAAAGCCCGGTACCATCAGACAAAGAGGAGCTAATAAGCATATCATATTTGGTAAAGACCCGAGATACTTAAACTATAATTATGAATATCTTATTAAATTCTTTAATGAAATGGGAATTAGTAATACCTGGTATGATAATCCTTATCCGGCAATATGGGAAAAGTATATATTTATTGCCGCCTTTAGTTTAATGACCGCCTATTCAGGAAAAACAATAGGGGGAGTACTCGCTGATGATAAGTTAAAGAGTATGACGGAAAATATCATGAAAGAAGTTGTTTTGGTGGGGAAAACAAAGAATATAGATTTTAAGCAAGATGTAGTAGAAAAGACTCTACAAAAAGTTCAGAACTTTCCCTACGAAACCAAGACCTCATTTCAAAGAGATTACGAAAAGGGAAACAGCAGAAATGAAGGAGATATATTCGGAGGAACTTTAATCCGTTTGGCAAAAGAATATAATGTCCCAATTCCCACAATTACAAAGGTGTATAGAGAGCTAATGGCAGGATAAAATTTAGGGGAGTATTGTTTTTAACGAACTTTTTGAATAAATTACCAAGATGGTATAGAATAAAAACGGGGTGAGAATTATGGAAAAGATGATTGCCTTTTGTGGATTGACCTGTACTGAATGCTTGGCATTTATAGCTACCCGGAAAGATGATGACAAGAAAAGGGAAAAAGTGGCAAAAATTTGGTCTAAAGAATTTAACAGCGAAATAAAACCAGAGGACATTAATTGTGATGGGTGCTTGGAAGAGTCTGGCCGACTTTTTAATTATTGTAAAGTCTGTGAAATAAGAAAGTGTGGGCGGAAAAAGGAAGTTAAAAATTGTGCTTACTGTGACGATTATGCCTGCGAAAAGCTAAACAAGTTTTTTGATATGGCGCCTGAAGCCAAAACTTCCCTTGAGGAAATCAGAAAAAATCTTTAGAGAAGAAGGATTTTTTTCTTGTGATAGCGAATGATATTTACAGAGGAGGTTTTTTATGAAAATACTTTTGGTTTACCCTGAATATCCGGAGACCTTCTGGAGTTTTAAATATGCTTTGAAGTTTATCTCTAAAAAAGCGAGTCTCCCTCCTTTGGGACTGCTAACTGTAGCCGCCCTGCTTCCTAAAGAGTGGGAGAAAAAACTGGTAGATATGACGGTAACAGCATTAATTGACAGAGATATCAAATGGGCTGATTATGTATTTGTTAGTGCCATGTCTATTCAAAAAGAATCGGTGAAGAAGATAATTGCTCAATGTAAGAGGGTGGGGACTAAGATTGTTGCCGGCGGCCCTCTCTTTACATCCGGATATGAAGCCTTTGAGGATGATGTAGATTATTTTATACTTAATGAGGCCGAAATCACTCTACCTCTATTTTTAGAAGATTTAAAAAGAGGATACCTTAAACATATCTATACCTCGGATCAGTGGGTAGATATAAAAAAGACCCCCATTCCCCTTTGGGAATTAACCGATGTAAATAAATATGTTAACATGTGTATCCAATATTCTCGCGGATGTCCCTTTAACTGTGATTTTTGTGATGTTACCTACCTCTTTGGACATAAGATGAGATTAAAAACTAAAGATCAGATATTGGCAGAATTAGAGAGTCTGTACTCACGGGGATGGAGGGGTGGAGTATTTATTGTTGATGATAATTTTATTGGGAATAAAAAAGAATTAAAAGTTGAAGTACTACCGGCGATGATTAATTGGATGGAAGAACGAAAATATCCTTTCACCTTTACTACTCAGGCCTCAATAAATCTCTCCGATGACGAAGAACTTATGCGTTTGATGGTCCGGGCAAGGTTTGGTTCGGTATTTGTGGGTATTGAGACTCCCAATGAAGAGAGTTTAGCTGAATGCAACAAGTTACAAAATAAAAATCGTGACCTGATAGCTTGTGTTAAGAAAATACAAAGGTTTGGTTTAGTAGTTAACGGAGGATTTATTATAGGTTTCGATAGTGACCCATCTTCAATTTTTGAAAATATGATTGAATTTGTGCAAAAAAGTGGGATAGTCAGCGCCATGGTCGGGCTGTTAAACGCTCCACGGGGCACTAAACTCTACCAGCGGCTTGTTAAAGAGAGTAGATTATTAAAAGAAGCTACAGGTGATAATACTGACTTTTCCATCAATTTTATTCCCAAAATGAATTACAAAGCACTTATCGATGGTTATAAAAGAGTTCTCCATACCATTTACTCCCCTAAATGTTACTATGAACGTCTCCTGACGCTTTTAAAAAATATGAAACCTCTGCAAAAACAGAAATATCAATTTCATCTTTGGTATCTTACCGCCTTCCTTAAATCTATCTGGCAGCTGGGTATAATAGGGAAGGAAAGAATTTATTATTGGAAAATCTTTTTCTGGACTTTGTTTCGACGGCCGCAGCTCTTACCTATGGCCATAACCTATGCTGTCTACGGTTTTCATTTTCGTAAAATTTTTAAAAATTATTAAAATAACTTTGTCAAAAGACCGTTCCCTAACAAAGTTCGGCTCAGTCTGATGAAATTTGCTTAATTGGAGGTGAAAGGTATGGGTTGGCTTGAGACGAGTCAAAAAGAAAACACCTTAACTATAATATTTTATTTGTTAGTAGCAGTTTTTGTTTTAGCAATAAGTATAATTTTCATCCCTGCCTTTAGAGGATTTATAAGCGGTACTTTTATGATAATTTCCGGAGTTATCCTGGTTATATTGGGTAGTGTACTAATTGGTTTAACTTTGGTACAAAAAGTAGAAGGGAAGCTTAAAAAGTTTTTAATACTGACCGGGGCTTCCGCTGCCGGATTTTTTGTCTTTGTTTTACTGCACAATATCTTTTATGCTTTAGAACAGATTACCAGCCATATCGCTATATTAAGTTACCTGATGAAAGCCTTTGAAGTGATATTCTTCCTTATCGCTATCTTTGCCTGTCCTATAGGTTTTTTGATTGGGGTAATCGGTGCTATAGTTATGTTTAATAAAAAAAGAAAAATGTTGAAAAAAAACACCCCTTAAATTAATCGTTAGTATTTAGTTAGCTAGTTAACTAGTTTATTGGTTAATTAGTTTAAGATTAATTCTTCAATATACTCATTCCTTAAATAGCTAATCAGGTATAACCAGTTAACTCTTTTCTTATTACTCATTACCTATTACTGTATCCTCTAGGTTAAACGCTGTACGCTCCACGTTATAATACACGATACACGATATACGACATACTATATACGAATAAATTAGCGAGTATTTTTTAAAAAACTTGACAGCCATGGTATAATTACTAAAAATAATAAATAGTTAAAAGCAAGGCGTGGGAGAAGTAACAAATTACTAAATTTTACAGAGAGTCGTTTATGGTGAGAATCGGCAAAAATTTTAAAGGATTTGCGAAATGGACCCACAAGCTTCAAACTGAAAGGACTCAAATAGTCCGAGTAAGTTTTGACGGATTTTCCCCCGTGAAGAGGAAAAGTGTATCGGTGTATAATTAATTTATATTGCCTGTACTCTTAAAGAGTAGGATTTTCTAAATAAATAAAAATCCTATTAGAGTGGCACCACGGAATTAACCTTTCGTCTCTTGGAGATGAAAGGTTTTTTTGTTTATATACCATACACTTTATCAAGAGGGGTTTAATAGATAATAATTTTAATATAAAATTATATTAATCTGTTAGGCTCAATCAGGGTGGCACCGCGGAAAAAATAGCTCTCCGTCCCTATTATTAAAATAAATTGGGACAGAGGGCTTTTTTTATTTATAAGAAAGAGTATTCAGAATTTTTTCTGATTCTCGGTTTTCAGTAAGTAGGGGTGTATTGCTATACACCTTCTTGCTAATGACTGGTTAACTAATCTTGAACCGGTAAACTGGCAAACCGGGTAACTGGATAACTAATACATACGAGATACGAAGAGAGAGAGGAGGTTAGGTATGTTTATATTTTTATTGTACGATTGGCCCCTTAAGGGGCAAGAGATATTTACAAAAGAGTAAAAAAGATAATTTAGTTAAAATTAATTTTTTAAATTTGAAAGGAGAAAGAAAAAAATGAAAAGAGTTAAATTTGTTCTTAGTGAAAAAGAAATGCCTACATCCTGGTATAATATTTTAGCCGATTTGCCAGAGCCGCTCCCAGCCCCCTTACATCCGGGAACAGGCAAGCCTATTGGACCTGATGACCTTGCTCCCTTGTTTCCTATGGCTTTAATAAAACAGGAAATGAGTGCCGAGAGGTATATTGAAATTCCAGAAGAAGTGCAGGATATTTACCGAATATGGAGACCGACTACTCTTCATCGGGCCCGGAGATTAGAGAAAGCACTGGATACTCCCGCTAAAATCTACTATAAGTATGAAGGTACCAGTCCTCCGGGGAGTCATAAACCTAATACGGCGGTAGCCCAGGCCTATTATAATAAAAAAGAAGGGATTAATCGGATAACTACTGAAACAGGAGCGGGGCAATGGGGTAGTGCTTTATCTTTTGCCGGTGCCTGTTTTGGTCTGGAGATTAAAGTATATATGGTTAAGATTAGTTATATGCAGAAACCATATCGTCGAATAATGATGGAAACCTGGGGAGGAAATTGTATTCCCAGTCCTTCTCCTGATACTCAAGCCGGGAGGGATATGTTAGCTAAAGATCCCGATTGTCCGGGGAGTCTCGGTCTGGCCATCAGTGAGGCAGTAGAAGAAGCGGTCGGTCGTGATGATACCCATTATTCTCTGGGAAGTGTATTGAATCATGTTCTATTACACCAGACTGTAATTGGATTAGAAACAAAGAAGATTATGGAGCAGATTGATGAATATCCTGATATTATTGTTGGTTGTGTAGGAGGCGGGTCAAACTTTGCCGGTCTTTACTTGCCATTTGTGAAAGATAAAATTGAAGGATTGAAACCAAATTTGAGAATAATAAATGTTGAACCGGCAAGCTGTCCGACTTTAACCAGAGGTCCTTATGGGTATGATTATGGTGATGTAGCTGGGCTTACCCCTTTAATGAAGATGTATACTCTGGGGCATGGTTTTATCCCCCCACCGGTTCACGCCGGCGGATTAAGATATCATGGAATGGCTCCCATTATCTGTCATTTACTTAAATTAGGATTTGTGGAAGCCCGGGCAGTACATCAATTAGGAACTTTTGAGGCAGGAGTGACCTTTGCCAGAAATGAAGGAATTATCAGTGCCCCGGAAACAAATCATGCTATCCGAGTTACTATCGATGAAGCACTTAAGTGTAAAGAATCCGGAGAAGCAAAAACAATACTACTGGCCCATAGCGGACATGGTCATGTGGATATGGCAGCTTATGAAGCTTACTTTGCCGGAAAATTAAAGGATTATGACTATCCTCAGGAAAAAATTGAAGAGGCCTTAAAAGATCTACCTAAAGTGTAACAAACGGTTTTGTAAAACAGGTGACAGGGGACGGTCCTTTGTCACCACTTTAACCTGACAGGGGGCGGTCCCCTGTCAGGTTTTTTTAAATAAATATTTTTAAAAAAGAAGGAATTTTATTATTATATAGAGTATATAAATATAATAATACTTTTTTATTAGGTGCATTATCTTTGTGCTTTTATTAAAAAGAACTTACAAAAATAATTTTATTTAATATTTTTTAAAATAATAAAAAATTGGAGGTTATAAAAATGAGGAAGGGAAGAAATATAAATTTGAAAATTTTGATGGTTTTAATAATTGTCTTAACGATTTCGAGTTTGGGATTTTCTAAAGAGCTGCCCAGAGTAGCAGTTATCGGATTTGACTCTACTGCCCCGGGTTACATCTGGCATATTAATTCAGAGCTGTCTAAGGCGGCTACAGATTTAATGATAAACGCCCTGATAAAGACCGAACGCTTTCGGGTATTCGAAAGGGTTAAGTTAGATGCTATTTTGAAAGAACAAGATTTTCAAGCTTATTCCGGAAGAGTTGACCCTTCTACTGCGGTGAAAATTGGGAAAATGCTCGGTGTGGATTCAATAGTCACCGGAAGTGTTACCAGTATAATTTATAAGAAATCAGGAGGTATAAAATTAGGTCCCGTAAGTCTAAAAAAATCATCTGCTTCAGTTACCGTAACAGTAAGGGCGATAAATGTTACCACAGGAGAAATTATTTTTTCTGAAGTAAAAAAAGGAACCACTTCCAAATCCGGAGTATCCATTCGTCTTCCTGTTGCCGGAGGATTAGGCTTGTCTTCTGAATCGGCAACCGATATTTTCTCTGCTATAGAGGATGTATGCCAGCAAGCTGCAGCGGAATTTGCGGCGAAGTTAGATAGTAAAGCAATGATAATCTCTTCCCTGCCTTTAGAAGGATATGTAGTAAAAGTAGAATCAACTTCAAGTGGGGAAATAACTAAAGTGTACATAAATCTGGGGGAAAATTCTGGTATCAAAGTAGGAGATGAAATAAAAATCTTCCAGGAAGGGGAAGTTATCTTGGATCCTAAAACCAACGAAGTCCTGGATAGAGAATTAGATTTAATTGCTCAGGCAAGGATAATGACCGTTAAAGAAAAACTTTCTATAGCCCTGGTTACCACTAAATTTTCCAATGCAGATATAATGCCCACTGACATTGTAGAAGTTATAAGATAAAGAGGATAAAGTAAAGATAAAAGAGTTTCTTGAAAACAAGAAAAGTAAATAATATGACAAAAAAGTTAGATGTGCAAATTAAATATCCTGAGATTGGAATTTGCGGCCTTTCCTGCAGACTTTGCCCTCGCTACCACATCGAAAGTAAAAGTAGGTGCGGAGGGTGCAAGAGTGAATTTAGAATGTCTGCCGGGTGTCCTTTTATCACTTGTGCGATAAAGAAAAAAGGAATTGAATTTTGTTGGCAATGTACAGAAAATGAAACCTGTGAAAAGTGGAGAAAGCATAGAGAGTTTAGCAAACGGGCTGATTCTTTTATTTGTTATCAAAAATTGGAAGATAATATTGCCTTTATTCAGAAGAAGGGAGTTTGCGAGTTTGAAAAGCTACAAAAGACAAGAGAAAACTTATTGAAAGAGATGTTGCAAGAATTTAACGAAGGACGTTCCAAAAGTTTTTATTGTATTGCCGCAACAGTTTTAGAAATTGAAGAATTAGAGGAGGCACTGACTAAGGCCAAGGAAGATTCGATTGGTTTAGAAATTAAAAGCAAATCCAGGGTTCTCCATTCAATATTGGATGAAATTGCGAAGAGAAAAAATTATTATTTAAAATTAAGAAAATAAAGAAAAAGAAATAATGCAGGTTCAGGTCTCAAAGGACAGAGGAGGAAGAAAATGAAGAGTGAAAAAGGACATTTAAGAAAATCACACCAACATCGTGGTGACTTAACCGGTGAGCACGCTTTCAGCGATATGGGCCAATTGATTTTCCTGGTTGTCTTTCTTGTTGTATGGATTGCAGACTCATTTGTATTCAAATATTCTACTTTTTTAACTCAATATGTATCCAATTATATACGTGTTCCGATTGCTC
>Ga0255393_10116_pt1 | contig 11606 bp, 6 predicted proteins | sample ANMaggSeSYBR01C8_FD_182122 | JGI IMG/M metagenome (GOLD analysis project Ga0255393, IMG submission 182122) | Sediment cell enrichment communities from methane seep in Santa Monica Basin, California, United Staets - ANME aggregate JGI... | ecosystem: Environmental > Aquatic > Marine > Cold seeps >... | reverse complement strand
CTTGTTGTCATGAAAACAGACTTAAAAAGAAATTTCTGCATCATTGCCCACGTAGATCACGGCAAATCTACACTTGCTGATCGTCTCCTAGAGATGACAGGGACGATCACCGAACGTGAGATGGTTGATCAACTCCTGGATAGTATGGACCTTGAGCGTGAGAAAGGTGTCACGATCAAGGCATCCGCTGTAAGGATGGCATATACCTATGAAGGCATTGAATATGAGCTGAATTTAATCGATACCCCCGGACATGTTGACTTCAATTACGAAGTCAGTCGAGCACTGGCAGCATGTGAAGGAGCCCTGCTGGTTGTAGATGCAACCCAGGGTATTGAAGCACAAACATTGGCAAATTTATATTTGGCGCTTGACTCGAACCTTGTAATAATCCCTGTTTTGAACAAAATTGATTTGCAGTCTGCGCATCCCGATGAGGTTGCTGAAGATCTGGGCAATCTCCTCGGAATATCACCTGATGAAATGATCAGGGTATCAGCGAAACAGGGGCTGAATATCGAAGCAGTCCTTGAAGAAATTGTCAGGAAGGTTCCTGCGCCAAAAGGGAAACCTAATAACCAGACTCAAGCGCTGATTTTTGATTCGCATTATGATTCTTATAAAGGCGTGGTTGCTTATGTACGAGTCTTTGAGGGTACCATCAACAAAAAGGACACCTTACGTACAATGGCCACCCAGCTTGATTTCAAGCCGGTTGAGATCGGTGTGTTCAATCCCGGAATGAAAGAGATGAATCTTCTTGAGCCCGGTGATGTAGGATACATTGCTACAGGTTTAAAAACTGTACGAGAATGCAGAGTTGGAGATACGCTAACGCAAATGCAAAAACCTGCGATCAAACCGCTGAAAGGATACAAAAATCCAAAACCGATGGTTTTTGCTGGTATCTATCCGGTAGAAGGGGAGAGTTATGATGATTTGAAAGAAGCGTTGGCAAAGCTTCAATTAAATGATGCTTCCCTTGTTTACGAACTTGAAACATCTCAGGCGTTAAACTTTGGTTTCCGTTGCGGTTTTCTTGGACTCTTCCATATGGAAATTATCCAGGAACGCTTGGAACGTGAATATGATTTGGATGTATTGTTGACTGCGCCAACAGTTGAATATGAGATTGTCCGACTCGATGGGACATCATTCTTTATTGATTCCCCAGTAGAGCTACCCGAAGAAAGCCAGATTGAAGAGATTCGCGAACCCTGGATGGATTTGTGGATATTTACTCCAACCGAATTCTACGGTGCGGTGATGGAGATTGTAATTAAGCGCAGCGGTGCTTTCATTGAACAGGAATATCCTGCGCCAAATCGGGTGCAATTGCATTTTGAGGTTCCCCTATCCGAAATTATTATTGACTTCTTTGATGACCTAAAATCGAGGACACGCGGCTATGCGTCTATGGATTATCAGTTCAAAGAATATAAACCGGGTAACCTGGTCAAATTAGATGTATTGATTGGTGGCGAACCAGTTGATGCATTGGCAACAATTGTACATCGTGAACAGGCGTACTATAAAGGGCAGAAACTTGTCAGCAAATTAAAACGGCTAATCCCACGCCAGATGTTTGATGTAGCTATACAGGCTTCAGCTGACGGGCGTATTATTTCGCGTGCTAACGTTAAAGCACTGCGGAAAGATGTTTTATCAAAATGCTACGGTGGTGATGTTTCACGTAAGCGGAAATTGCTGGAAAAGCAAAAGAAAGGAAAGAAGCGGATGAAATCGATTGGAAATGTTGATATTCCCCAGGAAGCTTTCATGGCGATTCTGAAATTAAAAGGTGATTAAAGTAAAAGTGAAAAAGAAAAATATTCTTCGCTGGCTACCTGGTATTCTTGTCAGCTTTCTCGTTATCTACTTTATCAGCCGAGTTGTTGATTTAAACACGCTGATTAATTCCATCAGGCAAATTAACTTTGGAACGATAATCTTATTGGCTATGATTACGATTATTTCATTGGGCGCCAGGGCCATTGTTTGGATGAAATTATTGCCGAATGTGAAATTTTTCGATGCTTTCTTTGTGACAAATGAGTCTTATTTGTTCAACAATTTAATTCCTCGCTCCGGGGAAATAATTAAAGCAATACTTTTTGCTGAACCTGCCGGGAAGAGTGCTTTGGAAGTTATTTCCAGTGTCATTGTAGAAAGGTCACTGGATTTGATCATCGCTGCTTCTATGTTCTTGATAACATTCCCATTCATTTCCAGTCTTGAATCAGTGCGACCAGCAGCCGTCACATTTCTTTTATTGTTTGCGATTTTTCTGGCCATATGCTTTTTTGTGGCGCTGAAATCTGAGTTAGTCAAGAAATGGCTTTCGAAGATTGGTAAAAGGAACCAATTGTTTCGAGAGAAGGTAATTCCAAAAGTTGAAATGATCATTGATGGTTTTCAAGTAATGACAGATCTCAAGCAATTTTCATCTGTATTATTGTGGATACTGATCACATGGAGCCTGTGGACAATTATTCTAATAATCGGTCTTTCATCAATCAGTCCTGATTTCAAGTTCTGGTGGGCGATTTTTACGGAAGGCGTGTTAGCGCTTGGAATCGCTCTGCCATCTGCACCAGCTGGATTGGGAGTTTATGAAGGGACAATGGTAGCAGCTTTGTCAGCGTTTGGTGTTCAAGCAGAAAAATCGCTTGGAATTGCCGTTGTCATTCACCTTATTCAAATCACATTAACATCAATATTTGGAGTTGTCGGTGTAATCAAACAGGGTGATTCAATTTCCTCGATATTGTCACGCATTCGCTTATCAAAAAATAGAGCACAAGAAGAATCGGAAAAGTAAATGGAACGAGACATTCTAATCACTGGTGGTGCGGGTTTTATTGGTTCAAACTATGCCCGCCACCGTGTTCTGAAAGGCGACAAAGTAACAATTCTGGATAATCTCTCACGGAATGGTGCAAAAGAAAACCTGGATTGGATCGCAAGTGAAACAGATGGCAAACCGTTTGAATTTATCAAGGGCGATATCCGTGATCCAGGGATATTGACTGATGCAGTAAAAGATAAAGAAGTGATTCTGCATTTGGCTGCTCAGGTTGCTGTGACTTCCTCGGTGGTTGACCCAAAGTATGATTTTGAAGTAAATGCGATAGGTACTTTCAATGTGCTTGAAGCTGTTCGCCTGGCAGGTAATAAACCACTGGTTTTATACGCCTCAACGAATAAAGTTTATGGCGGCATTGAAGATGTTCCTGTTGTCGAAGAGGAAAATCGCTACGCGTACGAATTCCAGCCAAATGGTATTGCAGAATCGCAGCCATTGGACTTTCATTCACCGTATGGTTGTTCAAAAGGCTGTGGTGACCAGTATGTGCGTGATTACTCCAGGATCTATGGGTTTCCTTCCGTTATTTTCCGGCAGAGCTGTATTTATGGAACCCGCCAGTTTGGAATCGAGGATCAGGGCTGGGTTGCATGGTTTATCATCGCTGCGGTTCTCGGAAAACACATCTCTATCTATGGCGATGGGAAGCAGGTGCGGGATGTGCTTTTCATCGACGACCTTCTGAAAGCTTACGATCTGGCGATTGATAAAATTCACAAACCCGGTGGAGATATTTTCAATATTGGCGGTGGAAAAGAAAAATCAATTTCCATCTGGCGTGAATTTGCTCCTATTTTGGAAGAGATACATGGAAAGGAAATTCCTGTTGAGTATAAAGAATGGCGTCCAGGTGATCAAAAGATTTATATTTCTGATACCTCAAAAGTAAGGGCTCAATTAGGCTGGTCACCGCAGGTTTCTGTAAAAGAAGGCATCGCCAGGCTTTACAAGTGGATTGTTAAAAATAAGAAGCTTTTCGCATAGAAGGACAATGAAAATCCTTGTTGCAATTACATACTATCGCCCACATATGAGCGGTTTGACAATATATGCCGAGCGGTTGGCGAAAGCACTTGTTAAGGATGGACATAGAGTTACTGTCTTAACTTCTCGGTTCAAGCATGATTTACCATTGAATGAAAATTTGGAAGGTGTTCAAATCGTGCGCGTACCTGTTCTTATGCACATTAGCAAAGGTGTGATTATGCCTTCCTTTGGAAGGATTGCAAGCCGATTGATTAAAGAACATGATGTTGTTCATCTGCATCTACCGCAATTTGATGCTGCCAGAGTTGCGTTTCGAGCCAGGATACAGAAGAAGCCAATTGTGATCACTTATCACTGCGATTTGCAGATGCCAAAGGGGTTATTAAGTTGGGCTGCAAATCAGGGTGTGAGATTGATGAATAACTTGGCGGCTCTTTTTTCTGATCGAATTGTGACCTATACCCAGGATTATGCCGATAACTCTAAATTTGTTAGGCGATATATGAATAAGTTGCAAATAATCAATCCGCCGGTTATCTTGCCTGCCATCACTGCTGCACAGGTCAGGGCATATAAGAAGAAGCATAATCCAAAGGATGTACATCCAATCATCGGTATGGCGGCTAGGTTCGCTTCCGAAAAAGGGGTTGAAGTTTTACTGAACGCAATAGAGAGGATTATCAAACAATATCCAAAAGCGCAGGTTTGGTTTGCCGGTCCCTATGAAAATGTAATGAGTGAAGAAGCATATTACTGGAAATTAAAGCCAGTCATTGACAAATATGTTGCATCAAAGAATTGGAAATTCTTCGGTTTGCTTTCTCCAGAAGAACTTGCAGCTTTTTATCCAAACCTGGATATTTTGACAATTCCGAGTTTGAATTCCACCGAAGCTTTTGGCTTGGTGCAGATCGAGGCGATGATGAATGGTGTACCGAGCATTGCTGCAAACCTGCCAGGCGTCAGGCAGCCAGTAAAGCGGCATGGGATGGGAGAGATAATCACGATTGGCAGTTCTAATGAACTCGCCGATGCTGTGAATAAAATCATGCGCAATAAAAAATCATACACGAAGGGGTGGGAGGATATTGCCTCACAATATTCACCAGCATCTGTTGCACAGGATTATTTAGATATGTTTAATGAAATAAGTAGTAAGTAGAAAAATCGTGGAGGCAAATCATAATGATCTGCTGTGGAAAAATATTTCATCTTTGCCATATTTCCGTGGTTTCCTGCGCGCCGTGGAGGGGAGATATTATCAGGACATCGAACTGGCAGAACCGATCCTTGACCTGGGGATAGGCGATGGCCACTTTTCAGCCGCGACACTGCCTGGCAGAGTTGACGTAGGAATAGACACGGCGGTTAAAAGTTTACAAGAGGCGGCGAATAGGGAAGCTGGAAAAATTTTGATTTGTGGTAGAGGCGAAAAACTTCCTTTTTCAAATGAGTACTTTGCAACCGTTATCAGCAATTCTGTTCTGGAGCATATTCAGCAGTTAGAACCGGTTATTTTGGAAGTGTCTCGCGTTTTGAAATATGATGGAAGTTTTATTATCTGTGTCCCAAATGATAATTTCACGCAAAACCTGTCAATTGCCAGATTCCTAAAGAAGGTCAATCTAAAACGGCTGCGCAACTACTATCAATCAGTTTTTAATAAAATATCACGTCATTACCACCCAGATCCAGTTGATGTATGGATAGCAAATCTGGAAAATGCTGGTTTTAAAATTATTGATTACTGGAATTATTTTCCTCCTAAATCTCTCGAGATTCTTGAATGGGGCCATCTCTTTGGCATACCTGCATGGATTAACAAGCAGCTCTTCGGTGAATGGGTATTGATCAAGAAGATGTGGTATTTATGGCCTGTATATAAATGGCTTAATAAGCATTATTCTCTTGACCAAACTTCGTCTGATGGAGCATATTCGTTCTTCATCATGAAAAAGAGATTGGGTTGCTAAATGGATGAACCAACCATCTATGATTATCTAAAATCACTTTTCGATAATGAAACGCATATTAATCTGCCAAATATTAAAACTCCAATAAGAGTAGAAAGAAAGCAGAAACATTCTTGTCCAATAAAAGATTCTAAGGGAGGGAAAAATTGGTACAAAGTAATATTGGGGTGTTTATTCTCAATTTCTGCACAGTTTTTCTTCGAACCAAAAGTGAAAAATGTAATCCTTGCGATTGTGCTTTATATTATTAGTTTTTCCCTTTTATTTTCTGCGGGTAAATCCAAGAAGGGGGGTGAGCAGGATCATAAAAAAGAAGAAATCAAAATTGAAGTCAAATATCCCTTTTTGATAATTTCAATTCTTTCGCAAATCCTTGCATTCGTTCTCTTTGGAGAAAACCGCTTTAATTTACTGAACACATCTTTATGGATTGTTGGAATCGTATTTTTGATCCTGGCTTTTTGGACACCGGAAAAAAGAGCGCGGATTAACAAAGAGGGTGCTGCTGGAAATTTCCAGGTAATCTTTTCCATTGTTGTATGTGTAATAATCTTCTTTCGCGTTTTCCAGATTAATGAAGTTCCCGGAGAAATGTATAGTGATCATGCGGAAAAATTACTGGATGTGATGGATATTTCAAGTGGGGAATTCCCTGTGTTTTTTGAACGCAACACGGGTCGCGAACCGATTCAATTCTACGTAACAGCTTTTATCGCTAAGGTGGTTGGGACCGGATTCTCATTCCTGAGCTTGAAAATTGGCACAATTGCTTTTGGTTTACTTACGCTTCCTTTTATTTACTTGTTTGCAAGGGACATGAGTAACAAATGGGTTGGCTTGTCAGCATTGTTCCTTGCCGGGATTGCTTACTGGCCTAATGTTATTTCCAGGGTTGGATTGAGATATTCTCTTTATCCGATGTTTACTGCCCCTTCAATTTACTACTTGTTTAAAGGGCTCCGGGAGAAAAATCTAAATTCGCTGCTCATTTGTGGTTTATTTACCGGTTTGGGGCTGCTTGGATACAGCTCGTACCGAATTATTCCGCTTTTAATAATCCTCATAACTCTCATATATAGATATTCAAATTATTCTAAAATAAAGAGCATTTCATTGTATCAAGCACTTTTTATAATTGGGGCGGTTTCCCTGGCTGTTTTTATACCGCTAATCCGATTCTGGTTTGATAATCCGGGAGTACTTAGTTATCGGTCGCTCACCCGATTGACACAACTCGAAAAACCGTTTGATGAGCCCGCGTTATGGATCTTTATAAAAAACGCCGTTTCTTCCCTCTTGATGCCATTTATTAATAACGGGCATATCTGGGTGCACTCGATACCCAATCGACCTGCCCTTGATTTTATCTCTGGCGGTTTTTATTTTATTGGGCTTGTTTCACTATATATCAAAATTCAATCAAGACGGAATCCTGGATTAATCTCTCTGCTGGTTTCTATCCCAATTCTGATGATGCCTTCCATTCTTTCGTTAGCATATCCAGGTGAAAACCCATCTCTAAACAGAAGCGCTGGCGCTTATGTTCCCATTTTCATAATCGCGGGAAACGGATTGTTTATTTTTATCAATGCGATAAAGAATATTTTCAAAGAAAAGCTTGGAAGAATCATGTCAATAAGTATTTCTTTGATATTTAGTATTTTTATAATCATCAATAATTACAATTTAGTCTTTAATGAATATAAAGAACAGTTCTTGCATAATGCATGGAATACTTCTGAAATCGGGCATGCCATCAAGGAATTCACAAATTCCGACATTGAGGAGAGACAAGCATTTGTTGTCCCGTACCCACATTGGGTTGATACTCGGCTTGTAGGATTCAATGCGGGTTTCCCTGGCCGGGATTTCGCCCTTTGGAGGGTAGATATTCCAAACTTGCAGATTGATTCCAATCAAAAGATATTTATTTATAAACCGGAGGATATCGAGACGAAAGCTGTTTTAAATGAGTCCTACCCAAGTGGAGAGACTTCCATCTTTTATTCAAAAATAGACGGCAAGGAATTCATCATTTATACTTTGATAGACATTGAAGAGCAGTAAATTCATTTATGCAAAAAATAGTTCAATCTAAATGGTTTGCCCCGCTTTCCCTATTAATTGTTATTTTAATTGGAGCGTATTTAAGATTCACAGGAATTAATTGGGACCAAAACTTTCATCTTCACCCCGATGAGCGATTCCTTACGATGGTGGAAACATCGATCTCATCTGTAGATTATTACCGGGAATATTTTGATACAGATGTCTCATCACTAAACCCGCACAATGTGATCGATAACAACGGTAATCAAACCTTTCCTTTCTTTGTCTATGGAACCTTTCCGATTATTCTTGTGCGTTATGTGGCAGAGCTGATAAACCAGACCAGCTATTCCGAAATTAATATTGTTGGGAGATATCTATCAGGTATTTTTGATGTGGGGACAATAATCCTTACCTTCCTGATTGCTAGAAAAATATTCAACTCGAAACGGATTGGTTTACTTGCTGCTTCTTTTTACGCGTTTGCTCCACTTCCCATTCAAATTTCGCACTTTTTCATTGTCGATAACTTCACAACTTTCTTCGCTATGCTTGCTATTTTATTTGCTGTCAGAGTGATGAAATTTGAACAGACCAGGTCAATCCAGCTTGATGATAATGAGAGTTGGCGTTTTCTTATTAAAAATTGGGACGGATTTGCTAATTACGCACTATTTGCGTTGGCCTTGGGGTTAGCCACCGCTTCAAAGATCAATGCGGTTGCGGTGGCAATTTTGCTTCCGCTGGGTGTTTTACTTTCCAACTATCAATCGTCCATTTCATTAAAGAATAAGAGAATTCAAATTGTTTTTCGTAATTTAATCATTGCCGGATTACTCAGTTTCCTTTTCTTCAGGATATTCCAACCTTACGCATTTTCTGGACCTGGTATTTTCAATTTTTCGTTCAACGAAAAATGGCTGAACAATATCAAAGAATTGCAAGCGTTAAGCTCGGGTTTGAGCAATTATCCGCCTTCGCTCCAGTGGACAAGAAGATCGATTCTCTTTCCACTTAAAAACATGCTTTTCTGGGGAATCGGTCCGGTTCAAGGTTTTCTTGCGGTTGCAGGATTGGCGATGATGCTGGTGCGCGTGCTGCGCGGGGATTGGAATAAGTATGGGCTTCTTCTCCTATGGAACCTTTTCTATATCTCATGGCAGGCAACTCGCTGGAATCCCACAATGCGCTATTTTTTGCTGGTTTATCCAACCATGGCAATCACTGCGGGATGGACGGTTTTTGAGATCGGTAAGAGGTTTTTGAATAAGAAATGTACTAGTCAAACAATAAAATATTTCAGGTGGGTCACATTTGGCTTGATATTGATCACAACATTTCTCTGGGGATATTAGCAATCATTGAATATGCCCAATTGATAATGAGGAGCGTTATCGGATAAGCAAATAGATGCGCATGTGGATCACCATATAAAAACGTAAAGAAGGGAAATTCGGTGATCGGTTCTCCAGGTATTGACCGTGACGGAATCCAATACCAATCTCCCGGATAGTAATTGAATTGCTTTCTGCGTATAAACTCTGCAATCCCTCGTATAAAAATACTTACCTGTGAGAATATACTGTCGGTATTTGTAGGTAAAGACAAACTACCAAGGCGCTGAAACCCCTGAAAAATCATCTTGATTGTTCCCAGATTGCCAATAAGCAGAACGAATGCAGATGCAATCAACCCCGCGATGATACTTTTATTTTTACCTTCTCTGTCAGTGGCAAGATTCTGCCCTAAACAGAACGCAGCAATCCCAGCGAAAGAGTAGAATGTGGGAAGAATAAGGTTATAGGCTAAGGAAGGGATAATTCCCAGCAATCTGGTGGGCACAGCAGCGAGCAGGAATCCCCAGTAGTAATAATTTATATATCCACCAGCGTACCAGGGATCATAAGGCGGGAATGTTTCACTTTTGATAAGCGCATTAAAGTAGGAGAAATCCATTGGCTTTTCGCCGCCTTTATAAGGGTGCCACAGGTCTGGATTCCCCATTCGGATCAGAAGAAAAGATATGAAAATAACTAAGGTAATTCCTTCAATGATAAGAATTCTTTTTCTTTGATCTTTAATTTCCTTTGTAATCTCTTTTCTTTGGTATAAGAATGCAATACCATTTATCGAGACCAGAAAACCCAAACAATAAGTAATCACTGTATTCGTAACATGAATACCAGAAAAACCCGTAATCCATATTAAATATGTAAGAAATAGCAATCCAAATAATCGCGACAATCCCCAACCTTTATACTTCAACCCACGGAAAACAATTCTGGTCAGCGGATACATCACCCATCCGAGAGTCGTTATCCCTACATACCACAACACAACTGCAATTACCTGATTTTCATTTTGAATGGATGATCGGTTGAACAAATCCGACCAAGTACCATTTTGCCTCTGCGAACGCCACCGGCTTACGCTTAATTCCAATAGACCAGGCCTTTTTTCTATCTCATCAGGTGGGGTATTAATAACCTTGTCCAAGTCCGCATTGGAAAGATAAGAAAGCGCATTACTATACGCATACTGATCAGATTTCTTGAATATAAACACTTTTGGGTGGTCATAAACCGTAAAAGCTTCTTCAGCATATTGCGTATTGATCTGCGTACCAAAAATAACTGGTTGGGAATGGAATGTCTGGTAAAGTTCAAAACCCAAGTCCCCAGAGCTATCTAACGGGGCTGCTTCGATGTAACAAAACTGGAGTTCTTTTTCTCCACAATCAATCAGCCCTCTGTATAAATTTGTTGACAGGGGATATTTTTCCTGTGCTTGTGTAACGCTCCCCCACTGCCTGTTAGATGAAAAAATAATGTAATCTGTTTGATCTAATATAGAGATAAACCTTGTGAGTTTGTCTTGATTATCTTCCCAATACATCTGAAAATTCAGGTCAGATTGGTAAACGCCGGAGTTATTGTCAAATGGATTCATCCCATACATAAACAGCGGTAATGCGTCATCCCAATCTGTTTCTTTTGCGGTCTTGCTGCCGTTGATAAAATAGTCTACGCCATTAGATTCCTGCCGCAACAACAGATCATATGTTTTTTCTTTCGATAATTGCACTGGCTCAACAAGTTCTATAACAAAATATGAGCCACGATAGTCGGCGAAGTTTTTATCAAAAATCTTTTGACTTCCTTCAGCAATAATGTGATTGGTTGCGTTGTCGATTATTTCCACTGATAACGAACCTGATGAATCTTCTGCTGATCCATCTCGCAATCTAAAAAGATCGACACTTGCTACGGTTGCGGATTCAAACGGCGCAAATGTGTGACGATATACTTCACCGGATTCCAATGGATCGGAAAATTCGAAAATCCGCCTATAGGAAATTTGGTCTGATGAATCATTTATCAAGCTTATTGTTCCAGAAAACCGAATTGAACCTTCCGGGATTGTGGAATGAATTGTAATTATGTAGTCTGTACCCTTTGTTATTGATATTTGTGCTTGCAAATCGATAATGAATTCACCACCACGTGAATCGTCTTGCAAGATGCCATTGACCAAAGCATTAGTTTGAAAGATTGTTTCTCCAGACTCTTTTTCTTTAATAGAGATGTCTAGAAAACCTTCCTCTTGAATACCATCGATTTTCACATGATCAAATGCCAATCTACTTGCAATAAAATCATCATCCAATTGAACTTCAAATGAAAACCCTTTTTCTGTAGAGGGCAGATAAACCTTCGGATATGGGATTGGTT
>Ga0255393_10012_pt1 | contig 11775 bp, 7 predicted proteins | sample ANMaggSeSYBR01C8_FD_182122 | JGI IMG/M metagenome (GOLD analysis project Ga0255393, IMG submission 182122) | Sediment cell enrichment communities from methane seep in Santa Monica Basin, California, United Staets - ANME aggregate JGI... | ecosystem: Environmental > Aquatic > Marine > Cold seeps >... | reverse complement strand
ATTATGACCAGATCATCACCCCAACGAAAATAATTAATGGAAATGATATTTTGAAATTAACCAACTTCCACTGGGTGCGGTGTGTGGAGTTCTTTTTGGAATAAATAGGAAAAAACAGGCGCTGCTTGGAAAACAATTGAAATTCTCTTTTTGGCTGAGTGCCAAATGGTTTTGGAATAATCAGGTACTCAATATAAAGAATTGGGGGATTTTTTCTAATCTTGTGAAATCACTACATAGATAACTTTGATTAGGATGATAGTAATAAACAAGACCATACTCAATAATCGCTTTCCGCTGTTTAATAAAAGGTATAGTAATTTGGGAGATAATAAATCGACAAGAAGGATGGTTTTGCGAATAGTCTTTTTTGGCATAAGAAATGCGGTTTTCATTGTTTATAGAATCCTCGAAATGATGTATACGATAATACCAAGCATGAGAATTAAAACGCTGGTATATAAAACCAATTTTCCAATCACTTTTCCTTCTTTTCCATTTAATCCTACTGTGCTGCAGCCAAGAATAACTTTAGCTGGCGCCATGATGCTCCCCAAAGCGCCTCCGGCAGTTTGTGCCGCAAGGATTAGGGCAGCGGAAAGGTTTAAGAGTTTTGTTGTCTGTAATTGAAGATTTCCAAATAGCACATTGGAATTGTTATTACTGCCGGTTATGAATGCACCCAATGCGCCTATAAAAGGGGAAATTAACGGGTAAATTTCCTGATTGAAAACACGACTTATGCCAACCGCCAGCACATTCGTCATTTGGGTATGGTTCATAACCACGGCCGTGCCAACGAGCGAAAAAATTGCTATGGAAGTATTCATGGAATTATTAAATGTATCTTTAGCGATATCTATTATTTCATCATCTTTCAGATATGCTTTCTTTTTAAGGAGAAAAAAGGACAGCAGAGCGCTGATCATAATGATAGTACCGGGGTGAAGGAACAAGTTGATCTTTTTGCCCGTCTCTGCTGGAGTAATAAAACCATAAGCTGTGGATAATTGTGGAAACTGGAAGCTAATCACATATGGCGCGAAAAGTTCTTTAATGGGGGAGAAAAAATTGAAAATAATTATTAGAGCAACCAAAAGTATATATGGGAGCAGAGCAATCATTATTTCAATTCGCTTCTCCCTCTTCATTTTTTGAAGATATTCTCGGCTATATTTGGAAAAAAATCGTACATATAGGAACCCAAAACCAAGACTGGCCATTGCCGGGAGTGTGACTGCAATGACCCAAAGACCGTTGGTTGCGAGTAAATATTGGCCTGTTGAAAGAACTAATGATGATGAAAGAGTTAGCGGAAGTGCTTTAAGAAAATATTTTTTTCCACCAGACAGGTAAATCACAAAGAGACCACAAAGTAAAGATGATATTCCAAGCAAAATTGCCGTAAATGGAGCGAGATAGTTCGCGGATAGCCCGGTGACAGCCATTAGTGTTTTAAAAGAACTACCCATAGATCCAAATGTGACTGCCCATCCATGCCCAATACTTGCGATCACAACTGCCATGGTTGGAGAAAAACCTGCGCTTACTAATAGGGGAGCAGATACAGCTACTGGAATGCCAAACCCTCCCATCCCTTGTAAAAAGGAGGGGAAAAGCCATCCAAGAAAAATGCCCAGGAATGCGCAGTTCTCTGTAAGTTCTGCCAGGGATTTGCCGATAATTTGAATGGTACCTGCCCTGTTAGTAACTTGATAAAGAAACATCGCTCCCCAAATGATAAGAAGGACATCAAGTGAGAGAAAGAAAGCTTTGATATATGTATATTGAAGGAGTGATAAAGAAGCACCGAAAATAAGGGAAGCAATTAGCTGTGTTGATAGCCAGGTAAGCATGCCAGCTCTGCTCCCCCCCCATTTAAAGGTGGTCATTAAAAGAAGAATGAGGATCACAGGGAATAAGGCAAGCAGCCAAGTGAATAAATTAATCGGAACCATTGAGTAATTATATTATTTATTATTCATATTTCAAATCTGATTAGCTTGGTATTAAATCAGGCAGAAGTGTGTATGGTAAAATCCATATTTAATGTATATTTAGAAAATTTATAATACTAATATTTCCGGAGGAAACAAATGTCAGAAAATAAATGGGTGTACCTTTTCAATGAAATTGAAGAGGCAGAAAAATACATGGGCTCTTGGGATGGAGTTCGTGGATTAATGGGGGGTAAAGGTGCAAATTTAGCTGAAATGACTCGAATTGATGTCCCAGTCCCGCCTTTTTTCACAGTGACTACAGAAGCGTGCAACGCATTCTTGGCAAACGACGATCAATTCCCTGAGGGGATGTGGGAACAGAGCTTGGAAGCGTTGAAAGGTATTGAGAAAGCGGCTGGAAAGAAATTTGGCGATCCAACGAATCCTTTGCTTGTGTCATGCCGTTCAGGCGCGAAGATGTCTATGCCGGGCATGATGGATACGGTCCTAAATATTGGTCTTAATGATGAAACTGCTGCAGGCATGGTAAAAATCACTGAAAATGAACGTTTTGTTTTCGATTCATATCGCCGACTGATCGCGATGTTTGGCGCGGTGGTGTTAGGGATAAAGGATACAAAATTTGAGGATGTGCTTGAAGAGGTCAAGAAAGCATATGGTGCTGAGGCAGATACTGACCTTACCGCGGAAAACCTAAAAGAATTGGTTGTAAAATTTAAAAAAGTTGTTAAATCTGAAAAAGGGTTTGACTTTCCTCAGGATCCCATTGAGCAGATGCGTCTCGCGACCGAAGCTGTCTTCAGCTCGTGGAATGTGAAACGGGCGGTTGATTACCGAAAAGCCGCTAATATTCCTGATGATCTGGGTACAGCAGTGAATATTTGTACAATGGTGTTTGGTAACTCTGGCTGGGAATCAGGCACAGGTGTTGCTTTTACAAGAAATCCATCTACGGGTGAAAAGAAACTGTTTGGTGAATATCTTATGAACGCCCAGGGAGAAGATGTTGTCGCAGGCATTCGTAATGCCGCTGCGATTGAGACGATGGGTGACAAATTACCTGACACGTATAAACAATTTGCGGACATTACCAAAAAATTGGAAAAACATTATAAAGAAATGCAGGACGTTGAATTTACCATTGAAAACAAGCAATTATGGATGCTTCAAACGCGAAATGGCAAACGAACTGCCAGCGCGGCAGTCAAGATTGCAGTTGATATGGTAAATGAGGGGATGATCACAAAAGAAGAAGCGGTCAGCCGTGTAACATCTGGCCAAGTAGATACTCTTTTACATCCGCAGTTCCTTGGAGACACACTGGAAGAAGCAAAGAAAACTGGTAAGTTGTTTGCTACTGGCGTTAACGCATCGCCTGGCGCGGCTGTTGGACAAATCTATTTTGATGCGGATTTGGCAGAAAAAATGTCAAATGAAGAGAATCAGGATGTGATCATGGTTCGTCCGTTTACTAAGCCAGATGATGTGCATGGAATGTTAGCATCTGAAGGTATTCTAACAAGCGAAGGTGGAGCAACTTCACACGCAGCCGTTGTTGCGCGGCAATTTGGTGTCCCCTGCATAGTTGGTGCCTCTATGGTACGCATTGATATGAATAAGCGCCAATTAGAAGCAAATGGCGTAGTTGTAAAAGAAGGTGAGTGGATATCTTTGGATGGCGGCACTGGTGAAGCTTTCTTAGGGAAGATCGATATGACCGCTCCTACATTGGAAGAACAAACAGACTTGATGACGCTGCTCGGTTGGGCAGATGACATTTGCGCGCAGCCTGGCGTTCGAGATGCGCCGGAAGGATGGCCTACAACTGGGTTGCAGGTTTGGGCAAATGCTGACTATCCAAAAGATGCCCAACGTGCCCGTTCATACGGTGCGAAAGGTATCGGGCTTTGCCGCACAGAGCATATGTTCTTTGAACAGGAACGCTTACCTGTTGTTCAGCGTATGATCCTGGCAGAAGCATCAGAAGAGCGGGTTAAGGCACTCAATGAGTTGCTCCCGCATCAGCGCGCCGATTTTGAAGGATTGTTTGAGGCAATGGATGGCTGTCCCGTCATTGTCCGCTTGATCGATCCGCCACTGCATGAGTTCTTGCCTTCCGAAGAAACATTGCTGGAAGAAGTGATCACCATGCGTGTGAAAGGTGAAAAGGATGGCTTAGCAGAAAAGGAATCTCTGTTGGAAAGTGTTAGATCCATGCATGAATCCAACCCAATGATGGGCTTACGCGGCATCCGCTTGAGTGTTGTGATGCCTGAAATTGTTGAAATGCAAGTACGCGCGATCTTTGAGGCAGCGGCCAATATGATTTTAAAGGGCGTAGATGCTAAACCTGAAGTGATGATCCCGCTAACAGGCCACGTGAACGAATTAAATCATATCCAACCGCGCCTGGTAGAAATTGCGAAACAGGTGATGAAGGAAAAGAAGATTGAATTTAAGTACAAATTTGGCACTATGATCGAGATCCCCCGTGCCGCACTCACAGCTGCTGAGATTGCTGAAGTTGCAGAATTCTTCTCTTTTGGAACGAATGACCTGACCCAAATGACATTTGGGTATAGCCGTGATGACGCTGAGCGCAATTTCTTGGTAACTTACGTGGAAAAAGGTATCCTTCCAGAGAATCCTTTCCAATCTGTTGATACGGATGGTGTTGGACGATTGATGGCTATGTCAATCAAAGAAGGCCGTGAAACTCGAAAGGATTTGGAAGTTGGAATTTGTGGCGAACACGGCGGTGACCCGGCGTCAATTGATTTCTGCCATACAATTGGGCAGAATTATGTTAGTTGCTCACCGTTCCGTGTGCCAGTTGCTCGATTGGCGGCAGCACACGCGGCCTTGAAATATGCACCTAAGAAATAAGGAATACTGAGGAATTTAGCAAAAAAACCCGCGGATAAACTCCGCGGGTTTTATTATTGGATACGAGTGTAGACCAACTTGTAAATATTCAAGAATTCTGTGATCTGCGTCAAGTAATTTTTTGTTTCTTGGAAACGGATCACTTCCAGGAAAAGATCGGGATCATCATTGGAAATAGCCAGCCACGATTCCGCGCTTCCTGGGCCGGCATTATAGCCGGCGAGTGCGGCTTGAAGATTGGTGTTGAGGTAATCCTCAACATGGCTGAGGTAAAAAGCACCAAATGTTATGCTCACTTCACCGCGCAGCAGGTCGATGTGTTCATACCCAGGAGGCCATTTCAACAGACTAACAATATCCTGGGCGGTATCTGGGATGATTTGTCCTAATCCGCTTGCTCCTGCTGCAGAGTATATATAAGGGTTGAACATACTCTCTTGTCGAATAAGTGCAAATAGAAGCAGCGGTGGGATATCAAACTCTTTTGCTGCTGACACAGTCAATTCCCGAAAATATGCGCCAAATCGAATATGTGTGAAGTAGATTGGGGCTGATAAGGATGATAAATCATCCATACCGGCCATATTTAAGATATTGCGGCTGGCATATATTGCTGGTTGATATAAATGCAGGTCAATTAGGTAATTCATCAATCGGTAAGTACTTGTGACATCTGTGTGTAATTCTACACGGAGCAATTCAGCTTCATTGATCGCGTTTTGATACAAGCCCAGGTCCCAATAATCCCTTATCTTTTGAATACGAGGATTATTCTCTAATTCTCCTAATCCAGAGAGGTCAATTTCAGGAGAAATGCCGAATGTTTTCATCATCCATTTTTCAGCTTCCTGCTTTTCAAGATTAAGGTCATATCCAAGGTCATAATTTTCATTTAGTAAAAGAGGAGGTAATCCTTTTAAAATTTCTGAGTTACGGATGCTGTAATAATCGGTTGGATCAGATAACTCACCCTGCTTCCACGCGATCTGTGCGTTTTCGCTATCGTTTAATGCATGATAGCATTTCCCGACCCATAAGTAAGCTTTTGCTTTTTTGTCCGGCGAGGAAGCCAAAACAAGGGACCGTTGAAAAATTGAAAGAGCGTCTTCATATCGATCCAAACGGAAATATGAAATACCAGCTAGAAAGAGCGCACGGTAACTTTGGTTGTCAGAAGGATACTCATTCATCATGCGCTGCCAAATGTTTGCGGCGCCATTAAGATCTCCACTGCGTTCAAGGATACGCCCAGCCTCATAGATAAATGAAGCGGCATCTGGAGATGTTGGAGCCGCATTTACAAAAGATAACAGCGTTTCAGCCCCATTGGTGTATTCATCGAGAACTGCCCACTGAACATAAGCTTTTTCATCCCAGGCGGCAGTCCAATATGGATTTCCCGGGTAATTTGATATTAAATCATCGTACGCGGCAACCGCATTTCTGGGGTTTCCGGAAAAATAATAACTAAGACCTAAAAAGTAATATGCTGAACCATCGTTATTATCCGGATTCGAATCTAAATATCTCTGGAATGCCTGAATTGCGAAATCGTATGATCCAGCATAATAATCAACTAACCCTCGTAGGAATTCATCCACAGGAACACCGTTGTTGACCAGGATAGTAAGCGCTGTAAACGAATCATATGCTTTGGGGTACTTAATCACTGAATCAAGGAATTGGGTGTAGGCTTCATTTGTCAACCCTAAAGACAGATAAGCTTGACCGGATAAAAGATTAGCGGTTGAACGAGTGTAGTCATCCTGTGCTGTGTTATACACGTTGTTAAAATACTGGATGGCTGTGGTGTAATCCTCCAGCCTGTCGTAGGCTTTTCCGATTTGGAGATTGATGTAGAACGGATTAAAATCAGGGTCAGCCAAAAGGGCAGCTTGGTAATTGAAAATCGCCTGGTTATGATCCCCTGCAACCATCGCAGTATCTCCAATTGTTTTATATACATAGGCATCGATTTGTCCGGGTTTAAGTTCAATGAATTTAGTATATACGTTTATTGCCTGTTGGTATTCTTCGATATTTTCGTAGGATTGCCCTAGTAAGAAATAGGCATTTGCGGCAGACTCAGTATCTGGGTATTGGCCAAGAATGCGGTTAAATGCATCGATGGCAGCAAAATAATCTCTTTCAAGGAGATATGTGCGTCCGAGCCCATATAATGCCTTGGACTGCAAATCAGGCTCGCTGCTGCTTGAAAATGCTTCCTGATATTCCGCCCGGGCTTTTTCTATTTCTCCCGAAAATAGTGCTTCGTCGGCGGAAGCCAGTTGGTTGATTGGCGGGACCAATGAGGATGAGGACTCTTCCTCAACGATATTAAAAAACTCTTGAATCTCTTCCTTGATAGTTCCTTCTGAATATGTGTTTTCTGCTTTGGATAAAAAATCAAAGGGGATTGAACAGGCGGTAAATAAGAATAGAAGAGTGATCCCTAGCCATAAATTGCTTTTTTTCATACCCCGTTTATAGTATGGCTTATGGATTGTGTCAACACGAAATGTGCACTTTACAAATGCCATTTCTCATGCTAAACTGATGGGGTCAAGCATCAAAGCGCTCGCAAATGAGCGCGTTTTTTTTGGAGAGTGATCAATGCGTACCCTCGAGTGGGATCAAACCACACAATGTTTAAAGATGGTAGACCAAAGAGAGCTGCCCTCTACCTTTACAGTTGTTTATCTAGAGTCTTATCAAGAAGTAGCTGATGCAATCAGAAATATGACAGTACGCGGTGCGCCAGCAATTGGTGTCACTGCGGCGTATGGTATGGTCTTAGCTGCACTGCGATCTCAATCAACAACTCTTGATTTGCTTCAGTCTGATCTTGAGAAAGCCAGCCGAATTTTGGAGGCAGCCAGGCCTACGGCTGTGAATTTACCGTGGGCTTTAAATCGGATGCGCAAGGTTGCTAACCAACCGTATGATGATGTTCAGAATCTCCGTTCTGCTTTATTATCTGAAGCACATTTAATGGCGGATGAGGATGTGAAAATTAATAAGAGCATCTCCGCGTATGGCGCTGAGTTGATTGAAGATGGAGACACGATCATTCATCACTGCAATACTGGCGCTTTAGCAACTGTTGATTGGGGAACGGCATTGGGTGTAATTCGCACGGCTTTCGAGCAGGGTAAAAAGCTGCATGTGCTGGTAGATGAAACTCGCCCACGACTACAGGGTGCCCGTTTGACTGCGTGGGAGCTTTCACAGTATCAGATTCCTTACGATATAATCAGCGATAATTCAGCCGGGTATTTCTTGCGCAGTGGCATAGTAAATAAAGTTATTTTTGGCGCAGATCGGGTTGCACGGAATGGGGATGTCGCAAATAAAATCGGTTCCTATATGCTCGCGCTGGCGGCCCATGCTAATAATGTGCCTGTTTACAGCGTGTTTCCTTTTTCAACCGTTGATATAGATTTAAAATCAGGTGATCTTATACCTATTGAAGAAAGATCGCAGGACGAAGTGCTGGATCTGAAGTTACATGACCGTTTGGTTGTCCCGGAAGACGCCAGTGCTCGCAATCCTGCGTTTGATGTCACTCCGCATGAATTGATAACAGCTTTCATCACAGAAAAAGGGGTAATTTTTCCACCTTTTGAAGACAACCTTATTGATAAAATACAAGAGTTATAAGGAGTTGGAATTATGTCAATCATCTGCACTGGTTCGATCGCGTATGATTACTTGATGTCCTTCCCCGGGTTTTTTAAAGACCATATTATCCCGGACAAATTGGATTCGATTAGCTTGTCATTCCTTGTTGATTCAATGGTAAAACAGCGTGGGGGAACTGCACCGAATATCGCGTTTACAATTGCTCTTTTGGGAGAAACACCCAAGTTGATGGGAACAGTTGGCGAAGATTTTAAAGATTATCGAGCATGGCTTGAAAAGCAAGGCGTTGATACATTGTTAGTGAAGAGAATCGAGGGGATTTTTACCGCATCATTTTTCGCGAATACTGACCTTTCCAATAACCAGATTGCCAGTTTTTATACTGGCGCGATGGCACATTCTAAAGACCTATCCTTAAAAGACATTAATTTATCGAAAAATGATTTGGTTTTGATATCTCCTAATGATCCCACGGCAATGAGTAAGTATGCGGCTGAATGCAGGGATTTAAAGGTACCGTATTTATATGATCCGGGGCAGCAAGTTGTCCGAAATGCTCCTGAGGATATCAAGGAAGGAATTATCCACGCCCAAAGTTTATTTATAAATGAATATGAATATGAACTGATCCAAAAACACACCGGCATGAATGATGAAGAAATTCGGGAAGCAGTTGGTTATGTTGTGATAACCTGCGGTGACCGAGGTTCTTATATTTGGGTTAAGGACGCTTGTTTTCACATCCCAGTTGTTGAACCGAGCACAACGGCTGACCCAACTGGCGTGGGCGATGCATTTCGCGGCGGTTTTATCCGTGGGAAACAACTGGGATTGGATTGGCAAACTTGCGGCCAAATGGGTTCATTAGCTGCAACATATTGTTTAGAAAAACAAGGTACACAAAACCATCGTTATACTCGTGTTGAGTTTGTACAACGCTACCGAAAGCATTTTGATGATGGCGGGACGTTGAATGCGTTAATTGAAGATTAATTATTGAAAGGAAAAAAATGGATAAATTTGATGTAAAAGATATAAAACTGGCTGAAGGTGGAAGGTTACGAATGGAATGGGCAGAACGGGAAATGCCTGTGCTGCGTTCGATCGAGGAACGGTTTAAAAAAGAGAAACCGCTAAAAGGTATACGTGTTGCTGCATGTTTGCATGTTACCACTGAAACCGCAAATCTGATGACTGCATTACAGGCGGGTGGCGCAGACATCGTTCTTACTGCTTCCAATCCGCTTTCTACTCAGGATGATGTGGCTGCTGCTTTAGTTTCCCATTATGAGATCCCAACATTTGCGATCAAGGGTGAGAGCAATACCATATATTATAAGCATATCCATGCTGCGTTGGATCACAAACCACATTTCACAATGGATGATGGCGCGGATATGGTCAGTACAATTCATAAAGATCGCCGCGAATTGTTGGATAATGTTATCGGCGGCACAGAGGAAACAACAACTGGCGTGATTCGTTTGCGTGCGATGGCGCATGATGGCGCATTAGAATACCCTATCATTGCAGTTAACGATGCGATGACCAAGCACTTGTTTGATAATCGCTACGGCACAGGTCAATCTACGCTGGATGGGATTATCCGTGCAACTAATGTGCTCATTGCCGGAAAAACATTTGTTGTTGCTGGCTATGGATGGTGCGCGCGTGGTTTAGCAATGCGGGCAAAGGGAATGGGAGCGAATGTGATCGTTACTGAAGTGGATTCACTGAAAGCTTTAGAGGCGGTTATGGACGGCTTCCGAGTGATGCCAATGATGGAAGCGGCTAAAGAAGGAAACATCTTTTGTACATTAACTGGCGATTTGAATGTAATTGACAAGCATCATTTTGAAGTAATGAAAGATGGCGCAATCATTTCAAATTCAGGTCACTTTAATGTAGAAATTAATATTCCTGCTTTGGAAGAAATGGCTTCCTCAAAAAGATTAGTTCGGCCTTTCGTAGAGGAATATAAAATGGATGATGGGCGCAGGCTTCATATTCTTGGTGAAGGCCGGCTTATTAACCTGGCGTCTGCGGAAGGACATCCGGCAAGCGTGATGGATATGTCGTTTGCTAATCAGGCATTGAGTCTTGAATATATGATCAAGAATGCGGATAAACTTGAAAATACAGTATATGGTGTACCTCAAGACATCGATCTTGAGATCGCCCGTTTGAAATTAGAAGCGATGGGTGTTGGGATTGACACATTAACAGAAGAACAGGAAAAGTATTTGCATTCCTGGGAGCACGGCACTTAGAGAGAAGAGAAAAGAGACCGTGATTTCACGGTCTCTTTCTATTTAAACAAGATTATTGCACTGGTTGGATTGTGAAATTGATCCAAAAATTTATGGGGTAAATTAAGGCGTCAGTTGCCTGGTTTAATTTTTGTAAAATTTGATCGAATTAATCAATTCTATAAATATTGACAAAACTAATAATAATAACAGGATCACTAATCCCAAATTGGCGGTTCTCATCATGCTGTCTGAAAGGTCTAGCGGAAATACCTGCCGGAACACATACACGGAAATAAAAGAAAAGACATTCGTAAGTGACTTCATGAAACTGCGGAACCACTTTGGGTCGAACACCATGAAGATAAAATGAGCAAAGATCACTGTGCTGAGCGATAAATTAATTGCCCAAAGGCACTCTGAAAATCTGACTGTTAGATAAGGCGTATTCCATCTATGCAAGTTGTTAGCAGCATACATGATGATGAAATTAATCACGATAGAAATAAGATATCCAAAGCGCCTTATTCCAGAAGGCATTTTATTCTCAGCCATTTTGCTTTTCTCCTGTTGATATGAATAGATGATTTAATGATAACAGATGATAGCGCTTGAAAATATTATGGACGATCCTTCGCTGTCTATGACCGTAAATAAATAAGCATTGTGGCCGGTGATGATCCAGAGGTATGTTCAAATCGTGTAGTAAGGAAATATTTTTATAGTTAATGCATCACCCAGTGAAGTGCAGTGAAAGGTGTTTTGGCAAGAATGTTGCTTTCAGAAGCCCTGATGGAAAGGAAAGAATTTATTCGGTTTCCAATAATAATTAAAAGAGCAGGGGCGCAATGTTCATTATTTATTTTTCTTAGCACGAACTACATTAAAATCTTTTGTTATCAAGAGATCGGCTTTTGGGCGTAAGGAATGAACGACCTGATGTTCTTGCTCTAGCACTTGCAAACGCCACTTATCTACATTCTCTTTCCCTCGCAAAAGTTGAGCATTCTTAGTTTCGTGATAGGTTAGGTCAATGA
>Ga0255393_10115_pt1 | contig 11795 bp, 8 predicted proteins | sample ANMaggSeSYBR01C8_FD_182122 | JGI IMG/M metagenome (GOLD analysis project Ga0255393, IMG submission 182122) | Sediment cell enrichment communities from methane seep in Santa Monica Basin, California, United Staets - ANME aggregate JGI... | ecosystem: Environmental > Aquatic > Marine > Cold seeps >... | reverse complement strand
GTGAGTATATCTGCCTCAACTGAGGCAATGAAAGAAAAAATTATAGACCTGATTGATACATATAATGAAATCAATGCAGACATAGATTTAAAAACAAGCTATGCAACAGACGAAAATGAAGAAGGAGGTGTCCTTTCCAATATACAATCTTTAAAATCTCTTGATTCCATCCTTTTTGACCTACTAGGAACTATTATTGATACTGGAACCAGCATTACATCCCTTGCTGATATAGGGATGGAAACAAATCAGGATGGAACAATAACTCTTGATCAAACTGTTCTTAATGAAGCTTTTACTTCTTCACTTGATGATGTGACTGCTCTTTTCATTGGTGACAGTGATAGAGATATAAAAGGTCTTGGCGATACTCTGAATGAAAAATTAAGATCAATGACTAATTCCAGTACAGGTATAGTAAATGCAGAAAAAAGCACTATGCAGGAAAAAATTGATAATTTAACTGACAGTATTGAAACTGCGACTCAAAGACTTGATAGAAAATATGATCAAATGGCAAGGCAATTTATTCAGCTTGATTCATATATTGGAAGAATGAATTCACAGGCAAATTACCTTGCAAGTATGCTTGACGCATTTAATGACACAAATAAAACAGATTGATTATAAAAGGAGGCTTATATGTCAGCCGCAACTAACATGAATACCTATCTTAACAACCATTACCAGGGCAAGACTCCTGAACAACTTATACAGATGCTGTATAAAGGCGCTCTCAGGAATATAAGTCTTGCTAAACAAGGTATTGATGAAAACAACCCGAGAAAGCGCGGAGAGCATTTAGGTAAAGCAATAGCTATTATTACAGAACTTTATACCAGTCTTGATACTGAAATAAAGGATGAATCAATTCAATTTTTAAGAGAACTATACAGCAATATGCTGACTGAACTTCCAAAAGTCTCTTTGAATAATGACGCAAAAGCTCTTGATCTGACATATTCTTACATTAAACAATTAAACCATATATGGGAAACTGAAGTTTTAAATAAAGAAGGTGGGCAAAGTGGGTATGAAGATACTATCAGCAAGCAAGATAATTCACCACCACCCAGATCTTTATTTGCATAAACAAACTTGCATAAACAACAGCAAGAATTTATTTATTAATTTAGGAGGAAACTATGAACATCAACAACATAAATGCAGACGTTGCAACAATGGAATCACCTCCAGTTGAAGCTCCTGCGCCTCAAGCAGCATCACCTGCTATTGACCCTGTTGCAAAAACTGAAAAAGTTAGAATGCTTCAGGTAAAAGAAGAGCAAAAGGCAGGAAAAGCTAATCAGGGTGAATCTTTATCAGCTGAAGAAACAAAGCAAATAACTGAAGATTTAAATGAGTATATGAATGATCTTCAAACTAATCTGAGATTCTCCATATACGAAAAACTGGATCACCAGGTTGTTGTAGAAATCAAAAACAGGAAAACAGATGAATTGATAAAACAGATTCCTTCGGAAGAAATTTTAGAATTAAGAGTGAAAATGGAAGAGCTGACTGGAATGCTTTTGGATGAAAAAATCTGATTATTGAGGAGCATACAATGGGAACTGAACAGTACAAACAGAAACTTGAAGTTTGTTTTACCGAATATGAAAATCTGCAAAACCTGCATCTTGATGTAATGAAAAATGAACCTATGCCTGACATAGCTCGTATGACAGAGGACAGAGACTCAGCCTTTGCCAGGTTAAAACAGAATCTGGATGATTTTGTTGGAAATGCGGGTTCTTATGGAGGAGCAAATAGTCTGCCTGTATTAGCAGAATTTGAAACCCGGCTTACGTCAATAATGGACGTGAGTGAAGAACTTTCAAAAGCAATACAGGGATACAGGAAAAATTTAAAAACAAATCTTGCAAAAATGCAGCAAAGCAAAGCTGCCTTGCGAGGTTATAAAGCTGTTAATATGAATTAATTTGCCTGTATTAATTCACTAGTGGATGCTGACACGAATAGGTGGAGTTCTGCAAAATAAGTTGTAGGCCTTCTTTTCTTTTGGTGTTAATAACCAGAGGAGCGAGAAAATTTGCTGTTGCATTTTCCGGAACCTCATTTGGTATTGTAACGATCACAAACAAGTTAATTTCATCATTATCAAAATCCCATGAAACAACCCTCCTTATATCTTTTTCCTCCACCAAATAATCCGGAATAACACTGCTTGGATCTAAAATTACAAATGAAAGATTGGGGTCATCCACACTCTGGAAAAAAAGAAATGGAGCGGCCTCCTCTTTTTGAAGCATTGAATAACGTTTTCTATCCTGGAATCCAGGGATTCCGGCAGGCACATTAATGATTTTTGATTCATCAATTTCTATTTCTCCAAATTGCCTTGTCAAAATCTTCATTCCTTCTTTTTTAACTCCTTATTTCCAAATATTTTTGCGACTTTTGTAATATCAGCTTTATCACCTTTTGAAGAAAGGATGTTCTCCTTTTGGATTGATTCAAACACTTCCTGCCTTAAAACCGTTATTTCTTTTGGTGCATCGATGCCTATTCTAACACTGTTTTTACCAGCCTCTACAATTTTAATAGTAATATTATCTCCAATAATAATACTCTCACCGATTTTTCTTGTTAAAATAAGCATAAATAATTATAAATAATCCAACAGACTTATATTCATAACCCTCGCAGTAGAACTCAAAGCTGCCTGATAAGCTGTTTCTATATTTTTAATTTTCATAATTGATTCTACAATATCTGCATCTTCTATGTTAGAGCGTCGCTCTTCAAGGCTCAACCCTACTTCTAAAGTTAATGTCTGTCTTATTTCAAGGCGAGAGTATTTCATACCAGCATCTACAATCCTTGATGTCATATTATCATAATTAATTTCAAGCCTTCCTATCGTCCTCTCAATACCATCTCTGTCATTATCATTCAAATATTGTTTCAAGTCAAATAATGTATTAAAAATACCCCATTCAACATCTTTAATGCTCTTTATAGGTGCTCCGAGATCATCTATAGTGTCAAATCCAAGGATTGCCCCCATGGACTCGCCTGTACCGCCTTCAGAAAGAGGAGCATTATCTCCGGTCTGCCATTGGAGATGAAAACTGTCAAGAGTAGCCCCATTTTCCTTCATGGTAAACTTTTTTGTATAATCATCAAAAGATACTGAATAATTAATTATATTACCATTTGTTCTGGATTCGCTCTCCAGTGCTTTTTCTATTTCAAAGGCAAGTTCTGCATGGGAGGTATAAATTTTCTGCTCCACAGATGCAGTGAGTTTATATATGCGTTCTCCAGTACTATCATTGGTGATTTCTTTAAAATCAATTTTATTATTTGTTCCGTCAATTACAATATTCACAACATCTCTGTCACTTTCTATAAATGTAACTGAATCATCTTGTGTGTTATCAAAACCTAACATTTGAGCTGCATTATTATCAAAATTCTCTCCTGACAGACTCCATAAAAGTTCAAACCCTTTTATGTCAGCACTACTCCCCTTTATCATAAACCTATTAGTACCATTGTCATAATCAACAACATAATCAACGCCCCAGGCTGAAGCACTTCTAAGAGCAGTCTGTATATGCGTTGCCACATCATTAGGGTCAGCATAAACACCTTCTGGAATAGTTATACTCCTCTGCCCCAAAAGTGTTCCGTCAATACTGGTTTCTCTAAAATCAATTATATTATTTGTTGAATCAAAGGTCATGGGGCCAAAAACTGCTGTATCTGATACAGGATATGTTACAGAGTCATCAAAATTATAGAATCCTAAAGTGCTGCCTGCACTAACTGCGGTGTTGGCACCCGTGTCCCATAAAATATCAAGCCGGTTTAAACTTGACCCATCTTCTCTTATATTAAAACGACTCGCCTGAGCATCATAGGAAACCGCATAATTAATACCATTTCCTGAAGCAAGACTTTCTGCTTCCAGACTTAATTCAATTGACCGGGCAAGCGTTGCCATATCAGTATAAGTAGTTGTTCCACCTGATGTATCAATATCCACGTTTATAGTTGTTGGTACTCCGGCTGAATCTGTCTCAACAACATCAATCATATCATTTGTGCCGTCAATAATATTAAGCTCAGTAATAGATTGAGCCCGGGTATCAGACAGAGGCGGTGCCAGGATCAAATTGTTCCCGCTAAAACCAATTTCATGACCTGTTGAGTGATCACCTTTGCCTGAAACAATCTCAAATTCAATATACTCACCGCTGTGCCTGACTGCATTATCAAGCCTGATGCTAACATCTGCAACCCCTGAATCATTAAAATCAATATCAACACTGTCTGCTGTACCGGTTATGTATGACGGGATTATCAGGTACCCCGGATTATTCTGGACATGCCATGTACCATTACCTTCCCAGACAAGCCTGAAAGGCTCGGTTCCGGGGGGCAAAGGAGTATCAATGGACAAAGCATCTTCCTTAGTAATAGTGATGTTAAGATCATCAGGATTGATAGAAAAACTTGTATTAATATCGCTTATATACCCATCCTCACATGTTTCCCACATAAATTCTGTTTGTATAAACCCATTAAAAGAACCATCTTCTCTAATGGAAAAATTTTTTTCATCATTATTGTACTCAACCTTATAAACAACCCCATATCCGTCACTTGCCGAACTCTGGTTCAAAGCATTTCTTACGGCAATCTCAAGTGTATCTTTACTGTACGATCCATTGGGGATTACAGCTTCAAGAATTTTCTCAGAAGCACTACCATGGCCAATATCCTCTTTAAACATAATTGTATTGTTGGTGGCATTAATATCAATTTCATCTTCCCAGAATGTCTCTTTCCCATTCCGCCCCACCTTTACACCGGAATTTCTGTCAGTCCGAATTTCAAAAGGGGTATCATTGCCATTATAAACAACCTCTGTTAAATCACTGTTAGATTTCAAGGAGATGGTATTTGTCTCTGTACCGCTGAAAATGTAACTCCCATTAACCTGTGTATTCCCCAAATTAACAATCTGGGTAATAAGATGATCTATCTTTGTAATTGTATCCCGGCGTTCATCAGCTGTTATGGAATCATTAGCAAGCCTTGTTACATCCACCTTTGCGTCAAGTATTAAATCATTAATACTATCCATGGCGTTTTCTATGCTTGTGATCCAGGATTTCCCCATATTAATGTTCCGCTCAATCTGATCAAGATTTCCTAAGGAATTCTTCAACGTAAGTACCTGGCTTAACCCCAATGGGTCATCAGAAATTTCATTTATTCTTTTCTGCGTACTTACCACCTCATTGGCAGCATACAAATCACTGGATAGTTTACCAAGTCTGTAGGTCGAATTAACATACATGGAAATATTGGGAACCCGCATTTTATTTTCTCCTATAACTTCATAAAATTACCGCATTGCAATAAGAGTATTGAGCATCTCATCCGCCACTGTCAAAAGTTTTGATGCTGCTGAAAAAGCATGTTGATACTTCATCAATTTAATCATCTCTTCATCAAGGGATACTGCTGAAATTGAATCTCTTTGTGCTGTTATATTATTAACCATTATATCGGCAAATTTCTTCGAATTCTTAATAGTTCTTGATTTTATACCCATGGAGCCTATCATCTGATTATAATAATCATCAAGGGTTGCACTGGTGATGCTTGATTCAGCCTCGCTGCCCCTTTGATATGTCCACAGTTTAATGGTCCTTTGCTGGTGCTGAATATCTGCCATGGCAAGTGCATTTGAGTTATCACCCTGGCTTATTTCACCAGTCTCGCTGTTAATTGTTGCAGAAGCCACAAACTTTGTATCACTTAATTTTTCATTTATCTCCATTGTCATGGAGTTATAGCCTTTGAAAAAATTATTAATCCCTGCTGCAGCCACAAGACCCGACGATGCAGAAGAATCATCTGAAAAAGCAAAACCAAGATCCTTAAAACTCCTCTTCTGGAAATCAAATTCCACATACCCTTCCCCGGAAACTTTTTTATCAAATTTGATTTCAATATCTGCCAGCCCATCCCCTGTAAAATCTACACCAAACCCGTCATCATCTCCTCCAGCCGGCATCAGAGCAAGTATACCACCGGTAGGGTCATTCATCACCCCCCAGCTCCCTCCTGCCCCCCGGACAAACCGAAGATCTGACGCCTCAAAATCAAGTGCAGCCTGATCTTTGACAATAATTGAACAATTTGCTTCAATAAATCCATTGTCTTCTGAGTATTCAATATTATTTATAACATGATATTCATCTGATGTTGAAAATTTCAACCTGTTGTCCAGAGTTGTTGACGCCTTCATTCCTGCGGCATCTCTGTTAAACTGATCTGCAAAAGAATCAGTTGTCCAATGCCAGTCAGAAGCTCTTTCTCCTGTGGCAAGTCCTGCACTGTCTGATGATAGAGGGATTCCTGTGTCGCCTGTCGTAATAGTAAAAACATCATCAGCAAATAATGTTCCATCAAAAAACTTTACAATCATCCCATCAACCTTTACCTCCACAGGCGCACCAGGTGTATAAGGGGGATCGTGTCCTTCAATTGTGAACGTACCTACCTTCACACTATTTTTCCACTCAATAACAAGAGGCTCTTCATTTGCACCGGGAAGATGCCCGACCTTGCCTCCTGAAATCACCCTGAATTTATAAATCTCATTTATCGAGTTTGCCTGCCCGCTTATGGTGAAAGTAAGAGGATCAGGGGCTCCAACTGTGTCGGTGTTAATAGTTAATGTATTCCCAGCCACAAGGCTGCCTTTTGAAATATCAAATGATAATGTTGTAACACCGTGTTCTACAATAGAAACTCTTCCTTCATCTTCAATAGTTAGCAATCCTGTTTCCCCTGTCTTAAGTCCATACCTGTTGAGCTTTTCCCACAGAATAATACCTTCATCATTATAAAGGGTCGAAGTGGCAAAATCTCTAAATGAATTGCCTGATTCGAGCAAATTATTTTCCGGCTGGTTGGATTCTGTACCCGTCCCTGAACTTACTGCAAGGGTTGCATCATTTGTCCCTGATTCAGAAAAATTTGTAATTTCTATGGGTTCATCCAATGAAATATCTTTGATAATACTGACTGAGGCGCCGGTTCGAATAACTTCATAATTACCATCAACACCTGCAGCAATAAAATCAGCGTTAAGATCTGCCTCTAAGGCAATTGCCAACTGGATATCATTTGTTCCTGCAGGCACAGTAAAACTTATAGTTGTACCGTCCACATCAAAAGATATTACATCGCCTGTTGTAAAATCTGAAAAACCACCTGTACCACCCAATGTTATAATTGAACTTCCTGTTTTTGCATGGGTATCAACAAAAAGCCCTCCTGAACCAGCCCCGGACACCGATGAATAAATTGACATATCAGGATCCATAAGTGCTGTTACAGTCCCTGTGATTACAGCTGATTTATCTCCTGCGCCTGCTGATGTTTCTGCAATAGTAGCTGTTGAAGTTGCAGCACCGGTTTTAAAAAAAGCGATGCTGTCAGCTGCATTTGCTGTGGCTACAAAGGTCTCTGTGTTTGCAGGATTGGAAAAATCAATTATACCGGCGTTTGCATTGGTACCGGCAAGCGAGGCAAGAACAATTGATGCATTATTTCCTGTATCATTAGCTGCATTTGTAAGTATAATATCTGATTGGTCAGTTGTTCTTAAAATCAGAGAATTGGTAGAAGGGTCATGCTCCACTGTAAATGGGCCATCTGCCAACGCTAATGTCATTGCATCACTGAATGCTGAAGCCATTGCAGCCTGATCTGAGATATCAATACCTGTCAGATTTACTGAAACCTCAATAGATGATATCGGTGCTATACTGGACTCAACAGTAAAGGTGACAGTATCGCCTGCATTAAAACCTGCAAAGGAATCAAGCCTGACGCCTGTATTATCCGCTACTTCAAAGTCCTGCACTCCCAAGGTTCTCCCTAAACCACTTGTAATTGTAAGACCATTTGCAAAAAGATCGTTGTCTTCATTAATTGAATTAATTGCCTCTGCTGCTGAAATCAATGCATCTTCAAATTGTTCCTGCATAGATCCCGCATTAGAATCTCTGGTAAAGCTCTGCTGGTGAATAACACCATCCACATAAAGTGAAAACTGAACTTCATCACCATCCTGGGCATTTACTATCCCGGTGATATTGAAAGAAGCACTGTTTTCCGATGCAGAGGCAGTAACTCCTTCGATACTATTTAATAACTGAGCAATAGAGGCAGCTGAGCGTTTTGCATCTCCACCTGCATCGCTTATATCAATTTTACTTGTTCCTAAAGGACCACCATATATAGTAAGTATCTGATCGGCAATAGCACTTGTCAACGTTGTTGCGACACTGCCAGTTGATCCATGTACAATACCAAGACCATCTCCGTCCGCTTCTGTGACTATCTGATCTCCTAAAACTGCTTCATCAACAACAGTCAGCCTGTATATTGACTGAATTGTACCTGGCGCTGTTCCCAGCCAGTTTGAAATTGAGGCTTCAGAAATACCCATATCAATATTTGTTTTTGTATATTGGGCATCAGCAAATGTTTTATCCTCTGTCCACAAGGTGAAATCTTTTGAATAATCAATCTTGTCGCCATACTCATAACTTGACAGCCACCCGCTCTCATCTGTTGCATAATCTCCTGTCAAAGAGCCTTTAAAATACTCGAGTCCTGCTCCCGTGGAATGCTGATAATTCAAAGCCCAAATCATTTCTCTTGCAAGGGCATCTATTTCTCCACGATACTTGGGAAGTATTTCATCTCTCATTTCAAGCAGACCGCCGAGTCTTCCTCCGATTATTCTGTCAGAGATATTCTGTTCACCACTTAAAGAGCTTTCCCATGCAACTTCCTTATCTACCATTCTCAGTTGATATGTATCGACTCCATTAACAATGGTAAAACCACTGGCAGCATTAATAATAATAGCGCCATTAGGTTTTTCAAAGGTCTCAATGTTAATTAAATCGCCTAGTTCATCTACAAGAGCATTTCTCTGATCTCTTTGATCATTTGCTGATCTGTTAATTTCCAGGCCTAAAATTTCTTGATTCAAATCTGCAATCTTGGATGTAAGAGAATTAATCCTTACCACTGCGGCACTGATATCAGAAGTCATATCCTGTGATAAACCATCCATGTCCAGGACAGCGGCTTCAAATCTTGACGCAAGCTTGATTCCGTTTTCAAAGACTGCCACTCTTTCTGATGAACCCAGAGGATTATCAGAAAGATCCTGCCAGGAATTCCAAAATTCTGTTAGTATATTTCTGATGCTTGCATCTGAATTTTCATCAAAAAAGCCTTCAAGAATCCGCATATACGATTCCTGCTCATCAAAGGAAGCCTGAGTTGACAATTCATTTGTCAGCCTTTGTTCGAGAAGTTGATCAACACTCTGACGAATCTGATATGTATCCACACCTGTTCCAAAAAGAAATCCGCTATAAAGAGCCGGTGTCATGCTTTTTTGCTGGGCATTCTGAACACTATAATCAGGATTGTTCACATTTGCTATGTTCTGACCTGTTATGTTCAGACCATACTGCTGAGCAGCAATAGCTGTCTTTGCTATGCTTAAAGTTGAACCTATACCACTCATATTACACCTCTTCGCGGATAAGGCAATTGCCTTTTTTTCTGTTCGCAACTACACCCGCATCAGAACCTGATAAATTATATTGATTTTGATCTGTAACGCTCATTATTGTAGAAAATACATCGTCAATAACCAATAGGTATGAATTGACATGTTTGCTGTTAGCATGAGCAATTGCTTTTATCTCTTCCATTTCAATTTTGATTGCGGTTTTAAGTTTTATAAAATCTGATTTAATGGAGTCAGAAACAGGCATTTTCTTGATAAACTTTGAAAGACTGAATGATTCACTATCCATAGCAACAGGCATAGATGCCTCTTCAAATGAAGCAAGGATGCACTCTCTTACCATGGCAATCTTTATTCCTACCTCTTTTTTTTGTTTTATAGTTTTCCACAGCGAATCAATATCAATATTAACAATACAATCTTTTTCTCTTTGAAAAATAAGTTTCAGCTCCTGAAACAAAGAAAGCTTTTCCTCAAGCATATTTTTAACTTTACAGGCAAATTTTTCCATATTATATCTCCTTTATATTGTTATCGACACGTGTTTAAAATGCTTAAGCATCAAAATATCACTCATAATTTCATTGATTCAGCGCAGGAATATTTTTCCTGTATTTATAATTTTTCTATTTTATTTATTAAGAAGAGCAACATGTATGCCATGTTGAATAGAATTAAGATTACAACCTCTTGTTACAGGCGAAAAGAATTACGTTTTAACACCTTTCTTCTGCGAGTTTAAGATAAAGGAATGTACGACAGGATGATATGCTTGTTAAATTGCTGCTAAAAATGCATCAACAACCTTAGGATCAAATTGGTGACCAGCCTCATTAGTTATCATTTCAATAGCCTTTTCTTCAATCCAGCCATTTCTATAAGGCCTGTCTGATATGACAGCATCAAAGGTATCTGCTACGGCCAGAACCCTGGCACCTATAACTATGTCCTCGCCTGATAAACCATCAGGATATCCTTGCCCGTTATATTTCTCATGATGTTGCAAAACTATAGGAACTACATCTGAATATGCACTTATGGGTTCTAATATTCTGGCACCTATCACGGGGTGATCTTTAATTTTGTCAAATTCATCATCAGTTAATTTAGCGGGTTTATCAAGAATTGAAAGAGGGATCCCTATTTTGCCAATGTCATGCAGATAAGCAGCTCTTTGTAATATATCAAGTTCTTTTGGTGTGAAGCCCATAACTTTAGCAATTTTTAATGCCGTGCTTGTCACCCTTTCAGAGTGGCCGGCAGTCCATGTAGATTTCGCATCCACTGTCCTTGCCAATGCTTCTAAAGCCCCTATATTCAACGCTTCCAATTCTTCAATCAGGGATGAATTAGAAAGGGCAATCATAACCTGGTCCACTATTTGACGGGCATGTTGCAAATCATTATCAATAAATAATTTTTCTTTAAGATAGCCAAGTGTGATGGTCCCTTTTAAAAGACCCCCATAAAACATGGGCAGGACTAAAAATAAATTCCCTGTTTGCCTGTCAGTTTCAGCAAGAAATGTAGGCTTGCTTGTTTGCGTATTAACTAAAAAGTGTTGTGGGTTTTGAAATAATACCTCTTCGTCTTCAGCAGTAATACGAAAAAATTCTTCCTCAGGTTGACGTACCTTAATATCAGATACTATGTAGGCATGGAAAGTGCCCGGCTGTTTTTCAACGAGCAAGTTTACGCTGATAGAATCGCAGGAAAAAAAGGTGAATATTCTTTTCAATGCTGTATTGATAATCTTTTTAGTGTTTAGTGAAGATAATATTGATCTGTTGATCTCCTCTCTTGTTTTTAAGGCATCAAAATGCCTGTCAAGCTGATTAGTCATCGAATTAAAAGAATCAGCAAGTTCTTCGAACTCGTCATTACTTGTGACAATTACCGGATTTTTAAAATCCTTTTTAGCAACTTTTAAAGTCGCTTGTTTAAGTTTTTCAAGAGGCCGAAGGCTTTTTCGTATATGAAAAATACTTAAAAGCAATATCAACCAAAAAAACAAAAGTATTACAAGAGGGAAAGTTTTTTTGAATTTAGCAAGGGGAGCCAGCACATCAATGCTGTTACTTCTTAAAATAATGTTAAGGCTTGATGCATTAAATCCTGATTTTAAAAACAGGGACCAATAACCTACAAAATAGGTGTTACTTGCATCTTGATATTCGAAAACTCT
>Ga0255393_10114_pt1 | contig 11834 bp, 11 predicted proteins | sample ANMaggSeSYBR01C8_FD_182122 | JGI IMG/M metagenome (GOLD analysis project Ga0255393, IMG submission 182122) | Sediment cell enrichment communities from methane seep in Santa Monica Basin, California, United Staets - ANME aggregate JGI... | ecosystem: Environmental > Aquatic > Marine > Cold seeps >... | reverse complement strand
TTAAGTAAAAATTATTTGTTCAAGGAAGCATCCCTTGTAATTTGTTCAAGGACATAACTTCCTTTTTGTTCGTCAGTCTGGAATTTTGCAATTGGAGTTGCAACAGGAATTATTCTTGAGTTTCAGGATAAAAAACATCACAAAAAGTTTTATCAGGATAATTGTCCATAGCTTTTTCCCAAGGACCATTCCTTTAAAGCCATCGCGGTAAAACAAATAGATGTTATTAATAGCTGTCATTTATTTAAGGGAGTGAATAAAAGCAGCGTTTTGGTGAGATTACTTCACCCTTTTCTTTTAAGGATTTAATAGCTTTGGAGACTTCTTTGCTATCAACTCCGAGTGATTTGGCAATATCGCCGGGGCGTACAGGCTTGTCTGCATCTTTCATTGCTTTTAAGATTTGATTTTCCATTTTAGACCTCTTGATTTTGCTGTTAATAATAGAGAATTTTGTTACTACTAATTTAAAAGCAATTAATATGCCATGTGGTGTAAGGTGCGTAATTAGGCTTTATTCAATAATGCCGGTATGAATTTGATGGGGTTTGATACAGTTATGTTTCATAGAAATCGAGACGTAATTGTCTCGATTCAGACTTGGTCGGCAAAATCTTTTACTTCTTTATTGTTGGCAAGGAATCTGTAAAGTGTTGCTCTTCCCACGCCCAAAAGCCTTGCAGCCTTAGATTTGTTGCCACCACTTTTTTTGATGGCAGCCTGGACTGATTTTGTGCTGAGTTTGCCTTTAAAAGAAAGGCTTTCCTGCTCCGGAGCTCTTTTTGAAACCCCAAGTGCAACATTTTGGTCCTGGGTAATTTCCAAAGGAAGGTGTGAAGGCATGATTTTTTTACCCCGGGACCTTACCACGGAAAACTGGATCACATTTTTTAATTCTCTTACATTTCCCGGCCAATGGTAATCAAGCATGGCATCAATGGTCTCATCAGCAAGCTCGGGTAGAGCGTGGGGGCTTTGCTGTTCAGTTTCTTTTAAAAAATGAGCAGCCAAAAGAGGGATATCACTTTTACGTTCCCGGAGGGGGGGCAGATTAATGGGAATAACATTTAGTCTGTAAAAAAGATCTTCTCTGAACCTGCCTGTTTTAACTTCTTCTTTCAGGTTTTTATTGGTTGCACTGATGATCCTTACATCCACAGAGACTTTTTTCTCCCCGCCGACTTTTTCAAAGGAGCCTTCCTGTAAAAATCGTAAAAGCTTTACCTGGGTTTTCAAAGGCAGCTCAACCACTTCATCCAAGAAGAGTGTGCCCTTGTGGGCAAGTTCAAATCTTCCTTTTCTTTCTTTAACTGCTCCTGAAAATGCTCCTTTGACATGCCCGAACAATTCACTTTCCACAATTCCTTCGGGAATGGCTCCGCAATTTATCGGAACAAAAGCACCATTTCCAAATGAGCTGATATCGTGAATGGCACAGGCTACTCGTTCTTTACCGGTGCCAGTGTCTCCTGATACATGAACAGGGTAATTATACAGGGCAACATCCTGAATCTGCCTGAAAATATCCTGCATGGTTTTGTTTTTGCCAATAATGCCTGCAAAGTTTGACAAGTTTTCAGCTTTTAAGGAAAGATTAAAAGAGTCAGTCATATCCCTGAACGAAGCTATTACACCTTTTAATACATTGCCATTATTATGAATTGGAGAAACAGTCATTTCAACCTGACGGTTGGAGCCGTCTTTTGTGATGATGGTCACTGGATATTCTAAGGCTCCGGATTTAAAGTCAGGGATATTATCGCAAAAAGAACATTTTTCTCCGCAAAATGGTGCTTTAAAAACAGCGTGGCAGTCGTTCCCGATAATTTCTTCTTTAAAATATCCGGTAATTCTTTCTGCTTCTTTATTGAAAAATGTAATAATTCTGTCAGGTGTGTGGGCAATAACCCCGAGTTTCAGGTTATCAAGAACAAGAAATAGATTGTCATGGTCAAGTAAAGTATGTGTCAGATCAGTCATAGTTCATATAAATGACACATTTGTGTATCAGGTGCAATCTTTTTTTACAATTTTTTCCGGAGAAAATTTATTCATAGGTGATACAGTTTCTGGGACAATTTTTTATGGCTTCATGGATATCTTCATCTGAATAGTTGTCTGATGCGTAGCTCTCTACGGGGAGTGCCTCAACAAAGCCTGCATCATTGATCTGAAATGCGTGGGGGGCAAGCTCAATACATATTTCACAGAGTATGCAGCATCCCAGATCAATGGCAGGGGTTTTAATGGACAATAATTTCTCTGTTATTTAAAATATCGGTTTAACAGTCCCTGGAATGCCAGTCCATGACGGGATTCATCTTTGCACATTTCATGCACAGTGTCATGAATCGCATCATAACCTAGCTCTTTTGCTTTTATGGCAATTGCTTTTTTCCCGGCACAGGCACCATTTTCAGCAAGAACTCTTGCTTCAAGGTTTGCTTTTGTGTCAGGTTCAAGTACTTCACCTAAAAGCTCTGCAAATTTTGAAGCATGGTCAGCTTCTTCAAAGGCTATTCTCTTATAGGCCTGGGCAACTTCAGGGAATCCTTCCCGATCAGCTTGGCGGCTCATGGCAAGATACATGCCCACTTCCGTACATTCACCCATAAAGTTATTTCTTAATCCTTCAAGGATTTCAGGATCAACATCCTTGGCAACACCAATAACATGTGCATCAGCCCAAACAAGTTCACCTTCCTGTGCTGAAAATTTTTCTTTTGTTGCGCCGCATTGAGGGCATTTTTCCGGGGCATTCTCACCATTGTATGAATAACCGCATATCGAACAAACATAAGTTTTCATTCTACTTTTTCTCCTTTGTTGTTTCATTCCACCAGCCTTTATCAATATGGTTTTGTTTTTCTCTCTGAGCAAGATTCAAAATCTTATATCCGGAATCAAGTAAAATTCCATAGACAACTCCGCATCCCGGATCTTCTCTGTGCTCATCACCATTTTGAGCAAGCTGGATCATTTGTTTTGCAAGCTTAATTGTGTCTGCAATATTTGTGTCACATTTTTTTTTAAGCATAAATACAAAAATTCATTTTAGGGTTTCCCTAGTGTAAAAGGGCAAAATATTTTCTAAATCATTTAATTAGATCTATTCAATAAACATGCCAGATTGTGATGAAAGTGTTATCAATGGGCATAAATATTACAGATTATTTTGTAATAATATTTTTTGTTGTATGATACGAAAACCGTATTATATTATGGTAATAGTGGTTTTTATGAATTTTTTTTGAGGTGATCTATGACTGAAAAGAATAAGCCTGTTATGCCTGAGGTAGTTACGGATGAGGATGGAAAAGAAGCAAAACAATTGATATCCCAGAATGTGAAACCAGATATGCTGTACCTGGTTCCTATTGCAGGACGCCCGCATTTACCGGCCCAGATCCAACCCCTTATTGTGAACAAGCAAATGTGGGAAAAAACCCTAAAAAAAGCCTCTGAGCTTTCCAATGGCCTTGTAGGACTTACTTATTTAAAAGAGACCAAAAAGCCTGATGTTACAAAAGAAGATTTTCCCAAGGTAGGCTGTATAGTGAGGATGATAAATTTTTCTGAAGTTGAGGGGAATCTTCAGTTTGTTGCCCAGGGGCTTGAAAGATTCAGGATTGTTCGTTTTCTATCTAATAAACCTCCTTTTGCTGTTCAGGTGGAATATTTTAAAAAACGTAGGGAAAACCCGGAACAGCTGAAAGCTTATGCAATCTCTATCATTAATTTAATTAAACAGCTCCTTGCTTTAAATCCATTATATACAGAGGAATTAAAACAATATCTTGGCCGATTCAGCCCGGACGATCCATCACCGTTAACAGATTTTGCTGCCGGCATAACAAGCGCATCAGGAGATGAACTCCAGAAGGTATTAGAGACAGTTTCTATTATGGGGAGAATGAAGATAGTACTGATGCTTTTACAAAAGGAGATTGAGATTGCAAAACTTCAGACAAAGATACAAAAGGATCTTAATGCCAATGTTGATGATAATAAGAGGAAGTTTTTTTTAAAGGAACAGCTCAAAGCTATTCAAAAAGAGCTTGGCATGGCAAAAGATGATAAAACATCTGATGTTGATAAGTTTAAAGAGAAGTTTGATAAATTAAAACCCCCGGAGCATGTTGTAAAACGGTTTGAAGAAGAAATTGAAAAACTCTCTCTTCTTGAGACAGGCTCTTCAGAATATGGTGTGACAAGAAATTATATAGACTGGATAACATCCTTTCCCTGGGGAATAAATTCACAAGATAATATGGATATAAAAAGAGCTGAGAAGATTCTTGACAGGGATCATGCCGGCCTTTCCGATGTAAAGGACAGAATAATTGAATTTTTTGCAGCAGGCATTTATAAAAAAGATATCTCAGGAACAATTATTCTTTTTGTAGGCCCTCCCGGAGTTGGAAAGACATCCATTGGAAAATCCATTGCCGAAGCTCTTGGAAGAGAATTTTACAGGTTCAGCCTTGGCGGCATAAGGGATGAAGCCGAGATAAAAGGGCACAGAAGAACTTATGTCGGTGCATTGCCCGGTAAACTTGTCCAGGCACTTAAAGATACAAAGGTCGGAAATCCTGTTATCATGTTTGATGAGATTGATAAAATCGGTTCATCATATCAGGGGGATCCTGCTTCGGCACTGCTTGAAGTATTAGACCCGGAACAGAATGCAGAGTTTCTGGATCACTACATGGATTTAAGAATAGACTTATCAAAGGTATTGTTTATTTGCACTGCCAACCAGCTTGATACAATACCGGCTCCTCTTCTTGACAGAATGGATATGATAAACCTTTCAGGGTATATAACCAGAGAAAAGATGGAGATAGCCAGAAAACATCTCTGGCCAAAATTGTTAAAGCGTAACAAGCTTACCTCTAAAATAATCACTATAACCGATCCAACCATACGGCAGATCATAGATGGCTATGCAAGGGAACCGGGAGTTCGGAGCCTTGAGAAACTTTTAAACAAAATTATCAGGAAAAGTATTGTCTCTATATTAAAAGAGGGGAAAAAACAAATTCATGTTAATATAAAAACCCTTGAAGATTACCTTGGTCCTGCAGTGTTTAAACAGGAAAAGCAGATTACCGGTGTAGGAGTTGTGACCGGCCTTGCATGGACAGCATTAGGCGGTGTAACGCTTGCTGTTGAAGTTGCCATGGTTCATGAAAAAAATCCCGGTATGAAGTTAACAGGGCAGCTGGGTGATGTTATGAAGGAATCTGCTGAGATTGCTGTAAGTTATATCCGATCCCATATAAAAACTTTTAACGGGGAGCCTTCCTTTTTTGACTCTGCTTTTATTCATCTTCATGTCCCTGAAGGTGCAACACCAAAAGATGGACCCAGTGCAGGAATTACTCTTGCCACAGCACTTCTTTCCCTTGTTTTAAATAAAAAGATAGATCCGCATATTGCCATGACAGGTGAGATTACTTTAACGGGTAAAGTACTTGCTGTGGGCGGGATAAGAGAAAAAATCATTGCTGCAAGAAGAACCGGCATAAAAGAAATTATTTTACCGGAAGCTGTTACAGCAGATTTTATAAAATTACCCGGCCATATCAAAGAGGGTATCAAATTTCATTTTGTGAAAAAATATAAAGAGGTCTTTGATATAGTTTTTAAATAAGCCGGGGGACAGCTGAGACTTTTATGAATATTAAGTCCCAGCCATCAAAGAAAGGAATCTCATTTTTGTCTGACAAGATGTGTTCCGGCATAAGGCTGTTATTTTTATGACTCATATTTAAAAGAGCTCTTACTGCATACCCAATTTTTACAGGATCGTTTGAATCTAAAAAAGGCAGGAGTGTTTCTATTACAGCTTTGTTTGGACTGGCATAAGTTTCAAGATAAGTACCAACTCCCCATAATGAACCCCTTTGAAGCATTTCATGTTCAAGAAAATTGCCTTGAGGATCAATATAAGAAAAAAGGATTTTTTCATATTCTTTTGCAAGGGTCTTATTGCGCTTTAATATTTCTCCCATGGCTTCAACAGATCCCCAGCCAATACCACCTGATTCATCATTAAGGTTCCACATAAGTCTTCTTAATATTATTCTTGCATCCTCAATTTTCTTTTTTACAAGCCTTTGGGTAAGATCGCCCATGGCAGCACTGCTCCGGAATCTTATTAAATCATCCAGACTGTAAAAATGAGAAAACAAAGGACCTGCAAGTACCTGTTCCGGAATTTGCCTTAGCTGATCAAAAGCATCTTCCCTGTTCTCTGATAAAAGAATCTGTCCAACTTGTTTTTTTATTTTTCTAAAATGTGGTTTTATCATATTAATGTTTTTTTCCTTTTTTTAAAAAATACGGAAAGGAATTGATTTGCCAATTGAGATCATTTTTTTACCAATAATAGTGTCTCTTATAATTATTTCTACCCCATTTTTCGCTGCTCTTTTTAGTTTTTCAGCATAAGTTTTGTCAATTGTGTCTGCAGGTTTAAAACTTGTGGCGTCCATGCGCTGAATTAAGTAAAACATGACTCCTCTGTGACCTTGAGAAACCAGATATTCAAGTTCATCAAGGTGTTTCTGCCCTCTGATTGTCACGGCATCGGGAAACATTGCTACTTTGTTTTCAACAAGGGTGCAGTTTTTTATTTCAACATAGCATTTTTCCCCATTTGTTTTCTCTAAGAGCAAATCAAGCCTTGTATGTTCACTGGTTTTTATTTCGGCTTTAACTTTGTCATAGCCGGATAATTCTTCTATTAAATTATTTTCAATAGCTTGTTTAACAAGCTTATTTGGCACCTGGGTATTTATACCGATCATTGTTCCGGGTGCTTTAATCAACTCCCATGTATATTTCAGTTTTCTTTTGGGGTTATTGCTCTCGGACAGGAAAACCTGTGATCCAGGTTCGGCGCATCCTTTCATGGACCCTGAGTTAGGGCAATGGGCAGTTACAGTTTTACCGGTTTCAATAAGCTGGACATCTGCAAGGAATCGTTTGTAACGTTTAATCAGTATCCCGCTGAGAAGTGGTGGCAATTTATATGCTGAATTTTTCATTTTATCATCCTTTTTTTCAAGTGATCCATACTCAAATCTTTTCTGATACCAAATCGGGTAAGACAAAAGTCATATCTAACCGGATCGCCGGGTAAAATAGTTCTAAACCCCTGGGTGATCTCAAGTGCTGTTTTGATATCCTGGCTTTTCCTTTTGGTAAATCCAAGCATGATGCCTGTTTTATACATATGTGTATCAAGGGGAACAATCAGTTGAGACGGGTCAGCTTTTTCCCATCCTCCGGGATCGACCAGGTCTTTTCGTATCATCCACCGCAGAAAAAGGTGACTTCTTTTACAGGCACTCTTTTTTTTCGGGTCGGCAAGAAGATGTCCAGGGCTTCTATTCTCTGAGATTTGTTCAGAAAGAAAGGTAAGTCCCTGCAAAACTGTCTCATCATTATGTGACCAGCCGGCATAGAAGCACTTTTCAAGGGAAGAAAAGCGATTTAAAACCTCTCTGATACCCCATAAAAGGCTGGTAAGGTGAACATCTTTTGCAAAACGATATTGGAATCTCTTAAAATCATTTGCAATATCTTTTCGGGCCCGGTTCATGAGATAGTCAAAGGGAGAAGGCTGAAGTTTTTTCAGGATATGGCCCACTGTTTTCATGATCATCTCAACGCGTCCATAGGCGCAACATGCAGCTATAAAACCTGCAATCTCCCGGTTTTCCTTTTCAGGATAGTCATACAGGAACAAAAGGGGATCAGGGTTTACATATTCCCTTTTATTATATTTTGAATAGATCGAATCTAATTTATGTTTTAAGCTATCCATGCTTTTATCACCTGCATGTTTTAAGCCAATTTCGCTTAATGTTAATTAAGCTTTTTTTCATACCGCTTTAACAGCAATGAATTGCCAACAACAGATAATGATGAAAGCCACATGGCAATACTTGCAAACTCAGGTTTTAAAACAATGCCATAAGAAGGATAAAGTATGCCTGCTGCAATTGGAATCATTAACAGGTTATAGAAAAAAGCCCAGAAAAAGTTGAGTTTTATGGTTTGTAATGTTTTTTTGCCCAACCGTATTGATCGGTCTACATCCAGCAGGTTGTTTTTTATCAGGACCACATCGCCGGTTTCTTTAGCAACGTCTGTGCCTGATCCGATGGCAATGCCGATATCAGCCTGGGCAAGGGCAGGGGCATCATTAATGCCGTCGCCAACCATACCGACTTTTAGACCTTGTCCCTGCCATTTTTTTACAATATTGATTTTGTCTTCCGGCAGGACTTCAGCTTCAACATCCTCAATGCCGACTTCTGCAGCAACGGCTTTTGCCGCCATATAATTATCCCCGGAAATAAGGGCGGTCTTTATCCCTGATTTATGAAGCATTTGTACAGCTTCTTTTGAATCGCTTTTGATAACATCTGAAAGTGTCAGTATGCCTGCTATTTTTCTATCCAGAGAGATATAGATGGTTGTTTCCCCAAGGTCGGTGAGTTTCAGTGCAAAATCGTTTATTTTTTTGTTAAGCATATCATCTTTGACCAGCTTATAATTGCCGGCTTTAAGCGATTGTCCGTTCAGAGTGCACTTGATTCCAAACCCGCTTATTTCCTTTGAGTCTATTGTTTTTTCAATGGAGATTCCTGATGCTTTTGCCTTATTTACCACAGCTATGGCTAAAGGATGAGAGGAATTTACTTCAGCACTTGCAGCAATCTTTAAAAATTCCTCTTCTGTTAAGTCAGGTATGGGATAAGTGCCTGTGACTTCAGGTTTTCCTTTTGTAATGGTTCCGGTTTTATCAAAAAGGACAATATCAAGTTTTGAAATATTTTCCAGAACAGAGCCTTTTTTAAATAAAATTCCGCGGTTCAGGCCCACACCGCTTCCCACCATAATCGCTGTAGGAGTAGCAAGACCAAGGGCGCACGGGCAGGCTATAACAAGGACTGCAATCATCACCTCAAAGGAAAACAAAAAGCGGTCTGTCTCTTGAGGAATTGTCAAATCTGCATAAAAATACCAGATACAAAAGGTCACTATGCTTGCTAAAACAACTGCGGGAACAAAATAATTGGAAATTGTATCTGCAAGTCTTTGGATGGGAGCTTTATCTGCCTGGGCATCTTCAACCATTTTAATAATATTTGCAAGAACAGTATCATTGCCGACTTTAAGAGTTTTTACCGTGATAACACCTGACTGGTTAATGGTAGCTCCGGTCACGGTAGACCCTTTTGCTTTTTCAACAGGAAGCGGCTCCCCGGTCAGCATGGACTCATCAATTGTAGAGCTTCCCTCAATAATTTTACCATCCACGGGGATACTTTCTCCGGGCAGTACTTTGACAATATCTCCTATTTCAATAATGGATGCGGCAACAATCTCTTCCTTGCCTTCTCTAATAATCCTTGCTGTATCTGCATTAAGCGCCAGAAGGTTTTTAAGAGCCAGGGAAGTTTTGCCTTTTGCCCTTGCTTCAAGCATTTTACCGATCATGATAAAGGTGATCAGCATGGCAGATGAGTCAAAAAATGTATGTTTGGCAGCATCAAGAAAAAACAGGGAAAAAACACTGTAAAAATATGCAGCAGAGATTCCCAAAGAAATAAGAACATCCATATTGGCTGTTCTGTTTTTCAGTGAATAATAAGCCCCTTCATAAAAGGCACGACCTGAAACAAACTGTACCAGAGTTGCCAGAATAAACATGATATAATTAGTCCATACCATGGAGAAAACCTTTGACTGCATGATAATGACCATGGGAACAGTCAGACACAGGGCAAAAAGAAATCTGAATTTTTCTTTTTTTGCAACATCAGAATCAGATTCTTTTTCTTTAAGAGCCGTATACCCTGCCTGGGTGACAATATCCAGTACTTCCTCCTCATCAAGGATTGACTTATCATATTGAATAAATCCTTTCTCAAGGGGAAGATTAATGGACGTGTGTTTAATTCCATCTGCCTTGTTAAAGGCCTTTTCAATGGCAAGGGCGCAATTGGCGCAGCTCATACCCTCAATATTAAATGATACCTCGGAGACCTCCTGATTATCTTTATGCTCTTTTCCTTTGATCATGCCGGCATCCTCTTTTTTGACAATTTAACAGCTTAATTATATTGTAAGTTGACTATCGTTCTTTGGCCGTATACCCAAGCTCAGTAATATCTTTTATTACAGTATCCAGATTAACAGTGTTGTCGCACGTAAAGGCGGCTTCCTTGTTCCCAAGGTCTACCGTAATATTTGAAATACCACTATTTGATTCAAGATATTTTTTTACACGACCTGAACAATGCATACATGTCATCCCCTCAACACTTAATGTTTTTTTCATTTGTTTACTCCTCTATTTATTAGAGAATTTAAAGATTGTCTCAATGAGCTCATCAATTTTGTTTTGACCTTCACCTTTTACAATGGCACTGGTCACACATGATTCCACATGACGCTTCATAATAATTTTTGCAACACCGTGCAGGGCTTTTTCAGCAGCTGTGACCTGATTGACAATATCAATACAATATTTTTCATTCTCAACCATTCTGCCTATGCCCCGGATCTGCCCTTCTATTTTTTTTAATCTGGTAAGAGCGTTTTTTTTTGCTTCCTCATTAATCATTGAATTCATTTCCTTTTAAATCTGTTTAATCAATCAATTAATACTATACCTCGGTAGGGTATATAATAGGATAGATATTATATAAAAATTGTCAACCGGATAAAATATTTTTGAATATTTGCTGTATGGCTTGTGGCATTGTCAATTTGTAATATTTGTTTTCAAGATAGAGCTTTAAGGGACTTTTTTCGCTTAGGTTTTAAATTTTTAAAATACAAAAAAGTTTAAAAGATGCGCTACAAAAAGCCCTTCACAGCTCTATCAAACAGGGTGATATAATACAGAGAGATCATTCATCCTTGACATGATCAAATTAATCAAATATTTATTCATTTGAAGGTTATACAGAATAATATAATTATTTGTCGCTACAATCCTTAAGGTGATGTGTGAAAAAAAATGATATCAAATACAGAAAAGTTAGTAGCAAAGTTTTTACAAAAAGCTTCTAATCTTAAAAGTGCGATTGAGCCAATAAAAGTGCTTAAGGCAAGAGTTTACAAAATTAGTAAAGCAAATGTTTTGATAAGAGCTGCTTCAGATGGAAATCGAAATTATTTTTATGGTATTAATTACATTACAATTGAAGAAATGGCTAATTTATTGAATCCATATATTGCTTTTATTTGTGGCTCTATTGATAAAGTGATTATTCTTCCTGCCCAAATATTGTTCGAGAATCTGCATAACATAAGCCATGATAGGAACGGAGAATATAAGATTAGCATTGATAAGGAATTGAATATTGTCCTTAGAGGAAGGGGAAATCGTTTAGATTGCGCGGAGTATATTAATAATTGGAATACTTTGCTTTCTCCAACCAATCAAAATATCAGCGAGACAGTAACGGTAGAAGAGAGTATGCACTCAATTTTACAGGGGCGTTTACTAGAAATCGGAAACTATAGAGGCTTTCATACATATTGCCCCGACAAATCAAAAAAATTTAATGCAAAACGTCTATCAGAGATATCTTCCTTAGAAAAGTGTCCCGAATTGCAATTTGCTGATTATGATTTGTTGCGTAGAATTGATGTTTTGTGGTTTAAAGAGAAACGAAATAATTTAATTCCTGAAAAAGCTTTCGAAATCGAACTATCAACAGGCACATGGTCAGGTGTCGGTAGAATGGCGACATTAACAGATTATAGTAATGTCAATTTTTACATCATTTCAAATGACTTGA
>Ga0255393_10072_pt2 | contig 11889 bp, 13 predicted proteins | sample ANMaggSeSYBR01C8_FD_182122 | JGI IMG/M metagenome (GOLD analysis project Ga0255393, IMG submission 182122) | Sediment cell enrichment communities from methane seep in Santa Monica Basin, California, United Staets - ANME aggregate JGI... | ecosystem: Environmental > Aquatic > Marine > Cold seeps >... | reverse complement strand
TGTTTTGTAAGAATATTCCTGATCAAATAAGTAAGCAAAATTGAAAGAGAAGAGAAGAGATAATCGTATATCATCTATTTGCTCTAACTCAAGTGAATTGAAGAAATGATGTTGCTGAAATTGTAGAAGAGTAAATATTATATCATAATAAAATAACTCTTAAATAGAGAAAATATGGCAAAACCAATTGAGTTTGGATTGATACTGAAGGATGAAGATGCCAGACAGTTCTGGATGGATAAGAAAAATCCAAAAGTTACCCGAGAACAGGTGGACATGTTCAAGGAAGCCAGGCAGATATACAAATGCAATTTTAAACACTGATGGAATCCGAACCAATCATTGCAGATAAACCTTCTATTGTGCCTTTAACAAAAAGGTACGATATAACTTCTTTTACGTCCACAAATGCCGAACTTAACGACTTTTTGATAAATGATGCCCTGGATGACCAGAACGAAATGATAAGCAGGACATATCTATGCTGCCTGAATAAGAGTATTACAGGATTTTTCACTATTGTTGCCGATACCATAGAGGTCCAGGCCATTGATGAAGCAGATGGTGTAGACGGTTATCCGTATCATAAATACCCAAGTATCAAGATTGCCAGACTGGCGGTTGACGAAACTTGTGAGAGGCAGGGGTTTGGCAAGTTCCTGGTCCTGGCTGCTATCGGGCTGGCTTTGTCAGTGTCCGGGATCATAGGCTGCCGGTACCTTACTGTGGATTCCAAGCCCGAAAGTATGAGTTTCTATGAGAGGCTGGGGTTCAGGGTGGTGGAAAAGTACAAGCAGACCGATTTTCCTAAAATGTACATTGATATGCAGCCTGTTGTGGAAAGGATGCAGCCGGAAGAATCTCTTGAGGATTTTGTGGGGTGATGTTGGTGTTAGCCAGGGGGTGGGGGATGGTCGCACTGCTGATGGGAAATTCCGGGAATGAGGGTCTGTCTGTGGATGCTTAGGTACTTAAGATAAAAAGGAAAATTATAATGCAGTATTCGTAATTTATATGTCAAACGTTGCGATGGCACACCCAACCGCAGCAGAGCTGCGGGGTATAATTATGAATATAAACTATTTAAATATGTATATTTTAATTGTGAGGGTCAACCGATGATATTTATCTGAAGAAAGCTAATGTGACAAACTCAAGTTAACTTTTCTATCAATACGAGCATAATTCCCCGTTTCACAGTCACCAGTATGCCCCAGACAAGATGTAACGATGCCTATAATACCTGATGTACTCTAATTAGAAAGACCACCCATAACAAAACCTATTTCACATAACATCCTGAATCACAAGTAATCTAACTGTCTCACAATTTAGAAAACTTAATATAGCCAGCTAATATCTAACAACCACCTAAATTTCGTGGAGTGCTTGCAATTGAACACAGAGGGAACCAAAAACACGAATAACAACGCCTTAAGTAGATTATTCTCAAAGAAAAAAGCAGATAAAAGCCTTTGCACTTATAAAACCCGTCTTTCAGATAGCCAAAAATCCCTTATAATAGATTGCAAAGGCTGTACTGAGGGTAACTCAGGTCTTGACGATCCATACTGCCGCAAGAACATCTTCCAGATATTGATCAAGGAACCCATAGTAGACAGGCTGGTACTCTCCCACCTCTACGACCGGGATTATGAAGGAGAAAGTCTCAGGCTGCTATACCTGCTGGCAGGGTTCATTGACAACCTCAGGGTGTTTAGCGACAGTCAAGTGCCAGTCGTATGCGGAAAATGCCTTCCAGAGCGCCAGGAGTTCATATCCGGTGTACTCGAAACAGGACTACATGACCCTGTGAAGGCATACACCATGCTTGCAGCGCAAGTGGACTCAGGTGCCGTATGCCATAACAATGAGCAAGGACAGGGACATGCATGTACCGATGATTATATCCGTATGCTCACCAGGATGAGTAACTGTGCCGACGGCATGAAAGAAAGCATGGATACCGGCGGTCCTGCTGATGAATTTTATTCACACATCATCAGACCATATACCAGACCCGGGTTCTCCACATCCCGCATATATACAGAACCGCCTGACAATGCTGTTTTTCAGGAAGGGTATGATGTCGGGCGCAGTGGCGGCCGGTTGATGCAGGTGTCAATTTACAGCTTATCCGACAGGCCAGAGAGCCTGTATTTTTTTATTCCATCAGAATACAACCTGCGTCCCGAGGAGCTGGAATTGCTGGAATCTGTACGCTCGCGCCTGATGCGCCACCGCCCCGATGACCTGAATTTTGCAGACCCTGCCAACAGCCGGGAATATTTCAGGCGGCGCAGCCAGCAATTGCTCTCGGATGAAGCAAAGCGCATAGGTATCAAATTAAAAGCAGACCAGATATCAATGTTCTCTGACATCCTGGCAAAATACACCACGGGCCTGGGTATCCTGGAAGATGTGCTGTCCGATGCAAGGGTCACTGATGTATACATCAATGCGCCTGTGGATACCAACCCGGTCCATGTGGTTATCGAAGGAGAAGAGTGCTCCAGCAACATCTACCTGTCCCAGGATGACGTGGATACCATGATCTCACGCTTCAGGGCGCTCAGCGGCCGCCCCTTCGGGGAGGCGAACCCCATCCTTGATATGGACCTGGCCGAGTACAAAGCCAGGGTGTCATGCATAGGCAATCCGTTGAGTTCAGGCGGCCTGGCCTATGCTTTTCGAAAACATGCCCGGACTCCATGGACCCTGCCCAAACTCATAAATCAAGGTTCAATAACGCCGCTGGCCGCAGGACTGTTGAGCTTTTTGGTTGACGGGGATTCATCCATCCTGATAGCAGGCGGCGTGGGTGCGGGCAAGACTTCAATGCTGTCAGCCATGCTGCTGGAAGTGCCCCAGAAGTACCGCATCCTGACCATTGAGGATACACCTGAACTGCCCTTGCGGGATCTGCAGCGCCTGGGCTGGAAGGTGCAGGGTATGAACACCCGCTCTGCCGTGGGCGGGTCTGAATCTGAGATCGCGCCTGATACTGCATTGAGGGCGGCACTGCGCCTGGGCAATTCCACGCTGGTCATCGGCGAGGTCAGGGGACCCGAGACCAGGATACTGTACGAGGCAATGCAGGTAGGCACTGCCGGCAATTCAGTGCTTGGTACCATACACGGTTCGTCAACCCAGACCGTGTATGAGCGCATCGTTGGTGCGCTGGGTGTGCCCGAACAGTCATTCAGGGCTACGGATGCGATAGTCGTGTGCTCTAATATCAGGATCAGCGGGAGTATGCGCAAAAAAAAGCGGCTGGTGCAGGTCTCTGAGGTTACTACTGCCAACTGGGATGGTACAAGTACGTTCTTCAATGACCTGATGAAGTTTGATGCGACTGCTGATCGCATCGAGCCCACCGACCTGCTGGATATGGGACAATCAGAACTGATAGGCAGGATCGCTGATAAGTGGGGTGTAAGCATTGACGAGGTGCTGTTGAATATCAAGATGAGGGCGAATATCAAGGGGGCAATAGCCAAAGCCGGCGAGGACAGGCCTGAACTGGTAGAGGCAGATGCGGTTGGGCAGGCCAATAATATGTTCTGGCTGCTGGTGAATGAGTTGCAGGACTGGGACGGGAGTGTGGATATGAGTGAAGTGTACCGGCAGTGGAGTGAGTGGTATGAAGGGTTTGTATCAATGGAGGAGTGATTTTTTTTCAGTCTTTCATTTTTTCTATTGCCGATGTTCAGTTTCGGCTTGAATAGGAAAGGAATGGTTTAAGTTATACAGACCTGTATATATACAGATCTGTATAGTCATAATTTGATTATTTTTATGTTTTTTTCCTTTAGCAGGATTTCTGCCTGTTGTGTAAACCCTGATCTTGAGATGAAATAGAGTTTTACCGGATTAAACTCTTTTGTTTTTTCTATAAAATTCATTATATCCTTGTAATCTGTTGCTTTATTTCTCCATTTTATTTCCACTATATGGTATATACCTTTATCAAAACCAAGAGCGTCCAGTTCTATATTGTTTTTTATGTATCTGTTGAATTCAAACCCGAACATCTCTTTCAGCTTATCTCTTATCTCATATTCTTTTGCGACTCCAAGCTCTGTTTTTGTCTTCAGGAGATCCTGTTCAATCTGTTTTATCCTGACTGTACTAATCTTTTTGAAATCACCGCCACCAAGAAGCATGTTCTTTATCCAGAATCTGAGGACAGGGTCACATATTCTATAATTATGATCACTTTTTTCAATCAGGTCTACTTCCATCAGCCTCATAAGTGAAATATTTACTGTTGTGGCAGGCATTCTTATTGATTTGCTTATATCTGCCATAATGGCACTATCATTTTCTGAGAGGTATTCCAGTACCCGTTTAATAGTTGCCTTGCCTTTTGCTTTTTCAATAGACATGTCAAACATATATCTACAGTGATCATATATTCTTGCATTTGGCGTGAGGATTTCTTCAAGTATTGTTGTTGTAAGGTCTCTTATCTGCGGTTTTTCTGAATGTGAGTACAGTCTGTCTGCAATACAGAATGTGTAGAACGGTTGGCCTCTTGTAAATGTAAATATCTTTTCCTTTATTGAATTGCCTGATTCTGCGCCATACATTTCTTCAATTTTTCTAATCAATTCCAGGGTATTCTGCCTGCTGAAAAAGTCCAGTTTAATATGTGTGAAAAGTTCAAACAAAGGCGATGATGCACCGGATGTCATGTTGTGCATCAATGATACCGCAGACCCGGAAATTATCCACATAACATTTTCTGTGTGTTCAAAAAAAGGCCTTATGACCCCAAGTATATTTTTTATCTCACTGTAGTTGTTCAGACCCTTTATAGCCTGGAATTCATCCAGCATTATGATGAATTTTATGTTCAATTCCCTTGACAGCTTTTCAGGCAGCTCAAATGCTTTCTGGATTAATAATAATCTATCCGGTTTTTTTTTTTCATATTCTTTTATGAACAGACCGACTATTTCATCTGCTGACTTTGCCTCAGGTTTTATCATATTCATATCAGAGAGGGATGGCAGATAATCCATATCCGGCCTTAATGAATGAAATATGCTGTAGATAAATCTGAGAGCAATATCTTCAGGTGGTGAAAAATTGCTCTCGACATTGAAAAAAACAACAACTGACTCTTCCTGGACATTGGCAATTTTTCTTAAAAGCAGTGTTTTACCTGTCTTTCTTAATCCTAATAATGAAAAGTTTTTTGGATACCCATTTATGAGTAATTTAATTCCCTTGTTAATCTGCTTTATTTCTGCTTCTCTGTTTGTGAAAAGGGCTTTTTCTTTTTTCGTTAGATATACCATACTGTATATATACAGGTCTGTATATATAATAAATTTTCTGCATTGAAATGTCTTTGAAAAGTAATGTCTGAAGTCTCTTGTTTTTCAGTTTTTATGATACAACGAAAATAGCTATTGCCATATCCATACCTTTTCGTCTTATATGCTTGCCACATATCTGAACTGTTGTCATTCATTGTACCTATTTATCGGTACCCAGTACAATCGACTCTGGAGCAAACTCCCACGGCCGTTTTTCCTGCCACTGCCGCCCCCAATCATCAGGCATGACAAGGCAAAGGGCTGCCAGGTCACCCAGGTAGCTGTCAAGTGCTGATGGCCTGAACTCCACATCCTTTGACAGGGCCGGGAATGACTTGTAGAACTCTTCCTTTACCAAGGGCAGCAGGATATGCCTGTTGTTCATGAACACACTCCCGCCGATAATAAATACCTGTGTGTCCAGGATAGCGTTAATGGAAACCAGGCCCCTTGCGAAATACCTTGCAGCATTAGTGATCACTGACTCTGCCTTGGGGTCGCCCATACGAAACAGGTTGAATACATCCTCAGCTGTCACGCTCTCAGCTGTCACATCTTCAGTCGTTACATTCTCAGCCGTCACATTCTCAGCCATCACACCTTCAGTCGTTACATCCACAGTCGTCGTACATTCGGCTGTCACATCCCCGGAAGTTACTCTGCTCTCGTAATCCCTGGCAATTGCCACACCCGAAGCCAGGGCTTCCATATCCCCGAAATTCCCGCAACCGCACCTGGGTCCATCATCTACCAGATAGATATGGCCGATATGCGGGGCATTGCCGTTCTTACCCTTGATAAGTCTCCCGTCAACATAGGCTCCGCTACCGATACCTGTGCTCCAGGTGATATAGACGACGTTGTCCTCGCCCTTGCCGGCACCGAACATCCTTTCGGCAGTAACAGCCGAGATGCCATCGTTCTCGATGTGGATTTTATTGTATATCCGGGACAGTTCCCTTTGCAGCGGAATCTCAGTCCAGTCATTTGGTATGATCCCCCGCTCATTTGCAAGCCCACCACAAAGGTTGGGTGCCACCAGCACAAGTTCGCCATCCCGTATTCCAAAGGGACCGCAGGTGCTGACCCCGAGTGCGGTAATTTCATCCCTCTCGATACCAATCTGCTCACAGGCATGCCCAACCAGGAAATCTACCTGTGCTGGTACTGCCAGGTTATCACCCTCAAGCTGCACGGGCCGGTACAACTTGACCAGTATCCCGCTAATGTTTGCAATGCTAACTGTTATCTTTGTCCCACCGATATCAACAGCAGCCAGATACGGCCCGTCCATATTATTTCACCCCTGTTAAGGTCAAATACGGTATCATTTTATTTCAAATTTTGGAGGCACAACCAGCACCAGCACCCTGGAATGGCGCAGCACTTTCACGGTAACGCTTCCGGTCAGCTTCTTGAGTCCGGTCTTGCCATGCGTCCCTATCACGATCCTGTCCACACCTCTTATTTCGGCAGTTTCCACTATCTGTTCAGCCGGGTCTCCCTCTTCGATGAAAGTAGTAATATTGCCAGCATCTATACCTGCATCTACCATGGCATCCTTATAGACGGATAGGAGTTTCTTTGCTCCCTCCTCCATCCATTTTTTTCTTTTTTGTCCTGTTGCACTTATTACATGTATTAAAATAATTTTAGCAGAGTGGGTTTTAGCTATCCTTAAACCTACCTTTGCTGCTGTTTTTGAACCTGCAGACCCGTCAATGGGAATTAGGATTTTCATCAGAAGCCAAAAATTATCTGGAAATTATTTAAACCATGTGAAGTAATACAGAATGTAATACATTGGTTGTCATACGACAGGAAATTTTTATGTTGAAATATGAAAAATTCAAGAAGATCAATAAGAATGACCATTCAGAGGTCACACGCCTATTGAAAAAGACCACTCATTTCACTGCCCGTGAGTGGGTGATTGCCAGGCTGTGCGCTGATTTTAAGAACGTACAAGGCCGAAGTGAAATGACCTGGATCGGGCAGAATCTGCCTGACCTAGTACCGTTCTTCAATGAACCCTATTCCAGGCAGGAGGTATCCAATGCCCGGGCATCGTTCAAGAGGAAACTGGAGCGCTCCGGCACTACCTTGTTCTACTCATATTACAGCGGCCTCATCACCAAGGATGAAATGCTGGAGATCATTACCAACATGACGAAAAATATCGGCATTCTGCTGGATATGGAAGACACGCCGCCCGATGGCGATCACACCGAAGGTGTCCAGAACATGATGGTTGATGTGCTGCGCCGGATCAACTCTGCCCTTGAAGAAGAAGCCTGATCTGCTTTGCAGCAGCGCTGATTATCTTCCCGTGGTCAAAGGCCAGCGGCGGCAGGTCATCCGGGTCGAACAATGCCGCATCCCTGGCATCTGACGAAGCTTCCAGGGTCCCGTGCCCGGTTGCTGTGAAGCAGATGGTCACTGTATGACCCCTGGGGTCCCGGTTGGGGTCTGAGAACACACCCGCTGGCCCCTTCAATTCCACATCAAGTCCGGTCTCCTCCTTTGCCTCCCTGGTGGCTGCATCTTCCACTGTTTCCCCCACATCCACGAATCCGCCTGGTAGTGCCCACTGGCCCTGGTAAGGTGGATTCATGCGCTGTATCAGTACGAGCTTTCTTTCAAACAGGATGATTATATCCACTGTGAGCAGAGGTGTTACGGGCTTACTCATTTCCAGGCCCCCTGCCGGTATTTATCTCATGTATGAACTGGTCCACAAAAGTTTGCAGGAACCTGTTCCTTTCTTCTGCCATTCCCCTGGCAGTACCGGTATGCATGGACCCGGGCAGCAGCATTAGTTTTGTGAGGATATGGTCCAGTGCATATTCTTTCCCGTCTGGCTCCCGCTGGCTGGCCAGGGGGTCATCGGGATGGTACAGCCTGCGGTTGTGGGCGCCCGAATAGGCAAATGTCATGGCCGCACCTACTGCGCCTGATATATCCAGCCTGTCAGCGTCCTGGAGTATCCTTGCTTCCAGGCTGTCAGGTGTGATTCCTGAACTGTAGCGGTGGTTGGCAATGGCATAGACCACGGCCGGTATTTTTTGTGCAGGAAAGCCTGCCTTGTCAAGTATGCCAGGGGAGAGTTGTGCGGAGAGGGTAGCGTGGTCAGTGCCCGGGTCCTTTAGCTCGGCGGGGCGCCCGATATCGTGAAGCAGGGCTGAAGCTTCCAGTATCTCTGGGTCGCCTCCTTCGAAGCTGCTGATGTGGAGGCACAGGTCCCTTACCCGCAGGGTGTGGGTGATGTCATGGCCTGCGTTGGGTGTGCCTTCGAGGTGGGTTCTGGCTGAGCGTAGTATTTGTTCCATCATGTATATCGCAATTCAAATGTATCCGGGCGGTTTTCTCTGCGTTTTGCACATTTAAACCAGATCCTGATAAGGTCCTTTTTTACCACAGTGTTCACAGGGTAGTGTTACCCCATATGTGCATTTATTACATATTTCGCAATGCCATTCTCTCCAATCCCTGCATTCTCCGCATATTTTACAATGCCATGTACAATTATCTTGAACCACATCATTCCAACAAAATGAATACCAGTACACCTCCATGCATTCTTTGCATTCATATTCATTTAATAAATCTTTCAATTTAACGGTCTCACAGCCGCATGGCAATTCATGTTCCTCATCTAATTCTTCCTGTGACAGAGCTTTAATAATATTGATATTTTGAAGAGCACAGCTTGAATACATTTCCACATCTATTCCATTAAACGGATTCTGGCAGTCAGTGCATCCACATTTGTCATCACATGGTTCATGATTTTTGAAACAGGCACAACGGTTATTTTTACATCCGGATTTACAGTTACAATGATAGTTCTTTTCCATTTACATGACTCCTAATCGTTATTTTCAAGGTCATCAAGATTAGCTAACAGTTCAGCTTTTCTTAGTTCCAGGGAGGCAACTTGAGTTTTCAATTTCTTCAATTTTTTGTTGGTCTGTACCAACTTTTTCTTGATTTTATACTCCCTAAGGTAGTTGCTACCGTATTTTTCAGCTACAAATGTTTCCACTTCACTTCGGATCAGCTTATAATATGGGTTCCCAAACACACTATTTATGCGGTAATGTAGTTTGCCATCCTCAATGCTCTCAATAATTTCCTCCTGTGTAAGCCCAAATTCGTTTCGAGCGGACTTATCACTAAGAGTAGCACCTTTCTTAAACCAGGCGGAATTTATTTCCTGATCTTCCATCATCGTCCCCTCATTTTATATATAAAGTAAGTTCTCCAAAGCGCTCTACCACCCCCTCAAACTTCGTATGATTCACCGCAATCACATTATCAAGGTCTTGCTCCTTTGGCTCTATTATGACCCTTCAGGATGTAGGCTGTCGCTATCCCGGAAGTATCGTTCTGAGGCTGGTCACCAGTCACCGGACCATGTCCAGTGTTATTAGTATCTGTTCTCATTCCTCACCTCCCTGCTGTTCGGTGGCTAAAAGTGCGTTCCCTTTAGCCGTCAGGCGGTATTTCTGCTTGCTGCTGCGGGGTTTTTCCGGGATTGTCATTTCAATATAATCAAGTTCTAGAAGGTTCTTGATTTGTTTTTTAAGCTCTCCTGATACGGTCCTGTGACCTAATCCAGACGCAAGTTCGGCCTTTCCGGCATCATTTTTCATTAGAAGAAGAAGTACTTTAGCCGCAAGCTGTGACTCTAACCGTGACTCGGGCCGCAACTCGGGCCGTGACTTGGGCCGCAACTCTACATCACCTGTAACTGAGTCGGTGGTTTCAACCGCAATGGCCTCTGTCAGATAGACAATGAACCTCATCCGCATTCCCACTTCAATTATCTCCGGTTTGGGAAGTCCAAGAGCTTCTGCTTCCTCGAACATGCGACGTACGCCACTGCCCCATTGCTCTATCAGGTCCAGTTCCCTGAACACACGGGCAATAACATGGTTACGTATTTTGGATACACCTTGAAGCATGTCTTCCACAGTTAAACCCGGAAGCAGGATGCCAGGGTTCTCTATCTCAATGCGGTCATTAAAAAAGGCGATTCTGACAGGAGCACCTCTTTGTGAATAGTCTGCGTGGACAATGGCATTCACCACCGCTTCACGCAGGATTGTGAGAGGAATGCTCCAGACGTCCTTGCGCCGAAGTTCGGAAAAATCCGCTCCACGCATGGCATGTTTCTTTAGAAAATCCATAACCCTTTCAACAGCCACAGGCAGGTGCTCATGGATATCGATATGATCGAAAATATCTGCCTTGTCTTTACCGATGAACCGCCCGCATTGTATCCATGCATCCGGAAAGACCATCTCACGGTCCTTGCCGAACAGCAACATACCGCCTACTGTGGGGGCCAGGTGGCCCTGGTGTCTGGCAACAAGGCGTAGGGATTCCAAGTCCTTTTTCACCAGTTTCCGATGTCTTTCAAAGCAAGTCGTTGCAGCGCCAAAATCCAGGTCATCCACAGTCCTGTCGGGAAGAGCCTGTTCATCAAAGGACTTTCCTTCAACACTACGTTTAAGTTCTGCAATGAGCTCCCGGTCAGCCTTCCGATTAGTAGAACCCAGCCTGACATAAACACCCTCCTCAGGCCCTTCTTTCCTCAACCAGTGAGGTCGCGATCCGCTTGGATACACCTCCACACCCAACAAGGTCTTATCCTCAAAGGATATCAGCTCCACATTGGGCACCAGACGCGGCTCGATACTATCTGCAATAAGGCTGTACAGACGTTCTTCTTCATCCAGAGGATCCTCAACACCTAAAACCGCTCTGGAATCATTCTCGATCCCGATCAGCAAACGCCCGCCAGCAGTGTTGGCAAACGCTACAAGCGTTTTGAGCATGTTTTTGGGTGAGGAAAGATTGCGCTTGAATTCCAGCGTTTTGCCTTCGGGCATGGTGATCATTTGAGTTATGGATTGGGTCATTTAGTCTTCCTTCATTTGCTTATATTCTCCCTGTCGAACGTCTACAGTTTCAATCCCATCAATTCTTTTACTCATACCTTTCCCACTAACTTTCAAACTTTGCATAATTCACCACAACATATTATCAAGGTTAGCTCATTTGGCGTGTTTATGGCGCCTTTGTAGTTGCCTTAGTGACGTGTTTATGGCGTTTTTGGCGTGTTTATGGCGCCTTTGTGGCGTCTTTGGCGTGTTTATGGCGCCTTAGAATGTATACAGTTCCTTTTCCAGTAATTCCAATTTGCTCAAGAAGTCCTGCTGATACCAGATGTACCAGATCTCTTGATGCTGTTCTGTTAGATGTGGCGCAAACTTCCTGGTACTCTTTTTTCGTGATCTGTCCTTTTTCTTTGACATACATCACAGCTTTGATCTGTCTTTCATTTAGGTTCAGGCTGAGGAGATATTCTTCGTCATAGACATCTTTTCTAAACACAACCTGGAACCCCTGATATTCCTCAAATATTGGTTCTGGAAGTCCGGCATCGAGACAGTGTTGTTGTATTTTTTCTATGCCGCTGCCCCATCTTTCGATCAGTTCAGTATCATACAGTACTTCTGAGCAAATTGGAATTACTGGAAAAGGAACTGTATAC
>Ga0255393_10113_pt1 | contig 11951 bp, 13 predicted proteins | sample ANMaggSeSYBR01C8_FD_182122 | JGI IMG/M metagenome (GOLD analysis project Ga0255393, IMG submission 182122) | Sediment cell enrichment communities from methane seep in Santa Monica Basin, California, United Staets - ANME aggregate JGI... | ecosystem: Environmental > Aquatic > Marine > Cold seeps >... | reverse complement strand
CACGGATCGCATTTAAAATATTATCATAACAAGGTAGGAGGAAATTTCAGGCTGGATGCACTTCAGGCAGCCATTGTATCCATTAAACTGAATTATCTTGACGGCTGGACTGAGGCGCGGCAGGCAAATGCGGATAAATATAGAGAACTTTTTATTGACGCAGGGCTGGAGGATATTGTTAATCTTCCGACTGAAAAGGAAAACCGGCATATTTACAATCAGTTTGTAATAAGTTTGAAGGAAAAAAGAGACGATCTTAAAATGTTTTTAACTGATGCAGGCATAGGGACGGAGATTTACTATCCTGTTCCCATGCATCTCCAGGATTGCTTTTCAAATCTGAATTACGGAAAAGGAGATTTTCCTGTGGCTGAATACGCTGCCTCACACACTTTAGCCCTTCCCGTATATCCTGAACTTTCATATGAGCAACAGGCATATCTAGTTGAAAAGATAAAAGAATTCTATTCGTAAGAAGACATTTCTTTAGAGTTCCCTGATTACAGTTTGACAAGTTATAAGCGGGCTGATAAAAATTAAGTAACTACTCTGGTTCACGGTTCACGGTTAGAGAGCGATGAAAATTGAGCGTTTTTTTATAGATAAAAAGTCAAACTTATTATTCGATTAGACTGGTGACTGAACTTTCACGTGATGTTATTGTAATAAACGAACTCGGCCTTCATGCGAGGTCCGCTGCCAAGATTGCGGAGATCGCCAGGAAAGCAAATTATAACGTCTGGATAATTAAAGACAAAAAAAAAGCGGATGCTTCAAGTATCCTTGATATCCTGACTCTTGAGTGTGCAAAAGGGTCTAAAATTACACTTAAGATCGATGATCAATCAGACCTTGATATTTTAAACAATACTGTAAAGCAGTTTGAGACAGGGTTTGGGGAATTAAGCTAAATATGACAGATACTGGTTCCAGAGAGATTATATTAACCGGAATAAATGCTTCTCCGGGCATTTGTATAGGAAAGGCTTATCTAGTCGATATAGAAGGCGTAGACGTTGTAAAGAAGTATTTTATCAGCGAAGATGATGTGCAGGATGAGATAAAACGTTTCAAAAGCGCTGTGAATAGGGCAAAGCAGCAAATGCTTACAATTATAACTAATGCTCCTGAGGAATTGCGCGATCATACATATATACTTGAAACTCACAAAACCCTGCTTAAAGATAAGATGCTATATGGCAGGACAATTGAAACAATTAAAAATGAAAAGGTAAATGCGGAGTGGGCTCTCAAAAAGGTAGTATCAGACGTAAAATCCATGTTTAAAAATATGTCTGACTCATATTTAAAAGAGCGCGCTACTGACATAGTATATGTATCTGACCGCATAATGAGAAATCTAGTCGGAGCAGAAACAAAAAAAATTGCTGATATCGATAAACGGGTAATACTTGTCGCCAACGATCTTTCCCCGGCAGAGGCAAGCCAGATAAATCTTGAGCGGATAAAGGGATTTGTAACCGACCGGGGCGGAAAAACATCTCATACAAGCATTATAGCCCGAACCCTTGAGATTCCTGCTGTCATGGGTCTGGGGAATGCTACTAATATCATTAAAAATGATAATTTAATTATTATTGATGGTACGGTCGGCACAGTAATCATTCATCCCACTGAAGAAACTCTTTTGGAGTATGGAGTTCGTAGCGCCAAATACGAAGAACTTAAAGCAGCTATTACCCGTGACAGCCATCTTCAAGCTGAAACTGCCGATGGGTTTCAGTTAAAAGTTATGGGCAATATCGAGCTTCCTGAAGAGGTTGTATCAGTTATTGATTACGGCGGAGATGGAATTGGACTTTACAGAACAGAGTTCCAGTATTTGAGCAGCCCTATTTTGCCAAATGAATATGAGCTTTTTGATAAATACAAGGATGTGGTCGAGGTGATTGCGCCGAAACCGGTAACTATCCGCACTCTCGACATAAACGGGGATAAAGCATTTAGTAATAATCCTGATTACATGGAAGCCAATCCTGCCCTGGGCTTGCGAGCTATAAGGTATTGCCTGAAGAATCCTGATGTCTTCAGAACACAGCTCAGAGCTATATTAAGGGCTGCGGCTTTTGGCAATGTCAGGATTTTGATTCCCATGATATCAAGCTATGAGGAAGTCCTTGAGACAAAAAGAATATTGGATGAAGTTGCTGATGCTCTGGACAAAGAAGGAACTCTCTTTAATAGAAATGTTGAATTAGGGATAATGATCGAAGTTCCTTCTGCAGTAATAATTGCAGATATTTTGGCTGGAGAAGTAGATTTCTTCAGTTTAGGTACCAATGATCTTATTCAGTACTCACTGGCAATAGATAGAGGAAACAGAAATGTAGCACACCTCTATCATTCGCTTCATCCCGCTATTATCCGTATGATAAAACAACTTGCCGATGTTGCCAGCAACAAGGGGATAAAGCTATTCATGTGCGGTGAGATGGCTTCTGATCCGATTAACCTGCCTATACTTTTAGGTTTGGGTATAGATGAATTAAGCATGAACCCTCAGTCGATTCCTGCTGTAAAGAGTATGATAAGGGCACTTAAAGTTGAAGACGCCAGGGCCTTCATGAAAGATGTTTTTAAACAGAACACTGCCTCGGGAGTTGAGGAATTGATAAGAGAAACATACGGCAGCATTCTTTTTGAAAAGGTGTATGCACGGAGGAAGGCATTTGGGGATAGAGCACAAAAAAATTATTACGGAAAACAGAAAGGCCAGACATAATTATTTTATAGAAGATACTTATGAGGCCGGAATGGTTCTTGTCGGAACCGAAGTCAAATCTCTCAGAATCGGCCGTGTAAATCTTAAGGATTCATACGCAAAGATTAAAAAAGGAGAGGTTTTTGTTTATCAGGTGCATATTGGTGCATATCCTTTTGCTCAGGATAATAATCATGAGCCTTTAAGGCCCAGAAAGCTGCTGTTGAACAATCATGAGATCAAAAAGCTGTATGGTAAAGTAAATGAAATGGGGTACTCTCTGATTCCCTTAAGTATTTATTTTAAAAAAGGAAAAGCAAAAATGACACTTGCCCTTGCCAGGGGAAAGCGCAAGTATGATAAAAGAGAGACAATCAGAAGGCGCGATCAAAAAAGGGAACTGGACAGAGAAAAAAAAGAAAACCGGTGACTATTTGATAATATTTATAAAAGAGGATAAATTTGGGGAATAACACTATTTCAAAAAAATATTGCCTCACGCAGGCGCTAAGTTTTATTTTTTTCTTTGCGAGCTTGGCGCCTTTGCGTGAGAATCTGAAAAATTAAATGAATAAATGTTGTTTCAATATGTTATGGGAGAGAATGACTTAGCCGTGATTATCAACCTTTGGAACTTGACATTAAGGCATTTATCCCTTATTTTATAATTTATAAAGTCCTTTAGAAAATGCTTTAGAGGTCTCATAATGTTCTTTTCAATATATCTGTAACATTTCCTCCCTATGGGGGCGAAATGGCTTCGACGGAGATAAAGAAGCTCCGGCTGCATACCGAGCTCCTGCCTGCTCGTAAAAAAGGTTGGGACTAATATAATCGCAGATGATTATAATTACGCTTTAGCCGCTTAAGGCTAACGTTCTGCCGGGTTATTCCTGCGCATCCGGTAAGGGCGACGACTAGCGGGATAGCTTTTCCTGATTTCCTGTTTCAGGATTAGCGAAACTTAAACAGGATAGCCTTTCAAGCATCCGGCCTGGAGGAGACTTGAACAGGCGAAAGCTAAAGTTCAGGCTAAGTATGTAGATGCCTGTGTGGAATATTTTCGGACGCGGGTTCGACTCCCGCCGCCTCCACCATTTTTATCGTTTGTTTGTTTAATGATTACAGGAGATTGGAAATTGCGCCAATTTCCTTTTTTCATCTTGGTGTAAATTTGGTGTAAAATTTTCAGATTTTTCGTCTTCGTCTGACGTCTTGTCAGTCTCTTTTAAACTCGGATTATAGACATTATCCATAAACGCAGAACCGTCATCTCGCTGATAGTTCTTGATATAGGAATAATAGCGTTCCAGTATCATTTTCAGGCTCTCGTGTCCCATCATTTTCTGAACCCATCCCGGCAGTTCCCCGGCATCCAGCATCAATGTAGCGAAGGTATGCCTGGTCTGGTAAAGCGACCTTGGCTTCAAACCCGCTTTCTTTAATGCCGGTTTCCAGATATGAAAACTCACTGAATTGGGAAGCAGTGGGCGACCATAAAAATTCAGGAACACATAATCTGACTTGCCCATAGTGGTTTTCCGCTGGTCTCTAAACGCTTCAACCGTTGGGGGCAACATTTTAATGTCCCTAATTGAACCTGCGGTCTTGGGGCGACCTTCTTCTCCCCTGACTCTTGTTTCCCTGACCTTGATGACACCTAAGTTAAAATCAATATTTTTCCATTTTAGAACTGCCATTTCTCCGAAACGCATCCCGCTATAAAAAGCCACTGTAAAAAAGTTCTTATATTGGGGATTGACAACATCCAAGAACCGATGAACTTCTTCGATAGACATAGGATAAATTTCCGGCTTACTTACTGTAAGGTTCTCTACCAAATCCATTGGGTTTTTGTCTATCAATCCTGCTCTGAAAGCGAACTTCATTAATGAGCGCACCGGAACAAGAACATTGTTTTTCCTTTTATTAGAACATTTCATAGTACTTCTGAATTCTTCAACACCCCGAAAATCAATGTCGTTGATTGGCACATTCCCAAATTTAGGCAGAATATAATAATTCATAGCACCACGGTAATCCTTCATTGTCGAAGATTTTACCTTTTGAGACATTATTTTAGCCCATTGTTGAGCGACCTCGCCAAATAATTTGGACTCTTTTACAGGCTCATTTCGTTGGATGTCGCCAAGTAGGCTTATTTCTTTAAGGTATTTATCACGAAGTTTTCTGGCTTCGGTAATTGACCCGGACAATGCCTTTTTGATGCGTTTACCCCTGACCATTGTTATTAAATGCCAGACGTCTCCACGTTTTTCTAAATGATGATTTTTGTTCTTCGCCATAATTATATCCTCCACTGTGTGTCTGGTGTGGATGATATATCAGGCTTTTTCCTCTTAATTTTAGCAGGTTCCTTTTCTCTATCACCTCCTTTCTTTGAAATTGTATTTTTGTCCCTAAAATCTCTAATTTCGTCGCTGTAATATAGAACTCTTGTTGAGCCGGGTGCTTGCCAAAATGATAATAGCCTTTGGTCTCGCCAGTTCTTTACTGTTCCAGGCACAACTCTAAAATATTCTGCGACTTCCTTTTGTGTCAATAATTCATTTTCAAATAAATCTTTATTCATATTCTCATACCTCTACAAAACTGATATGGCAATCGCCCTGCGCTGGTCATTTCCAGAAGGTGAAATCTCACCTTGGTGTTGCCCGACCGCTCAATTTGAGCGTCTTGTGGAGTCGAGAGGTAAACGACTCCGCCAGTTTAATGAGATGGTGCTCGTAGCGTTGCGTTTGGTGCTAAAACCTGGGATTAAAACCCATTATCTTTTTATATTCCTCTATCATCACCTCCTTTGTGAATACTTCGTGTTGTTCTGGGATTATGACGCTGTCATAAACTGATAGACCTAAAATTCCTTTATCCATAAGTCTCATCAAGATAGCATTCATTATGTTGCTGTCTATATTTTGAAGAGTAAGCCCTATGCCTGAAAATAAATATCTTGCTATGGGCTTGTGAGCATCCCTGAAAGTATTTACAAGCGCTACCAGAGGTTTTTTAATTGATGGCAAGGGTATGCCTCGGTCTTTCAATTCGTTCCGTATAGCGCCATAGGCTTTTCTTTCGTTTTCAGCGTTGATGGCTATCAAACCCACCGCTTTGTAAATGTCTCTCATTTCCTGGCCTTCACAGACCGAATACGGGTCATTCTGATAGTCTATGCCTTCCTGGTTATAGAGCATAAGGATATGAAATGCGGAATAATCTATTTCAACTGTCTTCTCTCCGTTTATATGAATAAATGGTCTCATATTTTTAGGTAAATTCTGATGTAATGCCCCATATGCTCTGCCACCATACTGAAAAGAATTCCTGTTAAAAACTCTGTATAAATATTCTTGGTTTAGTATGAATTGTAAATGTTCTATCCCAATCTTTTCCAGAGAAAATAATTCTAAAAAACACTCATCATTCTTTTTTCTTTTCCCATGCAGTTTCCGATTTAATGAAATCAGAAAGTCAATGAATCTCAATTTAGCATAAAAATAAATTCTATGTAAACGATTATCAATAGGTGGTTTACACGGAAACTCCTGGGTAATGGTGGGTGTGTTAATAGGCGGTTTACTGTTGACTGTTCCGGTATATCTCTTTAATATATCTTGTTGTGGTATATTACATATAATATCCTGTTGATTATTCCCATATAATATCTGTTCTACTGTTATTCTATTGGTTATGATATTTCTGAATAAGTTTACCTGGGTATCCGCTTGACTCTTGTAACCACAATATATAGAATGTGGGTATGGAGGATTACCCCAAGACAGTTCTTGAGTTCCAGAAGCGCTTTGCTACTGAAGAAGCCTGCATCGAGTATTTGGAGCAGATACGTTGGCCGGATGGGTTCCGTTGCCCTCGCTGTGGTAATGACCATGCCTGGGTTATGAAACGCGGGCTTTACTGGTGTTGTCGGTGCGATTATCAGGTTTCCGTCACTGCGGGCACTATCTTCCAGAATAGCAGGAAGCCACTGCAATTGTGGTTCAACGCGATCTGGCACGTCATCAGCCAGAAAAACGGAGTCAGTGCTCGCGGGCTGCAACGAGTGTTGGGAATGAAAAGATATGAAACAGTTTGGATATGGCTGCACAAGCTGCGAACGGCGATGGTGCGTCCCGGGCGTGATCGTTTGTCGGGGACCGTGGAAGTGGACGAAACATATATTGGCGGCAAGAAGCCAGGTAAACGCGGCCGTGGCGCAGCCGGTAAAGCGCTGGTTTTGATTGCTGTTGAAGACAAGGGCAACTGCCTTGGTCGCATTCGTCTTCGTCGTGTGGCCGACGCCTCGGCAGCAAGTCTTACACCGGCTGTTGAAGAGAGTGTGCAACCGGGTAGTGTTGTGCGCACCGATGGTTGGAGTGGCTATGTAGAATTGGCTTCCGAAAACTATGAGCACAATGTCGTCAAGGAGGAGGCCCACATCGGGGATAGCCTGTTGCCGTTGGCGCATCGAGTGGTCGCACTGTTGAAGAGCTGGCTTCGTGGAACACACCAGGGGACGATTCGTCCATCGCATCTTGACTATTACCTCGATGAATTTACATTCCGCTTCAACCGAAGAACATCTCGCTCACGTGGGAAGTTGTTCTATCGTCTGATTGAGCAGGCCGTGACTGTTGATCCGGTAACTGGACAAGAGATTCGGGGCGGCCGACCGGATTCGTAGAAACACAACATATAGCGTCTACAAGAGCGAAGCGGATACCCCGTTAAATCTAATTATCGATAATCTTGAAAACAGGAGAAAAGAACTTAGGAAAAAAATACAGGGGAAAACCGGACAAAACAATTGACATTTAATTGTCAAATGCCAGGACATCGATGACCCAAGTCTAACGGTAAATAATGCCAGGACATCGATGACTCAAGTAAAATTTTAAACCAATATTTTATTTCTTTTGTAAAGCATGAGCAGAAAATAATCATTTGCGAGAATGGGCTCCACATAGCTCGTCGGAGCAAATGATTATTTTTCTGCGGGTTTAAGGCACGGTAGCCATGTTACGAAAAAATATATGCTCTAATCTGTGCTTAAATGGTAATCAAATGCATCAATCAATTCTTCGCCAAGGTATAATTGTAATCTATGTATTTTAGTCACAATCACCGCCTTGACATAAGAATAAATCAAGCTCTTTGACACTTTAAATTTCTCACCGAATATATCGAGTAAGCGATTACTTCGAATAAAGCGAATGAGAATAATATTGCCATCTGGAACGGTATCAAGATCGGGCAACTTCGTATTTGCCCCTATCGTTATTGGCTTAAATTTAGATTTTTGAATGACGTCTAATGGCGTTTTACCTTTCAAACAGCTATATCGATGATGCTTATTGTGGAAACGCTGAAAATTTTTACTTTGTCGCTTCAGCGCGGTATAGTTTGCAAACCATTGCCGTCGGAAAAATTTTTTATTGTAGGTGTCATTGAACTTTTCAATTACACCGTTTCGCCAAGGTTCTGCAATTGGAATAAAAACAGGTTGAACTCCAAAATGTAGGCACAACCTGATTACAAGTCCTGGAGATCGAGGATATTTATTTGATCCTCGAAAGCTTAATTCATTGTCCAATTGAAGAAAATCCGGTAACCCAACAGTCTTCCAGCATCTTAGAAGGCTGGAGGCAACCTGACGATCTTGCTTTGTTCGCTGTGATTCGATGTAAATCTGATGGCTGAATACATCCATCAGATTGAACGAGTAAAATTTTCCATCGTTCTTTATATATCTTGGACCGACAAAATCGGCTTGGTGAACGTTGTTGATGTCAAGCGCTTCGGTGAAATACGGATATTCAACGCCTTTGGGAATATACGAAGTTTTTTTTAACCAGTCCTTCTCGTTTTAGGACCCGATTAATCGTTCGGTCAGATGGAAATACTAAGCCTGACTTCGTCAGTTCCCACTTAATTGCAGAAGCGCCGACTTGAGCAAATTTTTGTGAATCAAGGCGAATCCTTGCGGAGATAATCCGCTGTTTATCAATTTCGCTGATCGCTGTCGGTCGGTTTTTGGGTGCCCTGGGTTTGTCCTTATACCAGCCAGGATCACCTGTTTGATAGCGCTTTAGCCATTTAAAGAACCAGTTTTTTGATCGGTTAAGATCCGAACATATTGATTTTGGAGATTCTCCTTTCAGATAAAGTGTTATAGCTTTTTTTCTAAGATCTTGTTCCATATGGTACCCTCCTTATATCGTTTATGATAATCAAGGGTATCAAATGTAAAAAGAAATGAATAGGATCACCGATGTCTTGGCACAAAATGACCCTTAAGGTCATCGATGTCCTGGCACTTTTGGGTCATCGATGTCTTGGCACTTATCATTTAATAGTTAAAAGACAAAAAGAAGTACATCTTAATCTAGGATAGGAGAAAATTGTCTTTGACTTGGGGTTCACTTCATACTTTGGCCATAAAGTAATACAGAACAGGTGCGTCCTTACCATGAACAACTTTTATCAATTACTACTTTTTTGTTGAAAAATGTTAATCAGCTTACTATAAAAGATCAGTTTTTGGTTTTCTTATGCTTTCCACTTCCCAAAAATCACACCAATTGCGCCTAACTTTATTCTAACTGCGGGGTTCGCTGCAAATTACCGGCGGCAAGAAGCAGGGCGAGGAACGAGCGCGATCGGTTCGCTAATGCGCATGCCGGTACTGGCAAGCAGACCAAACAAGGTGGTATATGTTGAGGCACGCAACGCTGCTGCAGATTGAAGATGGCTTGCAGCTTTAAGAAGGCGTGAGATTTCGTCGTCATCGTAGATGTATGGCGTTTTGCGACGATATCGGTAAGGAAGTAGGCCTTGAGGTGGAATTTCAGTTCGGCGATCTACTGCACTGCGAAACTGCGCAAAAATACGTACCATGGTGAGACGACGCGCCCAATGCGGTGGCAGAACGTTTTGCGGCTGAGTTGCCCACTGCAGGGCCAGATCCGTAGTAATATACGAAGCACCTTTCTTTTCCAGAAAACGAAGGAACTTGTGAAGGACAGTGCCCTCGTCGCGCAATTTGAATCCGAGTGTACGTCGAACACTGAGATATTCATCCAAAGCTGCGTGTAAATCATTCATTGGTCACCTCCCGGCCAAGGCTGCGCCAACTCACTCAACGCCGCCAGATCGACCTTCGCATAGATTTGAGTTGTGTTTGTTGTCGAATGCCTGAGAACCTCACCGATTTCTGCCAAGCGGGCGCCTTGGCCGAGCATCTTGGTGGCCAGGGAATGTCGCAGCAAATGTGCGCCTTTGCGGATTGGATCAAGATGTGCACGCTTGAGAGCTCGGCGAACAATATTGTCAATGGCGGCGGAACCCGAAAAGCCTTGACGAGGAGCCTTGGCGCGAATAAATACACGCCGCGTAGCACACGGTAACCGCCCATGACGTAGATATGTAGCCAAGGCCTTACCGACATCCTGAGGAATCGGGAGCTGATCACTGTGCGATCCTTTTCCACGTATAGTGACCACCCCAGCTTCCCAGTTGATATCATCCAATGTCATGGCAACGATTTCTCCCGCACGAAGACCAACGCGAGCCAACAGCAGCAATATTGCATAATCTCTCTTGCCGATAGCGGTACTTTGATCGCAATTTTGTAACAGGTGTTCAACTTTTTCAGGCTCGAGCGACTTTGGTAATTCGGACAGCCGCCAATCCGCCACTGTAGGAACGCAGGCCGCTAAGTCGCAGTTGATGTTTCCCCGAAAAAGAAGAAACCGCAAGAAGCCACGAAGTGCCGATGTCATCAACTGAGCATTACGACAGCTTATAGTGCGGGCATGGCGAAGGACAAACTGTATGATATTAGACGCGCATAATTCGCTCAGCACGATGCTATCTGAGCCAAATCGTTCAGAGAGAAAGCAACCGATCTCAATAATCCGCCAGTATTTCCTTTATTTTGAGTTCATTTTTTGGCGGCCGAACAATGATTAGTGGAAAAAAACGCTTAATATCACTGTAAAAATTGGGAACGTGATTTTATGCTTATTATTTCTTTCCTTGTTTCATAATTGAAAATTATTTTGAACGGCAATTTTTTCGTCCAGCAATGCAAATCTGCTCACAGTTGATTGGAAAATCATCAACCGGTAGGATAGCTCAACGGTTGTATGTCGGAATAACTGAATACAGAAACATGGACAAATTTTCGTTTGTTCATTTGAATTAGCAACTTTCACCGAGAATTGCAAACATTTTATGATTTATTTCAATTTCTTCAGCAAAAAACATGCCATTGATATTATTATGGAAGCAATGCTTTAGATGTTAAATGGTTATATCAATTGCATGGCAAGAATAGCTATGTGAATTCATAGAAAACTATGTGAAATTGTGAGGCAAATTACATAAATTCTATTACAATTTTTACATAGTTTCAGGGTAGTACAAATGATGGGAAGGTCAGTTTTAATTTTAAAGAAGTGTCAGGAAGCGCATAGTCTCATTATCTTGATTAGCACATTAGTGGAAGTAGTATGCCCTCCCGAAAGCCTTGATAAAAAGTTAAAAGAAATTGAAAGAATGGTTTAAAAAGTTCCCGACCCATGACACCTGTGAACTACATATTTTTTCTATAGTCTGATAGCATTGTTTTTCAGGGTTTGAAAAATCCTTGATTCTGCTGATTACTCCGGCAACTTTTATGCCGGAAAAACTCTCAACAGCCTCAATATTTTCGCTTATCATATCCTGTGGGGCAGGCTTTTCTCCAGCATCTATAAAAACTACTCCGAGCGGTTTAATATGCCTTTTATACAAAGCCTCTATTGTAAGGAGAGTATGGTTGATCGTGCCCAATCCGGCACGGGCGGCAATAATTGGCTTTGCTCCTGTTATCTTGATAAGATCTATCATTAATGTTTTTTCATTGACCGGTACAAGAAGCCCGCCGGCAGCCTCTATTATAACTGGAGAATAAATCCGGCTCTTTTTATCCAAAGCATCCTTGATTGTCCTTAAATCAATACTTTTCCCCTCATTGCGGGAAGCAAAATAGGGGGCTTTAGGCTCCCTGAAACAATAGACTATTGAATCGGCTGGATCTTTTTTAGTCAACTGCCTTACATGCTTATAAATGAATCTTGCATCACTGTCTTTGTCATAAGGATCGCTGCATCCTGTTTGAATCGGCTTTATATAAAAAGGTATGCAGCCATTTGCATAAAAAAACCGCATC
>Ga0255393_10112_pt1 | contig 11953 bp, 10 predicted proteins | sample ANMaggSeSYBR01C8_FD_182122 | JGI IMG/M metagenome (GOLD analysis project Ga0255393, IMG submission 182122) | Sediment cell enrichment communities from methane seep in Santa Monica Basin, California, United Staets - ANME aggregate JGI... | ecosystem: Environmental > Aquatic > Marine > Cold seeps >... | reverse complement strand
TGAGTTGAAGAAGCCTTTGACTTACATCAAAAATGGTCTTGGGTGCTGGTATACATGTATGCTATATCCCGGAATGGAACCAACAAATAACCTCGGTGAGCAAGCAATACGGGAACACGTCATTTTGCGAAAGATTATAGGATGTTTCCGTTCAGAGAATGGGGCAGAGAATTATCAGTATATTGCATCTTTACTGGCTGATTGGAGGTTACAGGGCAAGAATGGCTTTGAAGAACTGGAGCAACTTCTCAGGCAAGAATTGTGTATGAGCTAAACAAATACGAAATTAGTAAGCACCTGATATTGCCATGTTTTTCTCATCGCTCTGAAGGAAATGAATTTTTGATGGATGAATTTGTTATTTTTGTCAAATCCACCTTCAGTTACAAGGGCATGAAGATGTGGATTAAAGCCCATGTTTTTCGAAAATGGATGCAAAACAACAATGGCACCTGCTAACAATCGTCCATTTCTATGTTTATATGAAATTGTATCATTAATGGCCTTAATCGCTGCATCCATCAAAACCTTATGAAGAAAACGATTAGCTTTCACAATGGTCCAGAGAACATCTGGAATAGTAAGAACCGCATGTCGATGAGGAACATTGAACAATGCTTTTTCTAAGGACTTTGCCCATTTATCAATATGGTTCTTACCACAATTAGTGCAGATACGGCTATTGCAACCGAAATAGACGGTTAGATCAGTTCCACAATGTTCGCAGTGATAATTAAAAAAACCACGGTTTTCATCCTTACAAGACATCATCTTGTTGACTTCTTTTATCTCAACATCACGAAGAATGGATTTATTAGCAAGGCTAAATGCATCCCAATTATGATTGTCCTCGAATATCATTCGAACTGAAAGAGGACGAACAGTTTTTATCTCTTGCTGAGATAGTAACTCTTGCATGTGGCTAAACATGCATGGCATTCCCTCATATTTGAGGGTTTGCCTTTCTATCTTGACATACTGGAATCTATAAATGAATTTCAATATATCAAGATTTGAGGAGAAATTTATACTTTATATACCATAAAAAACCACCAGACAAAATTGATTTTTGCTTTTTCTATTTGCGGTCAATACCGGAACTAAGCTATATACTTAGATGTTGAAAATTATTCTATTCAATTCCTTTTAGAAAACTTATTTGCTTTTAGCGACCATTTAGATCTCATGAGAAATGTATACCTTGCAGCACCGCTTTTTTCAGACGCCGAATGCGATTTCAATAGCATGCTAAGGGATAAGCTGGAAGAAATAGGTATGAGTGTCTTCCTGCCCCAGGAGCACTCAAACGATAGTGATTCCGAACAGGATTCCAGGCAGGAATCCATCTTTAGCAAGAACGTGGCCGCCATTGATAAGGCTGATATACTGGTAGCTGTGCTGGACGGGGTGGATGTGGATTCAGGCACGGCGTGGGAGATAGGATATGCCCATGCGCTGGATAAGCCTGTGTACGGGCTGCGCACAGATTTCAGGACGCTTGGAATTGAGGGGACTGTGAACTTGATGATCGAGAGGTCTGTCGTGCTTTGTACAAGTCTGGGTGAGTTGGTGAAGCGGCTGGAATTGGAACGATGATATTGTTGTGAAAATCACAGGAGTAAGTGTATGAGTCTATCCTATTTGATCATGGCAATAATTTTTGAAGTGGCTGGCACGACATGCATGAAATTATCCTATGGTTTTACTAAAGCAGTCCCGTCAATATTAATGATCATCTTGTATTTGCTTAGCCTTGGTTCATTGACATTTGCCTTAAAAAAGATGGATGTAAGTATTGCTTATGCAATATGGGCCGGCTTAGGAACTGCACTTATCGCAACTGTGGGAATATTGTGGTTCGAGGAACCGGTGACTGCACTGAAAATAATATCACTTGGATTGATAATAATTGGAGTAATTGGGTTAAATCTTAGTGGTGGAGTACATTGATTTGTGCTATTGGTCTTCTTTTATGAAATTATATATCTCCTTGCCTTCTTCAAAAAATTTAAATAATCCGCCATTTATTGCCGCATGTAATATCTCATTTTCGTTCATATGATGGTCACTGAAAGATAGAATTCCACCTGTTTTCAATATTCGATGTAACTCTTCCAATACTCTATTTGGGTCACTTAACGAATGAAAGGTATCGTATAAAAGGACTAAATCTATGCTATTATCCGGCAACCAGGTCTTACAATCAGAATTAATAGTTACTACATTCGATAATCTCTTCTTTGCCGCAATAGTATTAACTTTTTGAATTGCCAGTGGGTGAATATCCAGTGCATAAATTTTCCCTGATTTTCCCACCAGTTCCGCAGCAGCAGTCAAATAACTGCCAGGACCACAGCCATAATCAAGTACATGAAATCCTGGTTTAATACCTGCTTGCTCCAATATATTCTTGCGAGGTTTGAAAAAATCGCGGAATTTGAAGCCGAAAGACATCAATTTGAAATGAGAATCAGACATTGTTTCATCCATAACAGTCCCTCCCAAATATTTTTTATTCTTCTTATGCAATTAATCTTTCGACCCACCAATTAAAACTTTATCGACTGCACGATTAACCTAACATCAATTCTCTCGATCTGTACAATGACGACTCCCGGATTACACTGCGCTTCGTTTGATGTCTCCCCAACTTACTACTCCTTTCAACCCCTGAAAAAAAGAAAATCCACCTGGAAATGGACCACATGCCATCGGAAAATACCCCTGACCCTGGACCAGATAGTTGACAGCGTAATGGCACTGCCCGAGGGTACGAAGATACATGTACCAGCCCCGAACATCACACTGGCAAGCCACAGGCGTCATTAAAGGCCCGATACCCAGAACACAATCCGGCACCACCAGACCAATGTAAATAACAATACAAAAAAAATAAATGCCCAGACCCGGATTTGAACCGGGGACAACTGCCTCTTCAGGGCAGCGCTCTCCCAGACTGAGCTACCTGGGCAGGTAGGAATATTCTCTTCTCTTTAATGGTATATCAAATCTTCGTTTTATCCAGTCGCGGCTCGCTTTTGTAATTCGTATGAATATACAGTCCACGTATGGAGCCCGTAGGGCTTCATACGTGTGCAGCCCGCTACTGGCTTGAGTAGCTGTGCCTGAGTAGCTGCGAGTAGATGGGCCCGCGGAGATTCGAACTCCGGACCTCCGCCATGTCAAGGCGACGTCATAACCTGCTAGACCACGAGCCCTCAGTGCTTACAGCATCCTTTCCCTAAGTAATTATTTTAGATAAACCTTTGGATATGTTAGCGTTTTTTTCCAGTATTTGTTTTACTCAGTTTCATTTATAAGCCACAAAGGGCACAAAGAGCACAGAGTATTTCCCCTCTGTGTCCTCGGTGATCTCTGTGGCAGTAATAATTCATCTCCTGAAATCATTATTGCTGGAAATGCATTCAGATAGAATAAATAGTTATATCATTATTTGCAAATAGATTATCTATTGTGACTATTACATCAGAGTTAGTTATCAGGCTTATAATCGAGTTGTTCTGGATATATGCAAGTATTTTTGCGATTCAATCAACAAAAATTCAATACTGGAAGCAATGCTGGTATATCATCTTGCTGGGCAGTATAATACATATGGTTTATCTACTTGCTGCCTTTGCAGAAATTTCTGATGGAGGAATATTAAGGAATCTCGGAATGGGTATAGTAGCCATAGGCATCATAATGCTTGCAAGGCGGACAAAACAGATTCTTGGATGATCAGATTATACATAATCCTTCATCAGTGATCTTGTAATTAGCTGAAACATTATCACATCCGGTCATTGCTTCAACATCGATCTTCTCACCATCCAGATGTATAATGTTGTCCACTGTTGCCTTTAACATCGTTTCGATCTGGGAGTCCGCAGCCCCTTCAGTATAAGCAATTATCCCGGCACCCCCGGCTACTTTGATCCTCATGACATATGACTTGAGTACACGTACAATAAGTATAGGGGAATTGAACGAGAACAAGGTTGTCGTCGAATCAAGAACAGACCTGAACCTATGGGTTTTTTGGTAGATATACTGCAAATCTTCAATTATCTTACTGATAATCTCAGTTGGATTCTGCGGGGAAGATATCTTGAACGTAGCAGTTTCCTTTTGTATTGCACCAATTGATCCGGAAGCAATGTCCAGTACATACAACATTTCCTTTTGCAAATATTCATGAATGAGCCAATTGAACTGCATCATTTTTTCTTCAAGCTGGAACAAGTTATAATCTGTCATTATGTAAAGGCAGAATTCATCATCCGAGATTGCCTGTTGCAGGAAATGGTAACAAAATACGGATTTTCCGGTCTTGGGAGGACCGTAGATAAGTGTAATGGTATTATCTGGCAGTCCACCACCAATCAATTCATCAAAAGCCGCAATCCCAGTCTTAATTTTAGGTATCATTTAAACTCGGTATATAAGATCGAAAAGTGTATCAAGCGCTTTATCCACACCTTCGTTTTTCTGGGCCGAAACAGGTACTATAGGGACATCTTCCCATAAAGCCATTCGCTTTTTTATCTCATCAGGTGTAAGGGCACCGGGAAGGTCATGCTTATTTGCAACAATTACTTTAGGTAAAGCCTCTGCCTGGCACATATTGATCATTTCCTTAGCGCGTGCAAACGTATCAGGTTTGGTCGAATCAATTATAATGAACGTGCCGATAGACTCCCTTGCCAGCGGTTCCAGCAGCAGGTCAAACCGTTCCTGCCCGGGAGTACCGAAGACATCAGCAGAAAAACCTTTGTAATCCATATGCCCGATATCCAGTCCCACTGTGGTCGGAAACAGTTCAAATGCCTGCCGCTCCACAGAAACAGCTTTCTCTGCGATTGCATGGACAAAGGTGGTCTTCCCTGCATTATAAGGTCCGGTTACCAGGAGTTTCGGAATAAATACCATAACCCCACCGGGTTCAGCAAGCTCAAAGAATGTTTTACATTTGGATGCCCTGGTCCAGTTGGATTTTACCACCATGAATACCTGTCTGTACATCACTTTCTCTTCAATACTAAAAAGTTGTATTTCACAATCGACCAGATTTCTTAATTGTTCTACTAACTGGTCTTCATAATCCCATCTGGTAAAAAGGTATACAATATTCACTTCATGCTTAGCGGCAGCCTCATTCAACATCTTTATACATTTTATTGTGTTATCTGCACCAATAGAATCAATTAAAGTGGCTATATTTTCAATCACTGCTGTTCCACCTGCGATATCTTCAATTGCAGGTATAACTATTTCTTCAGTTTTTGCAAGATCATCAATAATGTACTTGCCCATCGGAGGCACACCCATCATTCCTGAGATAGAGTCAATAAAAAATATCTGGCTGGAATTCAAAGGGGTTTTCAGGTCCCATCCATATTTGTCAAATACACGCTCTATCTCAATCGGTGTTCTGGTATTAGTATAAATAAAACCGATCTCACTGTCCAACTGTACCCGTTGGGAAATGATCTGGTACCCGAATACATCAGATACGATACCAGGCATTGCCTGGAACAACATCGATGTTCCCTTCGGTACACCTCCTCCGAGGATATCATCCAGCCGTGGAATGTAGGTTTTCTTCAAGTCCATTATCTTATACCTCTTCAAGTATATCCTGGACCTGTTTACCCCGAATCTCAATCTCCAGCGTTATCAACCCGAACTGGGCCTCCACTTCAGCCAGGGCAAAAAGCAATGCCTTTTCTCCTGCAGGTTTGAGCAGCAATATCCCATGCTCGGTTTTAATGTTTACCTCAGATACCGCTCCGGTTCCCATCTGGGAACTTGCAGTTTCCGCACTTGCAATAATTGTCGAGCAGAGCGCACCCACAATACGTTCATTCATATCAGGCGGCATTATAGATGTTATCAGCAGGCCTTCCACACTCACGATACCCACTGCTTTTACCTGTCCGACCTGCATAAATTTGGCCAACACCTGATCCAGCTTTTCCTTCTTGGTTTCGACCATGTTTCCACCTTATTCTTCCTCATCTATCATTGCTATAGTATATCGCAGACCGTCGAGTAATGATCCTTCAGTAGTTATAGGGGCCAGGTTGGCACCAGCATCAGTTAATCTTTGTACTGCCTCATGTTTAATACCTGTAATAATACATGTGGCACCGAGCTGTCTTGCAAACTTTGCAATGTTGATCAAAGGTTCTGCAACTTCGACATCAGATGGTAATCCTGAGATGTCAAGGATTACTCCTTTTGTTTTTTCCACTGTGATCTGGTCTAACATGCTTACCATCAGGCTGTTTATCCGGGTAGTATAAACCTCAAGCCTGTTGACGGTTTCCTGCAATTCGTGCTCTGCCTTCTTTTGCAGGGTGATGTCGCGTGACGCAGCAAATGCGCCCACAACTTCTCCTGTCTGGTCCATATATACTGAAGCATTAACCGCTACAGTGGTCTGGGCCTCATCCTTTGGTTTCATAACCAGTTCGTAATCCCTGATCTCCCCGATTTCAAAGACCTTCATTGCACCCTTATGCGCCTTTTTTGGGTCTGTGAAATAATCAGCAAATGGTGTTCCGATCAACTCGTCCCTGCTTCTGCCTGTAGCCCCTATTGTGGCCGTGTTCACATCCATGATGATCCCTTCCTGATCAAAGGTGACCAGAGGATCAAGGTTTACCTCGATCAATCCACGATTGTAACGTTGAAGTTCATGAATTTCTTCTTCGGCCTGCTTACGCTCGGTGATATCTTTAAAATCCTCTACGATCCCAATAAATTTGCCATTTTTCTCTAATCTTGCAGCATTCACAATAACCGGTATCTCTTTACCATCCGGTCGCTTCTTGACACATTCATGTTCAGCAAACAGTTCTCCCTTTTTCATCTTCGCGAGTGGACAATCTTCAGAATGGCAGAGCCCCCCGCTGAAGATATCGTAGCATTTTTTACCTCTGATTTCATCCTCGTCCATGCCCACCATTTGGATAAAGCTTTTATTCACCTTGACAATGTTATAATTAGCATCTATTACACACATTCCATCAGCAGCGATCTGGAAGATCAGGTCGATCTCTGCTTTGCTTTCAGACAGTGCAATTTCAGCTTTTTTTCGCTCGGTAATGTCACGGGCAGCCGCAAATGCACCCACAACCATTCCGGCCTGATCCTTATAGACCGAAGCGTTGTAGGCAACAGTGGTCTCGGTTCCGTCCCTGGCTTTCATGACCAACTCGTAATCCCGAACCTCTCCGGCTTCAAAGGTCAGCATGGCGCCTTTGTATGCATTATCAGGATCTGTGAAATAATCAGCAAATGGGGTTCCGATCAACTCGTCCCTTCCTCTGCCTGTAGCACGTATCGTTGCCTCGTTCACATCCAGTATGGTCCCTTCCTGGTCAAAGGTTACCAGCGGGTCCAGACTAGTCTCGATCAATCCCCGGTTATAGCGCTGAAGATTCTGTATCTCCTGCTCTGCTCCCTTTCGCTCGGTAATGTCACGTGCCGCTGCAAATGCGCCCACTACCTTTCCTGTCTGGTCCGTATATACCGAAGCATTATACGATACAACAGTCTCGGTTCCGTCCCTGGCCTTCATGACAAGCTCGTAATCCCGAACCTCTCCGATTTCAAAGGTCAGCATGGCACCTTTGTACGCATTATCAGGATCTGTGAAATAATCAGCAAACGGGGTTCCTATCAACTCTTCCTTTCCTCTGCCTGTAGCCCGCATTGTAGCCTCGTTCACATCCAGTATGATCCCTTCCTGGTCAAAGGTTACCAGCGGGTCCAGGCTTACCTCAATTAATCCACGAGTGTAGCGCTGAAGATCACGAATTTCTTCTTCAGCCTGCTTATGCTCTGTGATATCTTTAAAATCCTCTACAATCCCAACAAATTTGCCTTTCTTCTCTAATCTTGCAGCATTCACAATAACCGGTATCTCTTTACCGTCTGATCGCTTCTTGACAGATTCATGTTCAGCAAACCGTTCTCCCTTTCTTAGCTTCTGAAGTGGACAATCTTCTGAATGACAGAGTTCCCCGCTAAAGACATCGTAGCATTTTTTGCCTATGATTTCATCTTCATCCATGTCTACCATTTGGGTAAAGCTTTTATTCACTTTGACAACGTTAAAATCAGCATCTATTACACACATTCCATTAGCAGCGATCTGGAAGATCAGGTCTACCTCTGCTTTGCTTTCAGACAGTGCAATTTCAGCTTGTTTTCGCTCAGTGATGTCACGTGCAGCCGCAAATACGCCAACCACCTCTCCTGTCTGGTCCTTGTATACTGAAGCATTATACGATACAATAGTCTCGGTTCCATCCCTGGCTTTCATGACCAGTTCGTAATCCCTGACCTTTCCGGTTTCAAAGGTCAGCATGGCACCTTTGTATGCTTTATCAGGATCGGTGAAATAATCAGCAAATGGGGTTCCTATCAACTCTTCCCGAGTTCTGCCTGTAGCTCGAATTGTAGCCCCGTTCACATCCATAATGACCCCTTCCTTGTCGAAGGTTACAAGAGGATCAAGGCTTACCTCAATTAATTCTCGATTGTAGCGCTGAAGATTCTGTATTTCATGCTCTGCACGCTTGCGCTCTGTAATGTCACGGGCAGCCGCAAATACACCAACCACCTCTCCTGTCTGGTCCGTATATACCGAAGCATTATACGATACAATAGTCTCGGTTCCGTCCTTTGCTATCATGACCAGTTCGTAATCCTTGACCTTTCCGGTTTCAAAGGTCAGCATGGCACCACTTCTTTTCATGGAAAAAGAATTGCGACTAATTAGTCAGGATGCTTTGTTAATCTTTGATACGAAAGGCATTATTGTTGATGTAAACAACACAGCAGTTCGGATTTTTGGGAAAAATCGGGATGAACTGATAGGAACACCTTTTATTGATCACTTTAGTGATCCGGTTGATGCAAACAATGCAGTAGAGCAAGTATTTGATACAGGAGAGGTAAGGGATTACGAACTGGTCATAGAAATGGGGGACGTACCCAATACCATTGTTGCATTTAAGATGTCGCTATACAAAGACCAGACAGGAAAGGTAACAGGGGCATTTGCCGCTGGCTATGACATCAGCCGACACAAGTGTGAAATGCTGGAAATGCATTACCTGCAGCACTACAACCGGGGATTGATCGAGACGAGCCTGGATCCTTTGGTGACATTTGACCGGGAAGGGATCATACTGGATGTGAACAAGGCAACGATACTTGCTACAGGCAGAGGAAAAGAAGAGTTGATAGGAACCCCGTTTGCCGATTATTTTACAGATCCTGATAATGCATACAAAGGTGCCATGTTGACCTTTGAGACCGGGGAGGTAAGGGATTACGAGCTGGTCATAAAAGCCAAAGATGGAACCGAGACAATTGTGGCCTATAATGCTTCAGTATACAAAGACCAGACAGGAAAGGTCGTGGGCGCATTTGCAGCGGCAAGTAGTAATATATGTTTTCTCTCTCAATTTATATATGTTACATTATTTTATATTAGTCTATTGTTAGGATAAAATCTGGCATTTTGTGTATACACATCAGGTAGTATTCACGGAATCAGGACTTTGTAATGTCAAATATCAGAACGGGAAGTATCGGTCCATCCCGTCTTTTTCCTTCTTATGCGGTTCAATATTGCCTGCACACCGCAAAAGCTGATCAGCCATACATGGAACACTAATCCCACAGTCTTGAACAATACACGGTCCTGCCCCTTTGACCAGAGCCTTAATCCATAGACAGGGACAATGGGGGTCAGCAAAAATGCAACAAAGGGTAGCGTCATGGACGTAAACCATGCCAGCTTCTGGTTCACAGGGATGGGGGCAGAGTAGAAGCGCACCATATTCTCCTCCACTCCCTCCAGTGCACCTGACATCCATCGTATCCGCTGGTTGTAGAGTTCTTTAAGGGTGGTGGGCCCCTGTTCACCCACTTTTGTTTCTGCCAGTACAGGTTTTTTGCCGCTGATGTACATCCGCTGCGTGAATTCCAGGTCTTCACAGTATACATCTTCGTTGAGACTTGTACCATCAAGTGCCCTTGCATCTATCACACCAATAAGCCCATTGAATTGTTTGAACCCGTCAAAGCGTTCATACAGCCGGTACACGTCTGCGAAAAAAGAATATTCGGCAGCGATTATCCTGGCCACCCACCCTGAATCCTGGTTAGTGATGTACCGTGTGCCGCTTGCTATCACGGCATTTGCATCCACTTTAAGGGCATCGATGCATTTCAATATAAAATCGGGTTCGGGTCGACTATCCACATCAAAAAGTGCAATGTAATCGGCATCCAGTATCTCATCCGGTCCCCTGATAGCATCCAGGCCGTCATTGATGGCACCAGCCCTGCGCCCCCGTGTATCAAACCGGGCCAGGTAACCAATGTTTCCGGACTTCAAGTACCGGGTGCGATGGTCAGGTCCATCCGGACAATCTATTATGTAAGTAATATTAACGCCCAGACCAGATGTATCCAGTTGTTTCAGTGAATCGACTGATTTTTGAATTATTGAAAGGGGTTCAAAAGGCGCAACCGGTATCATCACACAAACTTTTTCCATATGGGTATTTTAAAAGTATTAATGGTTTATACTAATATCTGAAAATATATATTATCAGCCGGAACAGAGGAAATTAAGACAAGAAAATCTTCTCTTCGGTTGGATCAACTTGAGTACATAATCTTGTAGATTAATGAATAAAAGAATGAATGGAATACACGATTACGTTACCCGATTTTTCAGTACAACAAAAAAATGAATCTACTCCGGTCTGGAAAAGAAAAAGGCCCCTACTCCCAGAGGGGCCTCAATTGTTATTTAAAATGGAATGATAGACCTGAAAAGCCAGCTAATTTGTATCCACTTCAAAAAGCATGGTATTTTGACCGGATTTACAGGATTTACAGGATGTTGACATTGCAGTATATCCTGTCGATCCTGTTAATCCTGTCTAATAATTTTTAAATTACCCTTAGATTTGAAGTGGATACGCTAATTTGACTATCAGATGATAATATGACCCCTAATATGCCATATGATATGCCAGTTTTTTCTGTTGCAATAAGTCCATTTTTGCATATACGGCATCATACAGTGCCATGATCTGGTTCGTATTGGTGGGATCTTCAAGCTCATGGGCTGCTTGTTTGAATATCTTCCATAGATCTTCCGGGTGGGAATTAATATTATCAACGGTTTTTTGTGCTATTGGTTCCATAATCTCCTGGAGTACTGGTATGTTGGCCATCCGGTTCTTATTGAATGCTTCCTTGTATATTTCAAATGCTTTAGGGTTTGTCTGTTCCCATGTTCTTACATGAGATGGCAAATCATTTTCTGCGGGCATACTTCATCACTCTCCATTTGTATTAATAATCTATTTTTATGTAATACCAAGTATTACAATTATATCTATTCGTGTTACTAATATATATGATTTGCGCTATATCTTGTATACTATCCTTTCCCATCCACAATTAATGAAGATAAACTTATTAGTTATTACAACCTTATCAGGATCCATGAAAAAGACATATATTGAGATTGCTTCCTCAGTTGGCGCTGTAGCGGTTTTCATTATTCTGATTGTTGTTGTCAATACACTATTTTCAGCTTATGCTGGCTATGGAAATGTAGCAATATTACTTGTTTTTGTGATAATCGTGGGATTGATCGGCCTTAAACTTGCTGAGATAAGTAACTGATGTTCTATCAATAGTATCTCCGAATAACTCCCGAATTCCTCAATTCTGTTTATACTGCTTCTACATTTCTAAAATTATACCCACCAATATTCATCCTGTTTTGGAAACTCTTAAGTCAATTCCAAATTAACTGTATGACCAGATGAAATTCCAGATACTGGATGCCGACTACACCTATGATGATCTGGGCAGCCCGGTCATACGCCTGTACGGTAAGAACGAA
>Ga0255393_10109_pt2 | contig 12040 bp, 15 predicted proteins | sample ANMaggSeSYBR01C8_FD_182122 | JGI IMG/M metagenome (GOLD analysis project Ga0255393, IMG submission 182122) | Sediment cell enrichment communities from methane seep in Santa Monica Basin, California, United Staets - ANME aggregate JGI... | ecosystem: Environmental > Aquatic > Marine > Cold seeps >... | reverse complement strand
TCCAGAAATATCGCTCCTACAAATATCCCAAACGCCCACATCTTGACAATAGTTGCCATTGGAGCCAGGATTATTATTCCTGCTATTATCATGGAAACGAATACGTAAGCGAATCCCTGCCAGGTTTTGGGCATAATACCCCAACCAAATATCTTATATGTGAACCATTCCGGTTTTCCGATCATGTTCTCAACTCATAACCCAAATAAATCTTCTACTCTGCAATCGAACAGCTTTGCAAACTTCAATGCTAACTCAAGTGAGGGGACGTATCTGCCTTTCTCAATAGAAATTATTGTCTGTCTTGTAACGGTTACCAACTCTGCTATATTTTCCTGACTTAATCCTGCATTTTCACGATATTCCTTGAGTTTATTCTTTGATAGTGCCATGGGAAATCCCTAGTAAATGTTAAGTAAGCTTTACAGTAAAGTTTACTTTACAGCAATAAATACCTTTCGACGGTGTTGGCCTTGGGACAAAATTACTCAATCTGCAATCCCATAATTTCGCAGTCTTCTTCAGTAAGCTCCACCACACGGACATAATACTCGGCAGAAAATCGCTCTAAGAAATCTATAATCCGCTTTTTATCCTTATCTTGAATGACAAATACCCCACGTATGAGCTTACGATATGGGATATCATCCAGGATACCACGTTTACGGTAAACGTATTTCCCATGATGTGTGCTTGTTTTCTGACCGTACAATGCCTTTGTAAATGCACTTGATGTTATCTTATCATTACCAGTAGGCAATGTGAAAGCTATAAGTGTTCCTTTCATATATCTCTACACGGTCGCAAGATTTAAGTAATTAACGCTCATATTTACATTATGCCCTCAAAATCTCGTACTGAAGAACTCAGAACACTCATAAAGCAGGTCCGTGATGGTGAGCTTACTGAAGAAGACTGCGAAATTATGGGATTGCAGATTGAGTAATTTTGTCCCAAGGCCGGAGAGGCTTTATGGGGTACAAAGGTATCTCCGTCGACCATTAGTGATCTTAACAAAAAAGCGTATGGAAATATAGAGAAATGGCGTAACAGGCCTCTTAAATCACAGTATCCCTATGTGTATCTTGATGGTATTTGTCTGAAGCGAAGTTGGGGCGGAGAAGTCCGTAATGTTTCCATACTAGTTGCGATTGCAGTAAATACCGATGGTTACCGTGAGATAATAGGTGTAGCCGAAGGAGCCAAAGAGGATAAAGAGGGTTGGCTGTCTTTCCTACGCAGCTTAAAAGAACGCGGATTGCAGGATGCACATCTTTTTATATCCGACAAGTGCCTTGGTTTGGTAGAATCCATTCATGAGTGTTTTCCAGGGTCTTGTTGGCAACGCTGTGTTGTTCATTTTTACCGCAATGTTTTTTCATCAGTCCCCAATAAGATGATGAAGGAAGTGGCAGCTATGCTAAAAGCAATTCATGCCCAGGAGGATCTTGAATCAGCGCAGGAAAAGGGTGTCTCAGTAGTCAAGAAACTGAAAGGTATGCGATTAAAAAAGGCAGCAGAAAAAGTTGAAGAATCACTCCATGAGACCTTAACCTATATGAGTTTTCCTCGCGAGCATTGGACACGAATTTGGACGAATAATGGGCTTGAGCGTTTGATGCGAGAAATACGAAGGCGCACTCGTGTAGTTGGAAGCTTTCCTGACGGTCAATCTGCATTAATGTTGGCTGCAGCTCGACTACGCCATGTCGCAGGGACAAAATGGAGTGAGAAACGATATTTAAATATGTCCCTATTAAAAGATGTAGAATTTATTAGAGAAAAAGTTGCTTGAAATCGGCGCGTATTCCCCTCCTCCGGAGGAGGGGAATACCACTGAAGAAACATATTACCAAGGACATACTAATCTACTGGAAAAGGGATTGACATTAAAGAAAGTGCGAAAAATATTTGACACTACCTTTGTGTAAGATAACAAGAAATAACAGGAGGAAAGGTAAATGGATAGAAACGAAATAGTAAGCAGAATTGAAAAATCTTTTCGGAAGCAAGTAAGAAAGGATGAAACAGTTAAAAATGCATTCCTACTTGTGAGCTCAGAGAAACTGAAAATTGATATAAAAATTGCAGAAGGTAAAAGCGGGCATATTGATGCGAATCCGCAACAGCCAAACCATTTGGCTAGTGTGGGTAAATTGTTTACAGCAACCATCATAGGTATACTCCACGACCAAGACAAATTATCATTTGATGACAAAATCAAGAAGCATATCTTCTATTACAGTTTTCTCGACGCTATCCAACACTTTTAGATCAGGGCTGCCACACTTTTCACAATTTTTGGCGATTACTACCTCTGTTTTATCAGGGACTGGCGTTGGACGTGTTGCACCTCGATGACCTTTTGGTGCACCTCTTTTTTTGGGAGTGGGATTGACGGTTGGTTTCGTTTCCGTCTTTTTCAATGTAGTGACAGATGGCGGAGTATGTGGGTTTTCGTAAAAATGTAACTTATTTTTGAGTTCGTCGTTTTCTTGTTCAAGTTCGTGAATCTTTTTGTGAGCCCTGTCTCTTTCAGTGATTATTTCTATGATGGTTTCTTCGAGTTTCTTGATGTAATCAGCGGAATTCAGTCTTCACACACCACCACATAAACTGTTTTGTTAAGGTATTCTTTTGGACAATCAATCTTTGCTCCTGTGCCAAATTTGGTGACAGTTTTTTGAAAGAAACCTATTACTCCATCTGTAAGGAGAAGATTGCCGGTATTTATTTCAATACGTTTCATTACCATCATTATATATATCAATATATATTAAGCTTTCGATAGGAATGAACAAAACAGTATGAGGTGAGGTAAAAAATAAAGATTTAAGGAGAATGAACACTAATTAAAGTTGGGCAGCTATACAAATACAGGATATCCAATCAAAGCGAAGTCTTTTATTGCCTAACCAGGGTATAGGACACGATTTCTGATAACCATCATTAGATTTGAAAATGGGTGTTGTTGTCTTCTTCTTCATTTTGATTATCAGGATACAAAAGAAGTGATTTTTATTATTTTCCTGGAACGGTTTATAATCACAGAGTGCATAGAGTAAACAATAACGCTCTGTGTGCCTCTATGTTCTCTGTGGTTGATCTTCTTTGTTATGATCCATTAATTTACTTGATTAGAATAAATTAAAAAGTCTCCAAAAGAAAAACAATTGGTTTTTATAGGCGGATTTATTGGTGTCCGGATAATTTTTGGACAGCCTCTATACAGTCTTAAGCCCACAGGACAATGCCTATACTTAACCGTTCTAAACGAGTTTTGCCCGTGCTGACTCAAGTGCCCCCTTGCCAACGATCTCCTCAGCAAACCTGTCTGCCATCAGTTCAAGTTCTTGTCCAGGTCGGAATTTTGTGAAAGTCATCAGTGAGAGTTGGCGCAAGATCGGGGTCTTGTTGTTGTGGCGCAGATGCCATGCTTCATGTGCGAGTACGGCTTTTAGTTCCTGTTCGTCGAATATCTCAAGCATGCCGATCGATATAAATATCGCTTTGCCTGATGCGAACGCTTTTGGTATCGCTAAATCAAAATAATACACCTGTGAATCTTCAGAAAGCGCATTTACAAAATCATCTGCCCAATCAACGATATCTGAAATTGGTTTTGCATTGTGGTGTCTGATAAGTATCCTGTAATATGATCGCTGCAAAAACAACATGATTCCAGTTGAGATTAACACGTATGCAAGATAAACCTCAATTGTCAGCATGCGACCGCATTCCATTGTCGAAAAGGTTGCGGCTATTGCGCCAAGCATTGAAGTTTGCGCACCTGCAAATGAACTGACCCGTTGGATCGGGGTTTTGGTTTTTAGATAAAATGCGAAAAGCAATAAAGAAGCAACTACCAATAACGCTATCAACGGTAAAAGGTCTGAATTGTTAACGCATTCAGCGTAACATATAATCTCATCTGCTATGGATATCATATTTTTCTACGTGACGATGATCACTTGTCATTTTTATATTTGGAGAAATTTTCAATCGCAACCGCGCCAAAAGTGTCAACAAGACTGTCAAGTATGCGAGTTGTGATCGCATTTGCAGCATTATCAGCAGTTGTGGTTGCTGAGTATACATATCGGACACGCTTCCCCTGATTCTCCACCCTCCGCTGCGCAAAGTCGGCTTTTACAAGTCGATCCAGAGTACCAGCTACGCTGGACAAAGGAATACCAGTCATTTTTGTAATCTCTTCAGTCATCATCTCATTGTTTTCCCATAGCACTTCCATTATCTGTGCTTCAATGGGACTGAAGAATTTAGTCAATCCTTCATTTGAGATGTTTATTCGATCTACCTTGACCACACTTTACAATTGATGTAAACTGATATAAATCTTGCGCGTATTATGCAATTAATTGCATCGGATTAGTTTACACCAAGCGTAAAGTTAATATAACTTTACACCAGGTGTATAGTCGTGCGATTACACTCAATTGTTTTGAAAGATATATTTCGTAGAAGAACAAAACTCCTGGTTGGTGTGCTGGGTGTCGTCATTGCCGCTTCTGCGATCGTTGCGGTAATAACTACATTCACTGCGGCAACTGATAGCCTTTATGATGAGTCCGGTAAATTCGGTGCTAATATCATAATAAGACCGCAAACAAATTCGATCCCACTTATAGAGGGATCTACAACGGTCGGGTCAATTTCGACAGGTGAGAATTACATTGATGAATCAAAATTACCAAACATCTATACTATTGAAAATAGTGCAAATCTTGCCGTTGTGTCACCGCGATTGTACGGTATTGCGAATATCGGGATTTTACCTTCCTCACCTGTTATTTTAATGGGTGTTGACCCGAAAGAAGAACCGAAAATAAAAGCATGGTGGAAGTTGGATGGCAGATGGATCTCTGCCGAAGATGGCGAAAGAACGGAAGTTATGCTTGGTTCTGATATTGCAAAACCACTGGGGCTTGTTGTCGGTTCTACAATAACGCTTACAAATGGGAACAATTCGGTTGATGGCGATGTGGTTGCCGTGATCGAAACAACCGGAGGTTCAGAAGATGGATACATTATTACATCACTAAAAACTGCACAATACCTGTTCGACAATGAAGGGAAAATAAGCAGTATTGAGGTGCGTGCACTTTGCAATGACTGTCCTGTTGAGGAGATGAGTCGCCAGATCGAAGCTGCTCTTCCGAACGTGGAGGCACGGGCTATGAGTCAGATCGTGCTAAGTGAGATGGCATTGATCAAACGTACCCAATCATCTGCAATGGCAGTTTCGATTATTACTCTGCTTGTCAGTGCTCTTACGGTTGCATCTACAATGCTTGCATCAGTCAACGAAAAATTGAAAGAGATCGGTATTATGCGAGCTGTTGGAGCAAGTGATATACAGATCGTGTCCATGCTGCTTTTTGAAGGTGCGATAATCGGTGCGATCGGAGGAAGTGTTGGGTTTGTGCTGGGAACACTTGTTTCGTTTGTTGCAGCTCCCTTGTTGCTTTCAGTCACTCCGTCGCCGATATGGATACTGCTGCCTGCGGCAGCAGGAGTTTCAATTACTGTTGGAATGGTGGCATCCGTGATACCGGCAAAGCGTGCAGTTAGTATTGACCCTGCTGAGGTGCTTCGAAGTGTCTGATAATGGAAATAATATAGTTGACATAGAGCTGAAAAATGTTTCAAAATCATACCGGATAGGGTCAAGTGAGGTTGAAGTCCTGCACGGGATCAACCATTTGATAATGAGTGGTGAGTTTGTGTCGATCATGGGACCTTCGGGTTCAGGAAAGACAACGCTCATGAACCTGATAGGAATGCTTGACCACCCAAGTAGCGGGAGTATTCTGCTGGATGGTGTTGATATCACTAAGAAATCCCAGAAAGAACTGGTGAATTTCAGGCGCAGGACTGCGGGTTTCGTGTTCCAGCAGTTCCATCTGATCCCATCGCTTACGGCTTACGAGAATGTTGCTCTTCCACTTGTGTTTGCTGGTGATGGGGAGCAGGACAGTGTGACCAAAGCAATGGAGCGTGTGGGATTGTCTCACAGAATCGGGCATAAGCCCAATGAACTTAGCGGAGGTGAGCAGCAGCGTGTCGCGATCGCGCGTGCATTGGTTATGAAGCCAAAAATACTGCTTGCAGATGAGCCGACTGGTGCACTGGATGGCAAGACCGGGGAGATGATACTCTCTCTTTTGAAGTCTCTGGCAGGTGAGATGACTGTTGTGATGGTTACTCATAATAGTGGACTTGGTGCACAGTCTGATAGGGTTATTAATTTACTTGATGGAAAGATCATTGAATAAAAGGAAGGATTAATATGAATTTAAAAAATGTAAGATCAATTGGAATAGTAATGGTGTTGCTGCTTGTTGCAGCATTCGGGCTTGGATGTATCGGTGGAGATTCCGGTACGGCATCGGCTGGTCCGGTAGAAGCTACGTGGATAACCGCAGATGTAAATGGGGATGTTGTATCGATCCCTGATGCTGTTGTTAATGATAATACAAATGTTCACTTCAAGGTGAACACCAATACTGAACTTGGTGAGATCGCTGTGATGGCGTTCGTGCTCGGGGATGAGATCGTTATACGGTCAAATGTCTGTCCTCCATGTGGCTCGATAGGATTCACATTGGATGATGGGGTTTTGGTCTGTGATTCCTGTAGTACAACGTTTGATGCAGAAACAGGAAATGGCATACTGGGTGCATGTGTGGATTATCCAAAAGAGAATGTTCCTTACACCGAATCCGGCGGGATACTTTTGATGAATGTTAATGATATCATGACAGCACACCAGAATACGGTTATCAGGGGATAGATGGCAGCATTGCTGCCATTCTTTTCCTCTATTAGTTTTTTCTAACCTTTTTTTACTTTTTAACAAATTTTGCAGGCGGCTTTTATTTTCCATTTTACATTGATTGCTGAATACCTGATATATTCGTATCCTCTTCAAATTAAATTGTGACCGGGCATCCACGTCTGCAGACCATTCGTGCGATCTGTGGCATTCGTACTCATTCGTAATCTACTGGTGCTGATTTTCATCACGAATAGACGAATAGACGAATGAACGAATGGCATGAACTTTGGTCAGCATAGATAAATGCATTTTACCATTACTTTTAAAATGGATACACATATTTTAAAAGGTAATACTCATTATGATTTTTTTGTTATTTATCTTTGTGCATATTTATTGTTGGTTACATAATTATTAGACAGCCTCTATAGTTACTGGGATAAACCAAAACCTCGCATTAATAATACATAAACTTGACTATAAATAGAAAGGATTAAATACTTTATAGATATATTTAATGATTAAGGTGAGTCACAGTAGAATAGCCTGATAATAATATTGTGAAGGAGAATCAACATGAAAGAACAACAATCACTCAACCTTGATGAATGTAAAGAACTTGGAAAATTGGAAATGACAAAAGAAGTTGTATATACACTAAATGGCATGGGGCTATTAGCTTTTTTTGCGTTTGGATTTTTTTTCACTTCACTATATACACTATTTACCGGGAACATTGGCTTTAACTTCACAAGCGGCACAATTCTCATTTCAGTAGCTCTCTTCGTTGGTACAATGGTATTGCACGAACTCATCCATGGCGCATTTATGTCAAAATACGGAGGCAAGCCGAGTTATGGTGCCGGTATTGCATATTTCATTCTCCCTTATCTATATGCCACCACAAAAACTGTTTTTACACGCAACCAGTTCATAGTGATCGCTATTGCGCCGTTGGTTGTGATCTCCCTGGTTGGAATCGGAATCATGGCTGCTTTCCCATCCATTGCACACTGGATGTTCATACCCTTTGTTGTAAATGCTTCCGGAGCAGTGGGCGATATGTGGGTGACACGTAACGTACTGAGATATCCGAAACATGTATTGTTAGAAGATATAAGGACAGGTCTGATAATTTATGGCAAAGAAACGGATAAAACCCTGAATATCTCAACAGCCGGATTTGGCTATAGATTTTTTAAAGTATTCACACTTTGTTTCTTTGCGATGGGGCTTCTAATGACTATGTTGCCAATACTTCTGAATATATTAGGAGTGGAATCTTTTACAATTGGACCCGCGAATAGTATTTTCACAATTTTTGAATATCAAAGCATAGGAGAAGGTTTCGGTTTCAGTTTATTCCCCTTGACATTAGTAGCCATAAGCGTGATTGTCGGGGTGGTTTACGGGATTATCAATGCAGGTAAGCCGGGAAATCATGTTATAACGGGATAGTGATATCGGACCTTTGATTGTAAAAAATTCGAAAGTAAGATAAAGACAGGAAAGCCGGCTATGAATCACTGCAAAAAGAAGCAAAAACGACATGAGGGTATTTTAGTTACAATTGAGAAGAGATGTTAAAATGATAAGAGATAATAAATTGGAGCAAGAAAACAGAATTACCAAATGGATTTACCATACTATTCCCTTTGCAGTGTTATTTCTGTTATGGGAAGTACTGGCAAGAGTATTCCACCAGCCCTACATCCTCCCCCCGTTCTCTGATGTTGCTGCCTCTGCCCTTTCACTGTCTTTGGCTGATGACCTCGCAATAACACTTGCATTCTCCCTGCTGGGGCTGTTGATAACATTACTGGCAGGTTTGCCATTGGGATTGGTCATCCAGAGGTCAAATAAGGCAAAATGGGCACTTGATCCATTCTTCTGGTTCCTGTTATTTGCACTCGGAATCGGAACTACAAGTATAACACCTATTTTGATTTTGTTGTTTGGTCTTACACAACTTGCTGTCCTCGTACAATCGATCATTGTACCCATAATTGTAGTTGCTCTCATATCCGGTTATGGCCTCACGCTTTTAGCGGTCAGATTAGGATTCCTGATGTGCCTGTCCTATCAATTTATTGGCGAAATGATATTTGGAATTACTATTGGGGGAATAGGGTCCCAGTTTTCATGGTTTATTGATCTGCATATTGTTGATATGATGTATGCAATTATGCTACTTATGGGATTTACGGGTCTTTTCATTGACAGGGTACTTATTAAATGCGTCGGATATTTGATAAAGAAGAAAGGGAGTGGCGGAGAAATTGCATATGGGGATCATCAATAAGAGAAGATATACTGGTCTTTCAGGGTGAAGGAAAATGAATACATTACTTAAAATTGCTGTTTATGTTACGGTTTTATCATTTTTCATTAGCGTGGGCGCATTTATTATTCCCCTGATGCTGGACCCTTTTGAAAGTCAGCACGTGGATGCGAGCAATGTCACTGAACTGGAGAACGCCTTTTTGCTGGAATATGAACTGCCAAACTCTTCATCTGAGTTTTCAGGTGCCAGTCTATTTGTGTATTCCTACAACAAAACCGTCAACGCTTATTACCTTCATGATGGTGTACAGGAACCTCTGACCACTGGTGAGCCGTATGAGATAAGGATTCTATCGGGAAATCTGAGTGATCATGACGATATCGGGACTGCCTGGTGCTATCTTTTTTATGCAACGGATGCTGTTGTGGATTCGTACGATGCGGGAAGAATTACTTTTATGGTGGAAATGAATAAAAGTGCACTTCTTCAGCCATATACAGAGATACAAACAGATGGGAAATCATATCCTGATATGTCATTTACATACTGGAAGCCTTCAACATCCCTTTATACAAGTCTTGTAAGTCTTTCCATGTCGCTGTTTATCCTGTCTGCCATTATGACCCTGGTCCTGGCTGTTTTGATGCGTAAATACCCGGATAGTCAAAAGTGAAATGGGAAATGGAGGGGGGGAATATGGGCAAGGATTTCGGTTTGGAATAAACGACATGATCATGAACATATTCAATGATACAAAAATATAATTATCTGCGTGTCAATGTGTCTATAAATCGGAAAACATATATAACCGAAAATTAGTATTGGTAATTAAATCAAAAACAGTGGTAATTATATGGGGTGGGTGAATATTATGAATTCTGGATTGGTGTTGTAGGTTGAGATTAATAGTAATCATCCCAGGTCTTCCCGAAAAATCACAGGAGTATTCAACAACCAAAGTTTGAGGTCACTAAGAAATGAATGACGCAAATAAGAAAGAAAAAGAGAGGATATATCTTATTTTTTCAATAATTTGTATCACATCTGTAGTCATATTTATCATCCCGGCACATGCAGCAGCAGGGGATTTGATACTGGATACTGATATCTACCTCCACTATCCACATTTTTGTAATGCAGAGAATTTTTCAGAAAGCTCTACATTGCTAAAAGAAGGATATTCAATATCTCTGGATGGGATGAGGTGGGTTAAAGCCAGCCAGGGCAAGGAAATATGTGTTACAAATTATTCCATATTTAAAAACGGAGACGTTGTAAAAAGGATAAGAGTGATCGGGAATGATTATTTCTGTTATAACAAAACCATAGACGGTAAGGAATACACAATAATCGAGGCAAGCGTCGATTCAATATTTGTTGGTATAGGAACAGATATTGTCAAGCTTGAACCTTTTCGTCAATATTCCGACGGTTCGGTTATAGTGGAACCGGATTTTATCACTGCCAGTTTGAATCCATATACAAATGAGACTCCTCACGAAGAATGGAACCGGACATTTGGAGGAGTGTATGATGACTTTGGGCGCTATGGACAGTCTGTACAGCAGACCCGTGATGGCGGATATATCATCGTCGGATCGATAAGGTCGTACACACCAGGCATGGGTTCTAAGTATTATTGTGCCCTTCTCATAAAGACAGATACAAACGGGAATGAACAGTGGAACAGGACTTTCGAAGATATTGGTCTTAAAAATGCTTATTCTGTCCAGCAGACCTCTGATGGTGGCTATATACTTACAAGTGCTGTAGATTCATACCGCACCTGGCGTGGGGAAACCAATCCCGTGTTGGTGAAAACAGATTCCAATGGAAATATAGAATGGCACAAGACCATTGGAGCAAAAGGCAATAACTATATTATGTCTGTCTGCCAGACCCATGATGGCGGATATATCCTTACTGGCAAGTATTCGGCATGGCTCATCAAGACAGATGAAAATGGTAGTGAGCAGTGGAATGAAACATTTGCGGTACCTAAGCCTTACAATGCCTGCTCTGTTTGGCAGACCCCTGATGGCGGCTATATACTTACAAGCGGGACCGACCTGTATGTTGCAGGCAGTACTGATGCATGGGTCATCAAGACCGATGTAAACGGTAAACAAGAGTGGAACAAGACATTCGGGTCGGATTATTTTAATACGGTGTATTCTATTGAGCAGACCCTTGATGGTGGTTATCTACTTGTAGGCAGCAAAAGCTCGTCTGAGACTGGCTATTGTGCATGTCTGGTCAAAACCGATGCTAATGGCAGTGAGCAATGGAACAGGACGATCGGGTCTGGCTTAATTGCCAGGATTTCTTCAATCTGTCAGAGCATGGATGGTGGATATGTTCTGGCAGGTAAGATAGACACAGCCAAGAATCCTGAATTCAAGAGACAGATCCTTTACGATGATGATGATGCCTGGCTCTTCAAAACAGATGCCGATGGCAACATGGAGTGGAGCAAGACATTTGGGGGACTGAAGAATGATGAGGCAGGTTTTGTCGAGCAGACATCGGATGGCGGATACATAATTGCAGGAATTACAGAATCCTATGGAGCAGGCGGCAGTGATCTCTGGCTGGTAAAGGTTGCAGGCATGGAGGTTGACTTCGTGCAGCCAAATCTTTCTGCAAATAATACCAGTATGGAGGAAGTCCGGCTATCGGATAATAATGTCACAGAGAATCTCCAATCACCACCTGGCAAATCCATACCAGGGTTCGGATTTGTGGGAGCAGTATTTTCGGTGTTAGTGATGCTGCTTTTAAGAAGGAGAATACTTTGAATAAAAATTGAGGTGCAACATATGAATAACTTAAATAATTGCCGGGTTGGTTTACTCGATTATCAAATCCCCCAAAAACCAAAAATGTTCAAGCAGATCGTTCGGGAGAAGTGAATGAAATGACGCTGGCAACAAATCTTTTTATAATTACAGTAATAT
>Ga0255393_10058_pt2 | contig 12098 bp, 10 predicted proteins | sample ANMaggSeSYBR01C8_FD_182122 | JGI IMG/M metagenome (GOLD analysis project Ga0255393, IMG submission 182122) | Sediment cell enrichment communities from methane seep in Santa Monica Basin, California, United Staets - ANME aggregate JGI... | ecosystem: Environmental > Aquatic > Marine > Cold seeps >... | reverse complement strand
TTAATTGATAAAGACCTATATACAAAGCCTTTGCTTTCCGGTGATTTATGTAAGAATTGCCATCTCTGTATGCAAGCATGTCCTACACAATGCATAGCCGGGAATCACACCATTGATGCAAGCCGATGTATTTCTTACCTAACCATAGAACATAAGAAAATTATTCCAAGAGACATTCGACCATTGATTGGAAATCGAGTTTTTGGATGTGATATTTGCCAAGATGTGTGCCCATATAATACAAATGTTATTGAGAAACAAAGTGAGCTTTTTTTCAACCTGAAGAAAAAAGACTATCACCCATTAGATTTACTAAAAGAAATGAGCCTTACTGAGGATACTTTTAGACAAAAATATATTAAAACCTCAATTCTAAGAGTTTCTTACGAATGCCATTTACGCAACATTATCATCGCTGCTGGGAACAGCAGGAATCAGAAGTTCATAAAACCCCTTAAAAAGTTTTTAGCCAGTGATTCGGAAATAATTAGAGCCCATGCTGTATGGGCTTTAGGGATAATCGGTTCAGAGGAGTGTTTCTTGATTCTCCGCTCACACTTAGCCTTCGAAAACAATGCTTTTGTGAAAGACGAGCTTTTATTCGCGCTTAAATAAACTAATGTATCCAGATTGCATGTGCGCCATTTTCCGCTATCAACTGAATATGGTTATCTCGTTTTTCCCAAACCCACACCTCAGGTTGCGAATCTGAACGTGTAAGTAAATATCTCTGGAAAGCTAGCTTTTCTTCCACGGAATTCCATGAAATTGCAGAATGATCATATTGATAATCATTAGTTAATTCAAAAACCTTTTCTCCCTCTTTGTTGACCACCCAGATCTGTTTGCTATTACCGCTAAATCCCGTTCTAACCAGCACCACCAGATTCTCCCTATCGAAATAGGTGGGTTGAAAATAATTTGTTGATAATTCTTGACCACCAAACAATTTAGTTAATGATTCAGAACCTACATCAGTTTCAAAAATCTCTATATCAGCAATTCCCCCCCTGTAATTCCGCCTTCCAAAAAGAAAACTGCTGCGATCATTTCTCCATGAACCTATTACATCCGAATCACTCTCTATCGATTGAGTCAGGATCAAATGACTGAGATCAAGAATTCTTAATTTGTTTTTATTATTCTCAAAATATCTAAGGTATTGACCATTTGGAGAGAAATCCACATTTGATATGATTCCTCTTTCAATTAGTATTTCTTGGTTTTCACTCATCAAGAAAAGGATTAACTCACTGTCAGATACTTTTTTAAAAAGAGCAATTTTTTCACCAAAACAATCAATCGCTAAATTATCACAAATGAACTCGCCACACCCATAAACCTTCTTTCTTTCTTTTCCCTCTCTATCCATTTTCCAGATATCTGTTCCACCCTTTTCATTCTTCGCTGCATACACTAACCAATTACCACTTCTCGACACAGCAAAATCCACAACCTCTCCTTCAGTTTGCGTCAGAGGTATTCTTTCATGCCCACAATACCGCCAAATTTCCGGTTTATTGGTAACATCCCCGATGTACGCGAGACATGGCTGCCGAATTATGATCCGATGAATATAACTTAACTCGCCGTTATTTACTATTACTGTATATTCTTTCTCTATCTCAAGAAATTCAGTAGGAACTATTAATAAAGCTTCACTCGAATTTTCTAACTTGAACTCTATTTGCGGTGTAACTTGAACGATAATATCCTTATCAACATTAAAGGGGATGTCTCCTTTATCAATTGAAATTGGCCCTGTGGATCCAACACTGGCCGGATTGTTGATCGCACCACTTGCTATACTGCAACTTGAAAGAGCTCCCGTAATGAAAAACAACACGAGTGGTATGAGTATATATTTACGAGCCATTATTGAAGTAAGTTCCTACACTTCGGTGAGAGCTTTATATATTTAACTCGCTAAAGTACTCGTCGGAGCAAAAGTGGGTGTTGGTGTAACCAGGTTTACCCGTACAACCAACCTTACACCCACAGGGATATTGTTCTCATCATCAATCTTATCTTTATTAATCGAGATAATATCTTCAACTGTGGAATTAAATTGACTGGCGATAGATGCAATGGAGTCACCTGCCTGTACTGTGTAATCAATACGCGTACCTGATGCAACATCTGCTGGTACTGGAGTAGGTGTTGGTAACTTTTGCCCAGGTGCAGGAACTTTGATTTTCTGACCAGGATAAATTGGGCACGTACCATCTTCAAAATTATTAATCGCTAATAAAGTTTGAAGATCAACCTCAAATTTTTCTGAGATTCCCCAACAGCTATCAAATTCCTGTACTTCGTATTCAAATGGTCCAGTAGGAGTTGGAGAAACCGTTAAAGTTGGAGTTGGTGTTTCTGTAGGTATCAACGAAGGCGTTGGTGAAATAACGGGTGTTGGCGGCATGGTGCTTGTTGGAGTAGGCTCTTTCTTAAATAGATTAAAAGAGAAGCCTCCACCCGTGATCCAGAGTACGATGATCACAACGCCGATGATCACTAACAAACCAGCTGTGATCGCGATGAAAACAGGTAAGAACCGCTGCTTTTTCTTATAAGCATTTAATACATCTTTTGGGGATTGTCTTCCAAGCATTTTTACCTTTTCCTTTTTATTAATCTTTCAAAAAATTCGATCTCGGAATTAAACACATTCTAACCTATTTTTCCTTCTAATGATTACTCAAAAAATAAATCCCACCAAATTTCCCAATTCTCAAGATCCTTGGGATTTGGAGTAGCCAAGTAATTTACTTCTCGTGTAATATCACCAAGTGGGAGAGGGATGATCACATGGTCACCAGGGAGAACTTTTCTCTCATATGTTCGCGCCCATTCTTCAACCGCTTTATCAGAATCAGCATACGCTATCTGTGTTTCCAGCGCAATCCGTGTTGATTCCAGCTTGATGATTCTTTCATCCATCTCATCTCTTTGCGATGATAATCTTAAATATTCAGATAATCGGGAATTCAAGCCCAATACCATAATGAACAAAATGAAAAGTAAAACGACATATACCCATTGTCTTTTTATTTTTTTTAGTTTAGGCATATTTATATATTACCCCATAAAAATCAGCAGTACAATCGATCAAAAACTATAATCTTTCATAGCAGAGAAAATGCCGAAGGAGGGATTTGAACCCTCATGAGCGCAATGCTCACTACGCCCTGAACGTAGCGCGTCTGCCAGTTCCGCCACTTCGGCTAACAACTTGAGTGAAATTTTATCAAAATACAAGATTTTGTCAACAAAACAAACTGTAATTAGCTTTTTCTTTTAATTATCTAAAACCATGATTAATTTATATATCCAAAAACGGCATTATTCTTGCATGATAAACTAAAGAGGTTTTTGATTCTTATTATTGTAAAATGATGCGTAATAAAGAGAATAGATTATTAGTTTTAGCAGTCTTGTTTTTCTTCCTGCTCGCTTGCTCTATCCCTGTCCGCTGGGTTGGTTTCTCAGATAATGAAAATAGCGGGCTGCAATTACTTGCAGATATTGGAAAATACAACAACAGTGAGCCTACACCTTTCCAACCTTTTCAATTCACTGCAACTCCCACCAGAGATGTTCAACCGATAACCGATGCACTGGTCCCCAATCCCGGATTACTGCCACCTGAAGACCAAGTGAATATCCTTTTATTAGGATCAGATTGGCGGCCGAACAGCGGTTATCGAACAGACGTTGTTCTACTTGCCTCAATAAACAAGAAAGAAGCAACGGTAAGCTTAGTTTCATTTCCTCGGGATCTTTGGGTAGAAATACCAGGAATTCAAAAAGAACGTATAAACACAGCAATGGGGTATGGTGGATTTCCTCTTTTAAAATCTACCTTCGAGCATAATTTCGCTATCACAATTGATTATTATATGATGACCAATTTCAGCGGTTTTAAAAGCATTATTGATACATTAGGCGGCATAGAAATAGAAGCATCTCAGAACACCGCAGATCGCTGTGACCTTGCATATCAACATGGCGCCTGGTGTTCAATAGGTCCAGGTCAAGCGCACCTAGATGGCGAATTGGCTCTCTGGTATGTCCGTTCTAGATATACTTCTAATGACTTTGACCGAACAAGACGCGCTCAGGAAGTGCTGGAAGGATTGTTTAAAAAAACGATGTCGCTTGATGCAATCTCTCGCGCGCCAGAATTGTACAATCTATTCATCAGCAGTGTTGAAACTGATATGGCATTTGAAGACCTGCTAGCAATAATCGCAATAGCGCCTACTATCCTTTCAGACACTGCACGAGTTACACGATACTATATCGGTCCTGAACAAGTAACCTCCTACGTGATCCCTTCAAGCGGAGCAAATGTCCTTCTGCCTAATTATGATGCGATTTGGGAAATAATCAGACAGGCAGTATACCAGCAATAAACCACTTGACTTAACTTGAATATTATTTTAAACTCGTAGTATCTATACGCAGTCTTGGAGTTAATTATGAATGGTGACATTTCAAATATCCCCCACGTCAATGCTTCCACTTCAATACCCGCAGCAATGAATTTCTGGAAAATTTACCTGTCAGATCAAGAAAAATCAGAATACACAATCAAAGCATTTCTAGGCGACCTTCGCCTGCTGACCAAGTTCTTACCCCCCGATATCAGTATCGGAGATATTACAAACTCTGATCTCAATCGATTCATTGAATGGTTAAAAAATGGAAGAGGGAAAAATATTTCTTGCAGCCCAAAAAGTTTATCTCGACGGATAACCACACTCAAATCTTTTTTTAGGTGGCTTTTTGAACACGGCCGCATCGAGAGCAATCCTGCAGAGAAAATCGTCCAGCAAACTGTCATAAGTCCTCTGCCCGCCGTACTTTCATCTGCTGACCTTAGGTTAGTACTGGAAACCTGTAACCACATCCTGTTTTCCGAGAAACCCGACACACGCCCAATGGTATTATTAAAACTCCTTCTTGAAACCGGGATCAAAAAAAGCGAGTGTTTAAATATTAAACGCTCACATATTGAAACAGGCGGAGACAATTACTTATTTGTCCGATACGCGGATGGAAGAGACCGGAACAAGGAAAGAAAGATTTCCATTTCAGAAGAATTCATTGAAATATATCAGGGATATTTAATCCAATATAACCCCGACGAAAAAGTTTTTCCCTGGTCTCCTCGCCGATTAGAATACATTCTTGAAGATATCAGTACCGCCGCAGGTATTGATAAGCACCTATCATTTTCAATGTGCAGATGGAATTGTGCTCTTTCTGATTGGAAAAGCGGAGTTGAAAAGGATGTAATCCGCCAAAAACTTGGAATATCGAAAATTCAATGGCGGGAAATAAAAATGAAATTACAAAAATTGGATAATCAATCTAAATAAAACTATTTATCTTTCCACACGTCAAGTTTTATTGCACGTTTAGTAGAATCAGTTATCCTAAAATCAAATGCAGGCTGAAATCCGGGAATCCAGATCAATTTTTCATTTAAATAAATTAGCGGCCAATCTGCCCTAAGTCGCTTTGGGAAACCTTTATTAATCCAAAAATCTGATAATTTCATTGAATGTCCGGATAAACCTAATGGGGCGTACCGGTCCCCAGCCTTCCATTTGCGCATATAAATTTTCTTTTTGCCCAACCCTACGTCCAAATATGCAGAATAATTATCTTCATTTTTTTTGCAAATCACCCTTGCTTCATCAACGTCCAATTCTGTGGTTTTTAGATACCAATTCCGATTGATTGGAGTAGATCCTGGAATTGCAACTTCAGCCATTTCATTTTCTAGCTTAAGTCCTCCTCCATCTTTCATGTCATCCAGATTTATTAATAGATACCCTCGATCTTTTTCCACAATTACATGAAGATCATTTAGCAATCTTGAATAATGACTGCTTATTTCTCCCGCAAATACCTTTCGGATATTTTCAATTAAATTGAATGTTTTTTTCTTTCCTATATTGGTGAAATTTCGTAACAAATCATTAATAATATTTCTTTGAACACTGACAGGATGCCGTTTAAACTCTTGGACATTTATCTCCACAAAATTCTTTTTTTTCAGGTGCACTACATCTCTAATTATTTTTTCTGTATAATGCGTGATGAATGTATGATCATCATGCAAAATATCACCCATCCGGATTAAACTTTGCTTAAATTTTGGATTATATTTTTCTAGCACCGGAATCAACTTTCCGCGTATTCTGTTTCGTGTGAACATCTCATCTATGTTTGTTTCATCGGTTGTAAAGACAAGATCGTTCTCTTCACAATAAGACATAATTTCATCTTTCCATACATTCAATAATGGGCGGATGATCGGAATTGATTTACTAAATTTGCTATACGACATTTGATCCATACCAATCAACCCATTTAATCCGGTTCCTCGAATCAAGTTCATCATGATGGTTTCTACTTGATCGTCAGCATGATGAGCGACAAAGACTAAGTCTGATTTAGTGTCTTGGGCAACCTTCACCAGGAATTGATACCTAAAATATCGAGCAGTTTCTTCAATTCCTTTATTTAATTTTTCGGCGAGGTTTTTTATATCTTCTGTACCCACATGAACATCATATTGATATTTTTCAGCAACCTTTTTAGCAAATAGCACCTCTTCATCTACAGATGTCCGCAATTGGTGGTTAAAATATGCGACCACAACAACAAAACCCAACTTATGGAGAATATCCAATAAACAAATGGAATCTGCTCCCCCTGAAAATCCAAGAACGACTCTCTCTTGAATTTTAATTCCGCATTTGTTTTTCAGATTATTTAATACACGATCAGTTAGCATTTTGAAAATTATAGCATTTACATTAGTTTCAAATTTCTCCTTTTTGATATTAAAATATTAGTATGGAAATTGATTTTCTCTCCCAAATTGAATTATCAGCTTCAATGTTAAGAAATTCAGAATACGCTGTGGCATTCACCGGCGCAGGAATATCGACTGCATCTGGAATCCCAGATTTTCGATCACCGAAAAAAGGATTGTGGGAAAAAGTTGACCCATTTGAGGTTGTTTCATTAACTGCCTTTAGAGACCATCCAGAAAAATTTTTCAATTGGTTTAAACCCTTATTTTTACAAGCAAGATCCGCCAAGCCTAACTCAGCCCACATATTCCTTTCACGCATGGAAAATGAAGGAATAATTAAATCCATCATCACCCAAAATATTGATTGTTTACAACAGGAATCTGGAGCTCAACGAGTAATAGAGCTGCACGGATCAGCAAAAACTGCTACTTGCCCTAAATGCAGATCCACTTATGATACAGATCGTCTGTTTGAGTTATATAACAGCGATGGCAATTTACCCAATTGCCCCCAATGCGGTCAAATTGTAAAACCAGATATCGTACTCTTCGAAGAAATGCTTCCTGAAAAAGCATGGCACGCAGCCCATCAGGAAGCATGCAGAGCAGACCTAATCCTGGTAATTGGTTCTTCTCTAGAAGTATATCCAGCCAACACAATACCAGACATTGCTATCCGTAACGGGGCAAGGTTAATAATTAATACACTTTCTAAAACGCCAATGGATCATCTCGCAGATGTTCTTCTCCCCATGGATGTTACACAATCAATACCTGAACTTTGCAAAATGGTTGATATCTAAACACTTCCCCGACGCCCAAATTGCCTTTCCAACACATCAACTGATATATGTATCATTGTGGGACGCCCATGAGGACAGGTGCGTGGATTGACGCAACTCTCTAGATCTCTAATCAACTGTTCCTGTTCTTGAACTGATAGTACCTGGCCGCCTTTTATCGCCAGACGTTTGCAAATCTTGGTGATCATTTTTTCTCTGTTCCCTGCGTCAACAAGTTCTTTTGGGGAATTTTGGTCATCACTTATCGCAACCAAAAGTGCTTCCTTTGGATCCATAGATGAGAGAATCTGGGGTACAGCCATGATTTTATACGTACCAGGACCGAACGGATCCAGTTGAAATCCAATCCCTGTTAAAAGATCTAAATGCTGCTCAAATCGTTCAAATTTAGCAGCGGGAAAAGTGACAGACACTGGATCTAACAAGAACTGAGAGATTTTTTCGCCTATATCGAGATTAGCGATCTTTTCAAAGAGAATCCGCTCATGGGCCGCATGCTGATCAATCAGGTACAAACCATCCGGGCCTTCCGCAATTATATAAGTCAATCCCAGCTGTCCAATTGATCGCAGGAGTGGTAACCCAAAAACTTTAGATGGGGTCCGTGGAACAGGTTTCTGCTGGCCATCCAATTGCTTTTCTTGCGTAGAATCAACAGATTCATTAAAACCTATTTTTATATTTCCTTCATCTTTTGTAAACTCATGTGTTTTCCAAATACGAGGAGACACCGCAGCGTAAGGAGCATACGCAGCAATCGTCTTTCGAATGATTCTTTGGATTGCAGTGAAAACTTGATTGGAATTTCTTAACCTGACTTCTGCCTTTGTCGGGTGAACATTCACGTCAACTTCAGTCGGGGAAACGTTAATGAACAAATTAGTTATTGGGAAACGCCCGACCATCAATAGCCCATGGTACGCTCGAGTAATAGCGGAAGATAAAACTGGGTCAGTTACTAATCTTCCATTAATAAAAAAGAATATTTCTTTCCGTGTTGAACGAGAGATATTCAAAGGACTTGTGTACCCTTTGATTTGAATATATTCATCTGAATAATTTACCTCTAGCAATGACTTCGCTGTATCTAAATCATATATCTGAGATAATATCTCTCGACGGTTATTGTTACCATTTGTTGCTAGTATCTTTTTTCCATCTTGAACAAGAGAAAACCTGATCCCCGAATAAAAAAGAGCGTAGCGGGAAACAATCAAATTAATTAACCGCCTCTCTGTGATGTCTTTTTTTAAGAACTTCAATCGGGCTGGTACATTAAAAAACAAGTCTTCTACTTTGATCATAGTACCCACAGATCGCCCTACAGACTTTTTCTCTATTTCATCCCCCCCCTCTATTACAGTGTTAAAGCCGGTCTCTTTATTTACCACCCTTGATTCGATCGTAAATCTGGATATTGCCGCAATAGAAGCAAGTGCTTCCCCCCGAAATCCAAGAGACTCGATTTTCTCCAAATCCTCTGAGGATGAAATTTTGCTGGTTGCGTATCGTTGTAAAGCAATATCAGACTCTTTGTATGCTATCCCCTCTCCATTATCAATAACTTCAATTAATTCCTTACCTGCTTGTTCAATCCTAGTTGAAATTTCCGTTGCTCCAGCATCAATAGAGTTTTCAAGCAGCTCTTTAACCACAGAGACTGGCCGCTCAACGACCTCTCCAGCGGCAATCTTCGAGGCAACTTCCTTGGGGAGTATGATTATTGGCATTAATCTATTTTAGATTATATCTGATGATAGTTTAAGGATATACTTTCTTTGTTATGATACATACGATTTTCTTCGACCTCGACAACACGATTTACTCACGCCAGAGCGGGTTATGGGAAGCAATTGGTGAACGTATTAACTTGTACATTACGGATATGCTGCACATCCATAAAGATGAGGTCCCAGCAATCCGCCAATATTGCCGAAAATATTATGGAACTTCTCTTCAAGGATTAAAAAGTTTATATCAAATCGATCAAACCGAATTTCTCTCCTTCGTTCATGATGTAAACCTATCGGAAATATTGTCTGACAACGGAAAACTCTCAGAGCTATTTGACTCAATCCCTCAAAGAAAGATTATTTTCACCAATTCGGATTCCGCGCACGCAAATCGAGTCCTTAACTTTTTTGGTGTTAAGTCGTATTTCGATCTTGTTATTGATGTTTTGTCTTTGCTGCCACACGTTAAACCACATCCGAAAGCGTTTGAGAAGGCTTTATCGATCTCTGGGATAGCTTCTCCCGATGGATGCATGTTCATTGACGATATGATTGAAAACGTTGTACAAGGTCAAAAGACGGGATTCTTATCCATTCTTGTTGGGGAACCAGATGAGAATCTTCTAAATATTCCTGACATTTATATGCTTCCTGATCTTCTAAAATCATTAAATTAAATAGGTGAAAGATGCATTTTTCAAAAAAGACTCTTTTCATTGTCGGTTTTTTTAGTTTATTTGGGTTCGTCGCAATTTTCTTAATTGGTTTCTTTTTTGGACAATCCACTCATCTTAATACATCAGCTTTATTGTTTATGAACGAAAACAGTGACGTGGATGATCTTTTTAGCCCTTATCTTCAAGCATGGGAAATCGTTCATACCCAATATCTTGAGCAACCGGTTAATGATATTGAACTAATGCATGGATCTATCCAGGGAATGATGGATAGTTTAGGAGATCCATATTCAACCTATCTCGATCCAGAACAATTCAGAGAGCAAAACGCACCATTAGAAGGAGAATATACAGGTATAGGCGCCTGGGTTGATACTAGCGGTGAGTTTCTTATAATTGTCAGTCCGATGCCAAATTCTCCAGCCGAAGATGTAGGCTTAAAACCAGGGGATATTGTGAAAAAAATTGACAACCAAGATGTTACTAGTCTTGACCCCTCTCTTGTTCTTAGAAAAATACTTGGTCCAGCAGATACACAAGTGTTAATCACCATCACCCGTGAAGGAGAACCTGATCTCTTAGAATTCGAGATTACTCGTGCAATAATTCCCATCCCGTCAGTTGAAAGTGAACTCATAAATGAGCATATTGGATATATCCGATTATATGCTTTTGGGGCCAATTCTTATGATGATTTTTCGTTGGCTGTAACTCAATTGCTTGAACAAGGTGCTGATAATTTGATCGTTGATCTTCGCAACAATACGGGGGGCTATGTAGATTCAGCCATTGATATCACTTCAATCTTCCTAAAAGAAAAGGTTGTGCTGATTGAAGAATGGGGAGATGGGACAACAAAAGATTACCTGACCATCAAAGATCCTATTACCTTGGATACTCCTTTATATATATTGGTGAATAAGGGAACCGCTTCCGCTTCCGAGATCACGGCTGGCGCATTACAGGACTATAATCGTGCAATTCTTATCGGTACAACAACTTTTGGTAAAGGCCTGATTCAGAATTGTATTCCTCTTAAAGAGGATAATGGTGCTATTCGAATTTCAATTGCACATTGGTTAACCCCTTATGGGCGTCAGATCCAAGATCTGGGTCTTACGCCTGATATACAGATTGAATTTACTGAAACTGATTATTACAACGGTGTCGACACACAATTTGAGAAAGCGATCGAGGTTATTGCTGCTGATTAAAGCATTTGTTTAATTGACAGCTAATTATGTGTTGTGTATAATGTACGATTGCTTATGACTCAATCCAGGAGATTTTTTTAATGGCTTCAGATATTATTACAGAAATTACATCATCATCACAATTAAAAAGAAAAATGCATTTAAAGGGCTCAGTAATCAAAACCAATAAAGCTGGTGCGATCGTTGATATTGGTGTAGAAAAGCCAGCCCTTTTACATGTTTCACAAATTATTATTGAAAATGGACAGCCAATCTTACGCGTAGAGGATTCCTTAAAAATAGGGCAGGAAGTTGATTTGTATGTGCGGAATATCCAGGATGACCGTATAGAAGTTACCATGAAGGAACCGCTTTTATTAGAGTGGAGAGAAATTAAAACCGATATGGTCGTCAAAGGAAAAGTTACAAAATTAGAAAAATTTGGCGCCTTTGTAGATATTGGAGCTGAGCGGCCTGGACTTATTCATGTAAGTGAACTCACACAAGGTTATGTTCGGGATGCCTCTGAAATTGTAAGTGTTGGTGAAGAGATCGAAGCAAAGGTCATCGAGTTTAACCGTCGCAAGAAACAAATTAAATTATCCATGAAAGCATTGCAACCCGGGTTAGATGAGATCGAGGGCGTCAAGATCACACCAGCGCGCCCTATTCGACGGAATAAAAAAGATAAATCCAAAAAAGACAAACCTCCTTTAAACAATGAAACACCGGAAGAAAATGAACCTACCGTGATGGAAATCGCCCTACGTGAAGCAATGGGAAAAGCTGAAACTGACCAACCTGCCGAAGAATCACGGTCTAAGAAAATCAAAAGTGTTTCTAATGAACAAGCAGAAATT
>Ga0255393_10111_pt1 | contig 12165 bp, 9 predicted proteins | sample ANMaggSeSYBR01C8_FD_182122 | JGI IMG/M metagenome (GOLD analysis project Ga0255393, IMG submission 182122) | Sediment cell enrichment communities from methane seep in Santa Monica Basin, California, United Staets - ANME aggregate JGI... | ecosystem: Environmental > Aquatic > Marine > Cold seeps >... | reverse complement strand
ATCGCTTCTATAAATCCAGTAGGAATAATCGTATTAAAGAACTTTACAATATTGGTATTACTCCTGACAATAATCCTCGATACGGCAGATGAATCAAAGCGTTCATAACCTTCTTCCTGCCTGCCAAGGTCTAAAGATGTTTTAACAACAGATTTTGCTTTTTTTGAAGTCCATAATGTAACAACCATGATTGCACCGGCCAGTAAAAGAAAAACAAAAGGCGTTTCAACTTTTCCTGACAAAGAAGTCATTAGCAGTGTGTCAGCAGGAACACCCATTGACAAGTACTCAATAAAAGCATGGTATCCGGCAAGTGGAACACCAATAAAATTAACAAGGTCGTTTCCGGCAAAGGCCATTGCCAGGGCAAAAGTGCCAACCAATACAATAAACTTTAATATGTCAAACTTCCTGATAAAACTGAGCAATTGAAGAATAATAAACCAGGCAAGAAAGCTAAATATAATGATCCCGAAACTGTGAACTTTTACCCAATCCTTTAATATTAACCCATCAGGCATTACATAATCTGCATATGCCGAACCTTTCAGGCCTTTAATCAATATAAAATAGGTTATGGCAGTGATGGCTATACCTCCCCAAATCGCTCCAAAATATTTTAATTTCTTTTCATAGTTAAATGTAAATAATACCCGGCTGATATATTGGATGATCGTTCCTGCTGAAAAAGCAATAACAACCGACAGGAGTATACCTGCAATAATCAATAATGCTTTATCAGAATTGATATAGTCGTTTAGCTGGGCAATTTTCTCACCTCCGGTTTCAAGCAGAATGATTTGATCACCTGCTGCTAATTTTATGAGGGAAACACCAACTGCTGCGCCAAGCAATTCAAAAACAATGGACACGGTAGTTGAAGTCGGCATTCCAAATGTATTGAATCCATCAAGCAATATCACATCTGTGATCATTACTGCTAGAAAAATCAGAATAATCTCTGAAAAGTAAAAATAAGACGGGTTAAAAATGCTTTTTCGGGCAACCTCCATCATGCCACTGGAAAATGTAGCGCCAAAAACAATTCCCAGGGCCGCAACGATCATGATTACTTTAAAAGATGCTGCTTTTGCACCAATGGCTGAGTTCAGAAAATTAACGGCATCATTGCTTACACCAACAATTAAATCTGAAATAGCAAGGATGAAAAGAACAACAACCAGGATAAGGTAAATAGTTTCCATACAAAACGTTAAGTTACCGACAAATGCATTTACACTTTCAGTATATCTGCATTAAAAAAGTCAGGGAATGCAAATGTAAAGTTTTTGTTAAAAATTTCTAAACAATTTTACAATTTTTCCAATTCTACCGTAAAATGCCTCATGATAGGCGCTTCTCGTAAGATCTTCAATCCCCGTTTTATCTCATTTCTTTTCTCATAAACATTGACTACGGTTGCTGCAATATAATCCATATGGCTGTTGGTATAAACCCTGCGTGGAAGCGCTAATCGTACCAATTCCATCACAGGATAACGATTTTCGCGGGTATCAGGATCTCTGTCAGCCAGCAATGTTCCAATTTCAACACCCCTCACTCCTCCTTCAAGGTATATTTCAGTCGCAAGAGTTTGCGCAATGTATTCTTCTTTTGGAATAGAGGATAAAAACCGCTTGGCATCCAGGAAAATAGCATGGCCACCAAATGGTTCAAGCATAGGAACACCATAAGCTTTCAACTTTTCACCCAAATACTCAACCTGTTTAATCCGGGTTTCAAGGTAATCGAACTCCGTTCCTTCCAATAAACCCTGCGTTAAAGCATTCATATCCCGGCCCGACATACCGCCGTATGTTACAAACCCCTCGAACATGATATTGTAAACACTGGCTTCTTCATACATTTTTCTTTCCCGGAAACCAATAAAACCACCCATATTTACAATAGCATCCTTTTTACTGCTCATAGTCATGGCATCGGCATAGGTGTACATTTCCTTAACAATTTCCTTGATGGTCTTGTCCTGGTATCCTTCTTCACGGGTTTTGATGAAATAAGCGTTCTCAGCAAACCTGGCTGAATCAAATATTACGCGGGTTCCATATTTCTTAGCCAAAGCATAAACATCTTTCAGGTTCTGCAAAGAAACAGGTTGTCCGCCTGAACTATTGCATGTGAGTGTAACTACGATAAATGGTATCTTTTCAATGGGATTCTTTTTAAACACATCCTCCAACTTGTCCAGGTCAATATTTCCTTTAAATGGATGATATTGTGTTGGATGAAAAGCTTCATCAATGGTGCAGTCTACTGCATGTGCATGTCGGAATTCAATGTGGCCCTTGGTGGTGTCGAAATGCGAATTACCCGGAATGAGATTACCTTCTTTTACCAAAAGGGAAAATAAAACGTTTTCAGCTGCCCGGCCCTGGTGTGTTGGGAGAAAGTCATTAAATCCGAATAACTTCTTTATGACAGCTTTCATCTCCAAATAGGAAGATGCTCCTGCATAACTTTCATCACCCAGCATCATAGCCGACCATTGTTTGTCGCTCATGGCACCGGTTCCCGAATCTGTCAGCAGGTCAATGTAAACATACTCAGCCCGTAAGTTAAATAGGTTGTAATAGGCTTCCTTGAGCCATTTTTCCCTTTCTTCCCTGGAACTGCGGCGGATGGTTTCCACCATTTTTATTTTATAAGATTCTGCAAAAGGAAGTTTCATTTTTTAATTTTTTATTGATGATTGATAATTGACTATTGATAATTAAGGATTTTCTATCATCAATCACAAATTGTTAAAAATTATTCATTTAGACACCCAATAAATCAACAATAGAAAATTGACAATAAAAAATTAAAAATGGAACTCGTCTCTGCGCTTGATGTTCTGGTAAAGATGTTCACCCAAAAACCGTAGAAAATAAATATTAAACATTAAAACAATTCTTTCAGGCAAATATAATTTATTTTTGAATTGATTGAAAATATTACATAAATAATCAGGAAAAATATTCATTCTGACTTTACATTTTTTTTCAAAATCACTTTGTAATTTCCTGGTCAATTTTATTAAGATTTGCTACTTTTAAAAACGGTTATCAGTTCAATATCGTTTTCTTTAAAATATTTCCTGACGTTATCAAAATCTCTTGTAAAACCAAGGAGATAGCCGCCTCCACCCGATCCGCAAAGTTTTAAGAAATAGTCTTTGGTATTAAGGCCATTTTTCCAGTGCTCCTGGAAATGATAAGGGATCATGGGATTCATAAACCTCATTTGTAAATCAGATAACTGCTCTAAATAATTAAAAAATTCATCCAGATTCCCACTCAAAAGGTTTTCAATACAATTATTATTTAATGGAATGAATTCATTTTGAACAATCCTGAAATATTTGTCATGTTTGCATTTTTCAACAAAAAGATGCACCAGGGGTTCTGTCTTTCCCGGTCCACCGGTATTTACAAGAAATATAGCGCCATTGCCAGTATCTCTGTTTCTTGGAATGGCAACTGTTGTAATTTCAGATTTAGATTTTATAAGCAGGGGAAATTTAATAAATGCATTCAGAGGGTCTATACCTGAACTTTTGCCATGAAAAAATGATTCCAAATTTGAAAATATTTCTTTCAATTGTAAAATCTCATTTCCGTTTAAAGTCCGGCTACTTTTTATTTTGTCAACTGCATACCTGCAATAAATTGAAGCTACTAAAGCGCCTGAACTGCCAAGTCCATAGCTTTGAGGTATTGACGATTCGAAATAAAGTCCGTTTTCAATATCTTTTTCAAATGATGTAAAATCCAATTTACAGTTCAAGCTTTTCTGTTGATATTGGTTTTTTAAATAGGCAACATATTCCTTTAATTGCCTGTTGGAAGACTGTGCAAAATCCAGGTCTGTATATTTATAGGGATCAGGAAAGCTAAGGGTACCCTGGAAATGTGCAAAAGGAATGGTCAACGCCATGGAATCGAATATTACACCATATTCTCCAAATAAAATTATTTTTCCATAAAACACTTCACTTCTGGTCATCTCAATTCACGTTAAGTTATTAAAGAGGGCCCGCTGCCTAATTGATCATCAATCCATTTATCATTTTCACAGAACCTGATCAAGTCTGACCTGAGCGCTTTCTCTATTTTTGATTTATCTGCTTGCTTATACAAAACATGAACATTAGGTCCTGCATCGAGGGTAAAGGTAAGAAAAACATTTTTTTCTTCTCTGTAACGACGAATCCAATCAATGATTCGCCATGTGTTTTCGTTCAGTAAAGTAAATCCCATTTTTGAAGCCATCATAAGTGCATGAAGGCTCAAAGCTTCATTTTCTACAATTTTAATAAAGTTTTCTTCATCACCAGATTGAAGTGCTTTTACAATTGAAGTCATATTATTCCCTGCCTGTTCATATCGTGCATTTGCATAGCTATGACCTTCCATTAACTGATGTCCTTTTGAACTGCTTACCTTTTTAGATTCACTACTGGTAATTAGAATTGCATTCTGCAAATTTTGGAATTTTGGATGTACCTCAATTCCAAATGGGATGGCCAGTTCATCATCAGAGCCAGAGATGTTAGGATGTTTGCCCCAAACTGAATAACCACCGTAAACCGACCTGGCAGCGCTTCCTGATCCCAGCCGGGCTATAAAAGACGCCTTTTCAAAGAAAAATTTTTTATTTTTAAGTGTACCAAACAGATCATTCTCAATGGAAACCAGGCACAATGCCAATGCACTCATGGCTGAAGCCGAAGATGCAATCCCTGATGAATGCGGAAAGGAATTTTTACTTTCAATTTTAAGATGTAAAAAATTCAGGAAAGGAAAAAAATCCAAAATAGAATTCAGATAACCATTGACCCTCTTTTCAAATAATTCATTTTTATTGCCTTCAAAAGTAAAATCAAGGGAAATACCATTTTTGGATTTGAAATAATATTGAATGGTGGTTTCTGTGAAAGATTTTGAAAGTGCAAAACTTAAGGAAGGATTTTGGGGAAGTTGAAAATCCCGCTTTCCCCAATATTTGATCAGCGCTATATTGGATGGGCTTCTCCAACCTACCTTCCTGACACCATCAAACTTAACTATTTGTTTGAGTTTATCAGAATCTCTCCTATATAAATTTTCGAATTTCATCTTGTTTTGACCATCTCATCAAAAGTGAAAACCGTTTGGATATTTTTGTTTTGCAAATATTTCAATAATTCTATTTTTGATCCGTGCCAGGTTAGCATGGCAAAATCACCACCCCAGGCCCCCAGCGACTTAATTTCACCTTTCAAATCTTTAAACCTGTCTTCTTTTATTATTTTCATTTTCAAAACAGAAGATAAAATCAATTCATGCTCTTTAATATAATATTCAAAATCCTCAATTTTTTTGGACAATGCGATATGTTTTGATAAATCAGAAATCAATTGTACTTCTGTCTTGAATAATTTCTTTCTCTTACTAAACCGGCTAACACTTAAGGATGAATCTTGTTTACTACCCAGGTATACAAAGTAAATCTTGTCTTTGAATTCAGGATTGAAAGATATTTCATTCACTTCATAACCGGAATCTTTCAACTTAAAAAATATGGGGACATCTGCCCTGGCTGCTGCAATATCAAATCCAGATCCTTTAGATATTTTCCGGTGCAATTCAAATGGATCAATATCTGCCCAATAGGCAATGTTTGATATTAAACTGGAGCTGCTACCCAATCCCCAATCGAGATCAAAATTTGCATGGGTTGTAACTTGTTTGCCCATTATCTGGGTTAAAAACCTGGGATTCAGATCTGATGTATACTTTAATAATTCCTGAAGTCTTTTAGCAATTTTATCATCTGTCGTCTCAAATATTTCCAGGAACGAAGTTTTAAATTTTGCAGTGAACCAAAGCCTGTCATTTTCAAAACTTCTCCATAACAGGCTATCTGATGAATCTAAATTTTCAACATCTAATGACTGTCCGAAATTTACTGGAACCGCAAGCGAAGAGGCACCTCTGAGCACCAGGTATTCTCCTGCAATCAATAATTTACCGTGGGAATAGAACTTCATCATTTACCTGCGTAAATGATTTTTTTATGTGGAATAGGGTTCCGGAGAGATTTCAAAAAGGATTCAACGGCATTGTATATCACTTTCTTTTCATAGAAATATTCCTTCGCTTTTTCCTTCTCCTCATCTGTAGCATTAAATTGATTCAAAATATTCAACAGATGCATTTTCATATGACCTTTTTGAATTCCCTTAGTAACAAGAGATTTGATTGCCGCAAAGTTGTTTGCCAATCCTACTGAAGCCGCTATTCGCATCAAATCTCTGGCATTTGGATTACCCAATAATTCCAAAGACTTTTTAGCCAGTGGATGTAAGTTTGTTAATCCACCAACGGTTCCCAAAGAAAGAGGCATTGTTAATTGATAGTGGAATTTCCCGTTTTCAACTTTTATATCGGTTAAGCTGGTATACTTGCCATTTCTTGAGGCATAGGTGTGCCCGCAAGCTCCCACTGCCCTGAAATCGTTACCGGTTGCTAAAGCAATCGCATCTATTCCATTAAAAATTCCCTTATTGTGAGTGGTTGCCCGGTAGGTATCAACCTGAGCAATCCTGACAGCTTTTTCAAACTTCCAAACAAATTGTTCACTTGTTAATTCTTCGTCTATTATTCCTAAATCCTCTATACTACATTCTACAAAGGCAGTTACAACGCAGTCGGGAGTATAATTTGAAAGAATAGACATAATAACTTCACAATCTTTTTCCTTACCGGTAAAATATGGGCTTTCAACAAAAAATGATTTCAGTTCAACTGCAAATTCTTCGAGACATGTATTGATGAAATTTGCACCCATTGAATCAACAGTCTCAAAAGTAACTTTTAACTGAAAGTAATCATGGATATCATCTGTTTTGTCAACCAGCTCAATGTCCAATATCCCGCCACCTCTTTGTTCCATATTGATAGTAATGTGCCGGGTGCTTTCAATCAGCCGTTCTTTCAAATCGGGCATCAAGGTACTCAATTTATTAACGTTACCTTTCCAGATAAAATGGACCTGTCCTATTTTAACAGTAGAAATGATCTCGGTGTGAAATCCGCCATTGTCAGACCAGAACTTAGCTGCTTTTGAAGCTGCAGCAACCACCGAGCTTTCTTCGATAACCATTGGAACATGGTAAACTTTTCCATCAATTAAAAAATTCGGGGCAATGCCATATGGAAAATAAAAATTAGAAATGGTGTTCTCGCTAAATTCATCAAAAATCTTTTGCTTTTCAGGATCATCATGAAAAAAGCTTTTCATTTCTTTGATAAACTCTGCTGGGTTTTCAAAATGAGTTGAAATAAGGGCTAATTTTTTGTCTTTGCTTAACTTCGAAAATCCGCAAATGATTTGTTTCTCTTTCAACTTGTTACAATTTTTTCTTTTTTTACTTGATTCCAATTTGCGGGTTGCATTTTTCAGCCTGCAAAGATACAATTTTCAATCATTGCATTTTTAACAATCCTAAAATTAAAATTGTTTAAACTTAATAGTTTTATACAAAACAATTTTTCACAAAATATCTTCTATCTTTAGGCCGAAATTGATTTTCACTGATGAAGAGAACTGATGTTTGTATTGTTGGCGCCGGTCCTTCAGGTTCAATTGCAGCCCTCTTTCTTGCTAAATACGGGATCAACTGTATACTGGCGGATAAAGCGAAATTTCCCAGAGATAAAATTTGCGGTGATGGAATAAGCGGTTGGGTGGTTACTATTTTAAATGAATTGGATAAAGATCTGCTTATCCGGCTTTCAAAACAATCTTTTCTTTTACCTTCACATGGAATTAGATTAGTCGCACCGAACCATAAATCCCTTGACCTTCCATTTCTTGACAACAATCAGGCAGATTTGGATATTCCGCCTGGGTTTATCGGGAAACGACTTGATTTTGATAACTTCTTAATCGATGAAGTTAAAACCAAAAAAGAAATCGAATTACTGGAAAACACGGAAATCATTGGCTACACGAAAGAATCGGACGGAATTCGCTTACAAACCAGTGAAGGTAAAGAAATTTACAGCCGGATAGTCATCTTTTCAAATGGAGCAAACTCAAAGTTTATGCAGGACCCGGGGGGTATTTACAAATCCAAAAGCCATATCATGACAGGCTTAAAAGCCTATTATCATGGCATTACAGGATTTCACAAACAAAATTATGTAGAGTTGCATTTTTTAAAAGATATTCTGCCGGGATATTTCTGGATATTCCCGCTACCTAATGGCTTGGCCAATGTTGGTATTGGTTTGGATCAGGAGAGAATCAGAAAGAAAAAGTTGAATTTAAAAGAAATAATGCTTGAAGCCATTGAAACAATTCCTTATTTAAAAGACAGGTTTAAGAATGCGGAATTGGTTTCAAAAATTCAGGCACATAATCTGCCCTTATGGGACGGGAAACGATTTATATCGGGTGATCATTATATGTTGACCGGTGACGCAGCCAGCCTGATTGATCCGGTTACGGGAGAAGGAATAGGACATGCTGCCATCAGTGGAATGTATGCAGCTGAACAATGCAAGCGATCGCTTGAATCAAATAACTTCTCGTCAAAATTTATGCGAAATTATGATACGCAGGTTTATGAAAGAATTGGGAAAGAACTAAAAATAAGCAGTAAGATTGTACATTTTATTAAGTATCCATGGTTGTTTAATTTAGTTGTGACCAAAGCAAACAGTAGTAAAATATTAAAGGAAAAGTTAACCCTGGCAATGACAGATCTTGAAGTAAGAAAAGAATTAAATAGTCCGTTGTTGTATTTGAAAATGATACTGGGAAAATAGCCACGAATTCACGAATTTATTCTAATTATGAGTAATATCGTTTATAAAGAAGAGTCTTACAAAACTATTGGTATTTGTATGGATGTTTATCGTGAATTAGGACATAGGGTTTTTTAATAACACCATACAATCTAAAATGAATTTTCTTTACCGCAGAGTACAACAGAGTTTCTCGCAGAGTTTCGCAGAGTAAAAAAGTGTAATAGACTATAAAAGCAAACTTTGCGTTACATTGCGTTCCATTGCGGTTAAATTTTTTAATTTTGATTTTAGATAACTTATAAATTAATGGCAATAAAAGAAGGAAAAAAACAGCAAGTCAGGTCGATGTTTAATAACATTGCACCCCGATATGATTTTTTAAATCATTTTTTATCTGCTGGTATTGATTACCGATGGAGAAAGAAAGCCATTAAACTAATCGGGCAAAAACATCCCAAATCTATTCTTGATGTCGCTACAGGCACAGGAGATCTTGCTATTACTGCTCTTAAAATAAAACCTGAAAAAATAGTGGGGATTGATATTGCTGAAGATATGCTAGCCGTTGGGAGAAACAAACTCAAAAAAAAGGATCCTGAAAATATTATTTCGCTTGAAAAAGGAGATTCGGAAAACCTTCAGTTCGATGCATTTACTTTTGATGCCGTAATGGTGGCATTTGGCGTTCGGAATTTTGAGAACCTGGAAAAAGGTTTGTCTGAAATGTACCGGGTTTTAAACAAAGGAGGACAGGTGATGATCCTTGAATTTTCAAAACCAAAAGCCTTTCCGGTTAAGCAATTTTATTCATTTTATTTTAAATACATTCTTCCTTCACTCGGCAAAATCATTTCCGGCGATCAATCAGCTTATACCTATTTGCCGGAATCAGTTAGTGAATTCCCGGATGGTGAAATTTTTCTGAATATATTACAAAATACAGGGTTTAAACAGGTCTCCCATAAACTATTAACATTTGGGATTGCATCTATTTATACAGGGAGGAAATAGGATTATACTTTAAAAATTTCTTTTAGAGTCTAAAAAACGAAATAACAATAAATCATAAAAAAACCTAAAGGAAAAGGAGAAATAAAAACAACATGCACAAATAATTGCGTTGTAAAACCTGCTCCTAAAAGAAATTAGGATCCCTCACAATTTTTTTTAATTGCCAGCTAAATAATTGTACTTTTGAAAAAGATAAGATGTCAAAAAAAGTAAACGGAAATATAACTAAAGAAGGATTTGGGGAATACCAGTTTATACATGGTGATACAGCCAAAATTCTTCCGCATATGCGCAGGAAATTTGATTTGATACTTACTTCTCCAGCTTATAACATCAATAAGGCATATGAAACCAAAATCTCTATAGAGAAATACCTTCTCAATCAAAAGGAAGTTATCAAGATTTTATTGGAAAAATTAGACGATAATGGAAGTATTTGTTGGCAAGTAGGTAACTATATTGATAAAAAAACTAATGAACTTTTTCCCCTTGATATTTATTATTATGATATCTTTAAAGAACTTGGTCTAAAGCTCAAAAATAGGATTATTTGGCAATTTGGGCATGGATTACACGCTAAAACTAAGTTTTCTGGTAGGTACGAAACAATTCTTTGGTTTGTAAAAGGAGATGATTACACTTTCAATTTGGATCTAGTAAGGGTACCGCAAAAATATCCTGGAAAAAGGTCATATAAAGGGCAGAACAAAGGGGAGTTCTCTGGGAATCCACTGGGGAAAAATCCATCTGATGTTTGGGAAGTAGTTTTGACAGATTGGGAAAAGGAAATTTGGGATATCCCAAATGTTAAAGCAAAACATGCTGAAAAAACTATTCATCCTTGTCAATTTCCTATTGAATTAGCTGAAAGATGTATTCTTGCATTAACAAATTCGAATAGTTGGATTTTAGATCCATATTGTGGTGTTGGTTCTTCCATAATTGCAGCCATTAAAAATAACCGTAATGCTGTTGGTATTGAAAAATACGAAAAATATATTCAGATTGGTGAAGATAGGATTGTTTCGCTTAAGAAGGATGAGCTTAAATATCGCGAACTTGGGACTATGGTGTTTGAGCCGAATTCTGATAACTTGGCTGTTGCTAAAAAACCTGAACATTTTAAATAGTAAAGGATAAGTGGCTAAGAAATTAAATAATATAACTCTTGAATTGAATGTTTAACAAACAGGCAAAATTAAGGTTCATACCCAAATACTTAACGACCTAAGTTCTGGAATTTATAGTTCTCCAGCTACTTGCATTAAAGAACTTGTTAATAATTCATATGATGCTGAAGCCAAGAATGTCAAAATACGTGTCAAGCCCATTCAGGATAGTATAACTATTATCGATGATGGACATGGAATGAATGCTGAAGATTTTGATCGTGATTTTGCTTGGATAAGTAAGTCAAATAAAAGAAAAGAAGGTGAGTTCTCTGGAAAACTGAAACGCCCTCTAATTGGAAAAATAGGAATTGGATTTATAGCAGTAAATGAAATATGCGAAGAACTTGAAATATCTTCAAGTAAAGAGGGTGAGGCCTTTAAATTTACAGCAAATGTCAATTTTAAGGATTATTTTCAAAAAGCAGAGGAAGAAGCAAATGAAGAAAATGAGATCACAAGACATAAAGGAATTATTAAAGCAGACTACAAATTAATAAATGAAGAAGAAGAAAATGAAGTGCATTATACAGTCATTCGTCTTCTTGGACTGAAATACACCGTTAAGAAAATTCTAGATGATAAACTCTATTATGTAAAAAAACTAAAGACACAAAATATACATTACGATAAAAGCTATTTCTATAGCATGAAAGATCTTATCGAACACCATTATAAAAAATCGTTAAGATCATTCAGTGATGATAATGAATACATAAAATTTATTCTGGATTTATCCTCTTTCATCCCAGTAGAATTTGTGGAAGATGGCCCTATTTCTGGCGCAAATGATCCCATTATTAACAACATTATTAATAGACATCAGAAATTAGATTTTAAAGTAGATCTTGATGGAATATATTTAAAAAAACCAACCTTCTTTCCCAAACAAAAAAATATTTCAACCGATTTTTATTCTTTTAAAGGTAAAATTAAGGTTGATATTGGTGCTGACATTGTACTAGAATCAGAAGAGTTAGCTAAAGATCATGAAATTGAATACGAAGGATACTTTTATGTTCAGAACAAAATATTGTATCCAAGAGAATTAAATGGGGTTGCTCTTAGAATAAGAGGTATTCCCATTGCAGCCCATTATGGATATGACTCAACATTCATGCGATATCCTACATATATGAATCAAATTTTTCGTAATTGGATATCAGGAGATATATATATAAATAAAG
>Ga0255393_10107_pt1 | contig 12263 bp, 10 predicted proteins | sample ANMaggSeSYBR01C8_FD_182122 | JGI IMG/M metagenome (GOLD analysis project Ga0255393, IMG submission 182122) | Sediment cell enrichment communities from methane seep in Santa Monica Basin, California, United Staets - ANME aggregate JGI... | ecosystem: Environmental > Aquatic > Marine > Cold seeps >... | reverse complement strand
GGTTCGCAGAACACCATTTGTAGATTTGCCAGTTTCCGCAACCGAAGATCGGGTTGTTGGCACACTGGATATTGAATCAGCAATCCAGCGTGGAGAACGCCGTTTTGACGCCGGGATTCTTGCATCAGCAAACCGCGGTCTTTTGTATATTGATGAAGTCAATTTGCTTGATGACCATGTGGTAGATGTTTTATTGGATTCAGCCGCAATGGGCATGAATATCGTTGAGCGTGAAGGTATTTCTTTTACCCATCCCTCCCGCTTCATCCTTGTCGGGACAATGAATCCAGAAGAGGGGGAACTGCGGCCGCAGTTGTTGGACCGCTTCGCTTTATCTGTAGAGATTCACGGCATCCGAGCGCTGCGAGAGCGTGTGCAGATTATGGAGCGTAATCTTGCTTTTGAACAGGATGCGGAACTTTTCCGGCAGGAATGGTTAGTGAGAGAAGAAGAATTATCCAGGAGAATTGATCTTGGGCGTACGCTGGTTGACCGGGTACATCATTCTGATCGCGATCTATTAGCGATTGCGTCACTGACTGCGTCGTTGAATGTGGATGGGCATCGAGCGGACCTGGTTATCCTCAAAGCCGCCCGAGCGCATGCAGCTCTGGAAGGCCGGGACCATCTAACAGAAATGGACATTGCCTTAGCGGCAGAATTGGCACTACCCCACCGAATGAAAGGCGGACCTTTACAGCAGAACAATATGGGCGTTGAGGAAATCAGTGAGCATATTGAACAGTTGATCGGTTCGCAGGGGGAAAGCACGCAACCTTCTGAGAAGAAAAAAGAAACAGAGGAAGGATCGGACTCCCCAAAAAAAGTGTAAGGGGGGAAGAGGCGGGGGAGCTTCCCTCCCAACAATCCGAAGGTCCAATTCCTCCCCAGGATGTTTTGGAACAATTCAATGCAAATGGGGGGGACGGGGGCCAAAAGGTAAAGTCAGGAGAATCTTTTCGCCGCGTCGATTAGATACACCTTTGGACAAGATGGTGCGTAGTTATGGCGGGCGGCGTTCCCGAACTCAAACGGAACGAAAACGCGGCCGATATATCCAGTCCAGACCTGCGAATGGGAACACTTTCGATCTTGCATTTGACGCTACCTTGCGAGCGGCTGCACCTTTTCAGGAAGAAAGAAAAAAAACCAGCGATAAGATCGCGTTTCATATCCGGCCCAGTGACTATATGCGTAAGGTACGCGTGCGAAGATCGGCAAACTTGATTCTATTTGTGGTTGACGCGTCTTGGTCGATGGCAGTTGCGGAACGGATGAGCGCGACAAAGGGAGCCATCATGTCGCTCCTAACAGATGCGTACCAACGGCGCGACAGGGTTGGATTAATTGTTTTTCAAAAGGACCGGGCGACATTGGTGATGCCGCCCACAAATTCAGTGCAATTGGCTCAGCGTGCGTTAAGCAATATACCTGTTGGTGGAAAAACTCCTCTATCATCCGGGTTGAAAATGGCAGCAGACATTCTTGAGAAAGAATCCTTGCTGCACCCTGAAATAATGCCTTTATTAATTGTATTGACGGATGGTGCGGGCAATGTATCGATGGGGAATTTCGCACCTCTTGAAGAATCCTACAAAATCGCTGACCGGATTACCAAGAAAAACATTACAAGTATCGTGATCAACATGGAATCTGCTGCTTATGACCAGGGATTGGCTTCTGAACTTGCCAATCATCTTGACGCACCTTGCTTATCGATTAGCGAATTAAGGGCAGAGCATCTTTATATGGCTGTTCGGCAGGCAAGCGGAAGTTTGAAGAGAAGTGAAAGTGGAAAATAAGTTGATCAAAACAATGTGGTGTTCATGTGCCAATGGAATTAATGTTAGATAGAATTAAAGAAATTAAACGGGTTCACCTTTATCTGGGAATAGCAATTCTCCTGACAATTCCATGCTATTGTTTTGGTTTAATGTTGTTCGTGAATAATAAAAATTCAAATATTAGCCAACAAGCCACAGCGACATTACCACCAAATCCAATTGCAGCAATTTTATCCCCTACTTTCACATCGCCTGTTGTTACCCAAACATTAACTGTATCTCCCACAGTGACTCCCACATTTACGCAAACGATCACTTATGTGCTCCCTGATACGGAAACTCCCACACCATCCCCATCACCCACAATAACCAGCACGCACACACCGTCTCCGGAGCCAACTGAGACATTTACGCCTTCTCCTTCTAATACACCTACCGAAACACACACTTTAACCCCATCGCAAACTGCAACAGATACTCTTGTTCCTTCTGATACTCCTGAATGAATGTATAATCCTTAGCCCCCTGTGGTATTGTAAAGGGATAAAATTGGTAGAATAGTAGATTGCAAAATGATTAATTCAAATAACATCAAACAGAAACAAGCCGTTCGAAATATGGTTGCTACCCTAATGCTTGTCATTATATTTTTAGCGGGATGCAATGGGGACAATATCCTTGATACTGTTTTTCTTTCTGAAGATGTTACACTGGACGGAAACCTGACACAGGAGCCTCTGCAAGAAGAGATTGTGATCGCAACACCAGTGCCAACGGAGAATTCGTTTTCGAGCAATCATCTTTCCATCTGGCTTCCACCGCAATTTGATCCTAACGCAGGTACTGGGTCGGGGAAAATTTTACTCACGCACATTGAATCATTTCAGGAACTATACCCGCAATATTCTTTAGATATCCGTGTAAAGGCGGATAGCGGATCTAGTTCTTTATTAAATGCTCTGCTTGCTACTTCTTCAGCTGCGCCAGGTGTGCTGCCTTCAGTTGTCCTTATCTCCCGAGCTGATCTGGAGATTGCGGCCGTACAGGGAATTATTCAGCCTGTTGATGAGCTTTCATCTGCAATTGATGAAAGTGATTGGTTTCCTTTTACCAGTGAAATGGGAATAATCCATGGTGAAACATATGGGCTGCCTTTTGCTGCGGATGCCATGGGCTTGGCAATGCATGAAGATATATTTGGCAGTGAATATGTATCTCTGATTGAAGCGAACAGGAAATTGGGTACTATCGCCTTTGCAGCAGGTGATCCAGATACGGTGGTCCCTTTCATCTTATATCAATCAATCGGGGGAAATGTAGAAGACAATCAGGGTCAACCGACAATTGAATTAGAGTATTTGTTAAATACACTGGCATCAATTGAAGAAAATCGCATGTTGGGTGTTTTCCTTCCCACTTTAATTGAATACCAATCTGACAGCCAGATTTGGGAAGCTTTTTCTGAAAATAAATTTAAAGGTGTTCTAACTTGGCTAAGTCGCCCGCTTGCTGAAGCAGACACTTACTTTATTTCTCCATTACCTGGAATTGAAAATCAACCATATACATATGCTAGCGGGTGGGTCTGGTGTCTTGTGGATAAGAAAAATACCAACCGGGAGTTAAGTGTTTCATTTGTAGAACATATGGCAGATCCGCTATTTTTATCTGACTGGACCCCGAAAACCGGATATCTCCCAGTTCGCCCATCATCAATCACCGGATGGGATGAAACTTTGCAAGAAACACTCACAAATATATTGTTTTCTGCAGATCTTACGCCAAATGTGGAGGCGCTTTCTTATGCAAAAAGCGATATTATTAAAGCAGTTCAGGAAGTTCTACAGGGTTTAAGTACACCTGAGGAAAGCACTCAGAAAATATCGGAAAGGTTGGAGGCATCCCAAGCACAATGAAAAACTACTTATTCAAATTCGTTGAACGCTTGCGTAAAAAACTTCCAGGATGGATGAATTTTCAAAACCTGATATTCTTTATCGTAATTTTCACATTCATCATTATCGTGGTTTGGAGTGAACCCCTTTCACATATTTTTGAAGATAAGCAGTCTGCAGATGTGGTTTTTACTGCTTGTCCAACCATATTGCCGGGTACCCCAACACCACTTTCTGAGGAATGGGTCAGAAGTGCCGAACAAACGAATGGCGTGATCCTGGGTGCAATCATTATTATCTTTGCAGTGGTAGCTGGTACTGCAGCCATATTAATTATGGATAGAGATTAATCTCTACATCTAATGTTCACTTTAAATGGTTGCCGTCAGGCAACCATTTTTTGTTATTTTCGTATAAATTAGAGAAAACAATAATTAAAGGAGAAAAAATGACTGTAAATCAAAACTTGAAAGCAAAGTGGCTGCTTACTGTCACCTTAGTATTCATGGTGGTTCTTTCTGCAGTTGGAACTGTCAGCGCGGCTGAGTTCCCAAAAGGGGAGACAATACCAGCGAATGAGACTATCGACGATGATGTTTTTATCTCAGGAGATAATGTAGTTATCGATGGGACAGTTAATGGCATTGTGTTTGCCGGTGGGGAAACCGTAACATTGAATGGCACGGTTAATGGAGACGCATTTCTGTTTGGGGAAACGATCATCGTAAGTAATTCCGCCGTGATCAATGGAAATCTTGTGATTGGTGGTGCGAATAGCACGATGAATGGATCGGTTTCAGGATCGGTTTTTGGCGGATCAATAGCAATGGTGTTTGAAAAAGATGCTGCTGTGGGCAGAAACTTTTATTTTGGTGGCTTTAGTCTTACCACTGATGAGGGATCAATTGTAGGAAAAGATCTTCTTAGCGGCACTTATCAGAGTATTCTCTCAGGCGCGATCGTACGAGATTTAAAGGTTGGAGCTGAGGCTGTGGAACTCAATGGTTCAATAGGTGGAAATGCAGTCATTGAAGTAAGTGGTAGTAGTGCTCAAGATATTGAGGAAACAATGGCTGGAATGCAGTTCAACCCGTATCTAAACCAATATGTATCGGTCATTGTTGAGCCTGGATTACGAGTATCAGATAATGCCTCCGTTGCTGGAAAATTAACTTACACAAGCTCAATCAATCAAACAAGCACATTGGAAAAGATCACATCAGGCCCTGTGGCACACAAGACACCTGTTCCTGAAGATGTTGGCAGTATGCGTCTAAATTATTCTGCCAATGAGGTACGGCCGTTTAACCGCAACTCCCGGAGTTTTGTTTGGCAAACGGCAGCGATGAGCGCTGCTCGGAATTTCATTAAATTGATGGCGCTTGGTGCTCTGGCTCTTTGGCTGCTTGGCAAACCTTTTGCAAAGGTTGTAGATGCGGCTTATGAGGAACCGTTAAAAGCGATGGGTTGGGGTTTTGTAGTGATTGCAGTTGGTTTCCTTTCAACTTTGGTCCTTCCGCTTGTCTTTATAATGGCGGGCGTGATAATTGGTTTTATTAGCCTTGGAAGTCTATTGTACGTATGGTTTGGGTTAGTGGGTCTTGCTTACTTACTGATTTCTGCGTTGTTCATCTTTACTGTATTTACTCTCAGTAAGCTGATTGCGGCTTTTATGTTAGGCAAATGGGTAATGAAAGCAATTTTCAAGGAAACAGAGGAAAAAATCTGGCTCGATTTACTGATTGGTGTATTCCTCTTTATAATCATTAGAGCGATCCCATTCATTGGGTGGGTAGCCGCGCTCGCTGCTACTATGATCGGTACTGGTGCTTTTTGGCTGGCAGTGACCACAAAAAAGAAATAAGGTTAAGAACTATGAAAAAACTCTCCGCGAACTCTCGGAGAGTTTTTTTTCATAACTCAATTGCGAAAAAAGGAACAAGCATTTCTTGCGGAGATAAACCACCGTGCCTACCATGCAGGCTGTTTTCTTTGTTAACCCACCACCAATACGCGTTATTCTTTGGGATGACCACATAATTGCCGATTCGGTCGATAGTCCCTTTATATGCTTTTCTGGTTCCCATTAACCCCGAATCAAGAAATTTGGTGGAGGAAACCATCTCAAATTGTTGATCCCAATGGGTGGAAAGATATTGGGACACTTTTTCTTCGTGGCCTTTTTTAATAAACAAAAAAGGAAGGCGGCTCTCACCGCTGGGTTTCATGATGAGGTGATCGATCAAATTCGCATGTGTATTCAAGTTATATTCCGTGAGAATATCCACTGGTATTTGTCCATGATCGGCAGTAAGCAAGAATAATGTTTTTTTATGGTTTGAAGATTTGGCGGTGGATAAAAATTGGAAAAGAAATTGAGCGAAGGCATTCCATTCATCTTTCACGCGCGGGTGCAGCGGGCCGGAACGGTGAGAACGCGAATCAATTTCACCCCAATAAATATACATGAATGATTTTTCTTTTTCCTTATCTTCGAAAACGTCTCTGACGGAATTCCACAAATCGCTTTCAGTTTGAAAGGCATGCTTCTCAACGTCTCTAAAAATCATTTGCGATAAACCGGACTCAGTGATTGAGTGGTGTTGAAATACGTGTGTTTTTACTTCATTTTTATGAAAATGAGTACCCAGGGTGGTAACTGGAAGAAAGTTTTTAGGGTCAAATCCTGCATCAACAATATTAGCCTGGTGGTTAATGAAGGATGTTGCGGAGTGGGTGATCATGTTTGTGATACAACCAAATTCCTTTAGAAAAAGCTCGTATCCAATGATGCCGTGTTCGATCGGCAGTTTTCCAGTCCAAAGTGTTGTCAGCGCGGCACTAGTTGTACTGGGCACGATGCTGGTTAAGGGAGTAAATAAACCTTTCGAAAGCAGTGGTTTCCATTCTTTTTGCTGTTTACCTTTGAGCACATCAGTATAAAACTGATTGAAAATGGACAGGCTTAAACCATCTATCAATAGCAGGATCACCTGGTCAAATTCTTTGTCGAGCTGATCTAATATGATGGGCGCTAGTGGGGAGCTGTTCGTTAATGGACAACCAAGCCAGCCGGAAATACTCCCAGGAAGATTTGCGATGGACAGCCCTTGGTAAGCGGGGATCACCACATCTTTCCCCGCCAGGAAAGCTGGTTTTTCTTGGGATAGAATAGCATTCAGGACCTGATTGTAAAAATTTTTCATTGGTAGCTCAATGTAATTTAATTAGGCGAGTATCCATCAATGGTAAGCATGTGATACATATATAAATTATTTGAAGATATGCTTATTATAAATGGTAAACAAAGACGTTATGTGGCCAGAAGGTAGAAGAACAAAGTGATTATATGGGTGAATTTGAAAAGCGCAGGAAAGAAGAAATTAACAACATCAAAGAGAATAAATTACCAACAATCGATTTTATAGAGAAGGGTAAAAACAATTAAATCAATTCAACAATAGATGGGTTTGAGACATGGGTATTTTTAACTGGGTAGGGTGTCTTTATCATAAACTATTAAATCTTTTGTATAATCAGATCAATAAAAGAAGAGGAATATGCGTCACGAACTACTCACGTGGGATAATGTTGATAAATTAATTGAGCACCTCATTCCCCAATTTGACTATGATTTTGAGGGAATGGTTATTATTACGCGTGGCGGCATTGTGCCGGGGGGGTTGCTGGCTGCAGCGCTTCAATTGGAGAATATTTTGACTGCATCAGTGGATTTCCCTGCTGAAGTCGAGATGGATATTGCCAGACAGCAGAGCCGTTTTGTTTCCTGGCCGCAGTTTATCCAGTTTCCAGATAGGTCTGTGTTGAATGCCAGGCGAATCCTTATTGTTGATGATGTGTGGGGATCTGGGCGAACGATTACCGCTGTTAAGAATCGTATTTCAGGATTGGGTGGATTACCTTATACCTGCGTCCTTCATTTCAACCCATACCGAAACCTGTTTGGTAAATACCGCCCTGATTATTACGCTGCAACAACAGATGCGTATATCGTGTACCCCTGGGAGGCTCAAAGAAGCAGGGATAATCCAGTTGTGGGCGGGTATGACCAGTAACTAAGAGGGTAAATTTGACAGGTTATCGAGCAGAACTTGGCGGTATTTTTCCACCATCATATCTACACAAAAATACTTTTCTGCTCTGGACCGTGCTGATTTTTTAAATGCGGGTAAATTATTGAGGATATTTTCTGCCGCTTTCGCAAGCGGTTTGGTTTTCGGCTCTTCCAAATCCCAGTAATTAGCACCGTATGGCACAATTGTTCCGCCATCCTCCCCGATGAGTTCGGGAAGTGATCCGGTGGCATAGCTGACAGCTGGCAGCCCGCACCCTAGCGCCTCAATGAGTGAATTCGGGCAAGCGGCATTGATCTCCGCAGGGAAAATAATATGTGCTGATTGGTCGAGTGTGGAAATTTCTTCATGCGGAATCATCCCCAACCAATTAATTTTAACCTTTGGCCCTGTTGAGACTCTGATTTTCATTGACGAGGGTACATTTCCTGCGATCAGTAAATCAACTGATTTGTGTGTTCGGGCAGATAAGGCGTTAGCCAGGTCAACTGCGTTGAGCAAATCGCGCTCATGCCCGCCTTTAAAACTGCCTTCAACAACAAGCAGCCGGATTATTTTCGAGTTCATATTTTTGATATTTGAAGGAGAAAACTCTTTAAGGTCAATGCCATTATAAATAACAGTATGCGGCGTAGTAAGTGAGCCGTGTACTGTATTCCACCAATCCCGTGTGAAATTACTCTGGTAAATAACCACATCTGCTAACCGGCGGCGTGTGAATGATAATTGGAGGTTCATTCGCTCAGATCGGAGATAGTGCTTAAGCCCTGTAATTTTTTTCTTATGCAGCCAATTCATCCCATCTAAACGCTGCACAATTCGGATGCCATTGCGTTTTGCATAGAAGAGATCATTAAAATGCCAGGTACTGCCAATAACCAGAATAGCAGCTGTGGATGGGTCAAGAGGATTGTGGTTGACGGGTATGCCTAATTTCCCCAACCCTTTCTTGAGCTTCGCCTGGAAAGATGAAGGTCCGCCAATACCTTGTAATTTTGGAAGAATACAAATAGATGGGTCCGCCACGTTGGTTAAATTATCCTTTTATAATATTTCCTGATTTGAGAAAATGTTTCTCAACAGAATCTGGGTGAATAAATGCAATTTTACTGGATTTAAGGATAAAATAGGACAATTTATACTATGGTAAACAAAAAACGCATTGTAATGAAGATTGGCACATCTACCCTGACGGGCGGGGGAGAACGTTTACTCCTGGCTCAGGTTGTAGATCTGGCACGGCAAATATCTGAATTAGTTGCAAATGGAGAAAAAGTATGTGTGGTCTCGTCCGGCGCGATTGCGGTTGGACGTGAAGCGCTTGGATTTCCTGATCTTCCGAAATCGATACCCGCCAAACAAATGTTGGCTGCTGTAGGTCAGCCGAGACTCATGAATGTGTATGAGCAATTATTCGAAATATTTGGGTGTAAAGTTGCCCAGGTTTTATTAACGCGTGAAGATGTGCGCGACCGCCGCAGATATATTAATGCGCGCAATACAATAAACTCGTTGTTGGATCATAAAGTGATTCCCATTATTAATGAAAATGATACTGTTGCTACAGAAGAAATTGGAATTGGGGATAATGATAATTTGTCAGCGCTCGTTGCCAATCTGATCGAAGCTGATCTACTGGTATTGCTGACAGATCAAGAGGGACTCTTTACAGCTGACCCTGACCGATCAGAAAAGGCTGAACTGATTCAACGTATAGATGGTGAAGATATTCCTGAAGAAATATGGAAAGCTGCAGGCGGTACACAGAATGGATTAGGTACTGGTGGTATGTTAACAAAATTGCAAGCTGCTGAAATTGCCAGGCGGTCAGGGACACATGTTGTGATTGCAAAAGGAAGTACAAAGAACGTGCTCACCAGAATTGCTGCTGGTGAACAATTAGGCACACAAATCTATTCCCCATTTAATACTTTAGAAAGCCGGAAGAGGTTTTTACTGGCTGGCGCTCACCACAATGCGGCCATAATCATTGATGCTGGTGCAAAACGCGCGCTTCGAGCTGGCGGATCGCTTCTTCCTGTTGGGATCTCGGCGATAGAAGGTGATTTTGATCGGGGTGACATTGTATCTGTAAGAGGATCTGAAAAAAAGGATTACGCGATTGGGTTGGTTAATTACTCATCAGAAGACGTGAGAAGGATTATGGGCAGGCAATCTGGGGAAATAGAAGAGCTGCTCGGTTTTGCTTTTGGGGATGAAGTGATCCATCATAATAATATGACAGTGCTTCGGTAAAGGTGGAAACATGCTGAATATAGAATCAATTTGCAAACATGCGAAACAAGCCAGCCGATCCTTAGCGCTGATCTCTACTGAAAAAAAAGACCATGCATTAACTGCACTTTCTGAATGGCTATTGGCTCATCAGGATGAGGTTATCAGGGAAAATGAAATAGATATCCAGGAAGGCCAGGCCAGTGGATTGTCATCAGCGATGATCGATCGGTTAACCCTCACGCCAACTCGCATACATAGTATGTCAGATGATTTGCAAAATGTAATCAACCTGCCTGATCCGGTAGGTGAGGTATTTGAAGAAAAAAATCTGGAAAATGGGCTGCATCTTAAAAAACTGCGTGTACCACTGGGTGTATTGGCAGTTATCTATGAATCTCGCCCAAATGTAACCATTGATGTGGCTTCTCTAGCGCTAAAAAGTGGAAACGCGATCATTCTGCGCGGCGGAAAAGAAACTATTCACAGCAATCGCATTCTCGTAGATGGGATCCACACTGCTCTACAAACAGCGAATATGGATCCGGATGCGGTACAGTTCATTAGTGACCCTGATCGGAAATTGGTGGAACAGCTGCTTACTATGTATAAGTATGTGGATATGCTTATCCCGCGCGGTGGCGCTGGCTTACACAACTATTGCCGCGAACATTCCACTATTCCAGTAATTACAGGAGGAATAGGGGTTTGCCATCTTTTTGTAGATGAAAGCGCGGATCAAATCCGTTCGTTGGAGGTGATCCGAAACGCCAAAATCCAGCGCCCAACTGTATGCAACGCATTGGATACTGTGCTGGTACATAAAGCGGCGGCAACAGATTTTATCCCGCTGCTTATCGATCATCTAAAGAAAGATGACGTTGCGTTCAGACTTGATAAACGAGCAATGGGATTTCTTCCTGAAAAATATGACACGGAAGTTCGTTTAGCCAAGGATAATGATTTTGATACCGAATGGCTGTCTTTAGTGCTGGGCGTGAAAGTTGTTGATGGGATCAATGATGCGTTAACCCATATTTCTCAACATTCCACAGGACATTCTGACGGCATCCTGACGGAAAATGAAGAGAACGCAAATCGATTTACTTTTGAGGTGGATTCCGCTGCAGTGTATGTGAATGCCAGCACTCGTTTTACTGATGGATCACAATTTGGGTTGGGTGCAGAAGTGGCTATTTCCACCCAACGTCTTCACGCGCGCGGGCCAATGGCTCTGAGAGAATTAACGACATACAAGTGGGTGATTCGGGGAAAATATCATTTTCGCCATTAACCATCAATAATTCAATCTAACTGTTTAAAAGTATTTCCACGATTTTTACAGCTGCTTTACCATCGCCATAAGGACTAGCGGCGTGCGCCATTGTTTGATAAGCGGATTGGTCATCGAGCAGGTGGGCGGCTTTATTGATAATAGTATTAGTATCTGTTCCAACTAATTTAAGCACCCCGGCATCAACACCTTCTGGACGTTCAGTCACTTCCCGCAGGACAAGGCAGGGGATGCCTAACCCGGTTGCTTCTTCCTGAATACCGCCTGAATCAGTGAGGATCAGGTGGGCGTGTTTAAGCAGGTGTACCAAAGATAAATATTCTAATGGGGGAAGAAGGGTGATGTTGGGAATATTGCTGAGTAATTTGTTTACTGGTTTATATATATTGGGATTGAGGTGAACTGGATAGATGATCTCTATTTTGTCTTTATACCTTTTTGCCAGTGATTGGAGTGCTGCGCAGATGTTCTTGATGGGTGTTCCGAAATTTTCCCGGCGGTGCGCGGTAACGACGATCAACTGTTTTTCTCCTGACAGGATTTCTTTCTTTCCTAATAGATCTTCAATTTCCTTTGGTATTGGCAATGCGGTGATCTGGGTGAGCGCGTCGATGATGGTATTGCCGGTTACTTTGATGAGATTGTTTGTGATACCCTCTTGTAAAAGGTTGTTGCGAGCCCATTCAGTTGGCGCAAAATGGTAATCGGCGGTTACACTAGCTACCCTCCGGTTGATTTCCTCTGGGAAAGGCTGCCACTTATCCCCGGTGCGCAGACCTGCTTCGACATGCCCGACCTTAATACGGCGATAATAAGCGGCTAGTGTAGCCGCCATAACAGTGGTTGTGTCACCCTGTACAAGTATCCAATCTGGTTTGAATTCTTCAAGGACCGGATCAAGGTAGGTGAAGATAGACGCGGTTAGCGAAGCTAGATCCTGGTTATCACGCATCAGGTCCAA
>Ga0255393_10106_pt1 | contig 12280 bp, 11 predicted proteins | sample ANMaggSeSYBR01C8_FD_182122 | JGI IMG/M metagenome (GOLD analysis project Ga0255393, IMG submission 182122) | Sediment cell enrichment communities from methane seep in Santa Monica Basin, California, United Staets - ANME aggregate JGI... | ecosystem: Environmental > Aquatic > Marine > Cold seeps >... | reverse complement strand
TAGTATATTCATGGGGACAAACTCGTTTGCGATATCTATGCCTGAACGGATGGCGCCATCATTTGCTATATTTGCCCGTTCCGGGCCCTACGAGATGATAGGATTCCTTCTTGTGGCGGCTGCAACTTATAATCAGTCTCGTTTTGCACTCGCAAAAGAGTCTTACCGTATTACTTCGGTTCCACGATTATCATGGGAACAATGGATTGGATTAGGATTTGGAATAGCAATTATCCTTTTAGCTGCCTGGCGTGAAGCAATTATGATTATGGCATCGTAGTTAGTGTGATAGAGAATAATTTTTAAATATATTCTAAAAAAGGAGGAGATAAAATGAAAGTATTAATAGTTTATAATTCTGTCCATCATGGAAATACAGAGAAAATTGCAAAAGTAATTGTGGATGAACTGAAGGCAAAAATGGTCAAACCGACAGAGGAGGAAGTGAATAAATTGTCGGAATATGATTTAATTGGGTTTGGTTCCGGAATATATATGGGTAAACACCATGAAAGCATTCTCCAATTAGTGGAGAAATTACCGGCAGTTAAAGATAAAAAAGCCTTTGTTTTTTGCACCAGTGGTTCTTTAAAAAATTATAATAAACCTCTGAAAGAAAATTTAACCGCAAAGGGGTTTCAGGTAGTGGGAGAATTTTCCTGTAAAGGTTTTGATACTTATGGTCCTTTTAAATTAATTGGTGGTATAAATAGAGGCCGGCCTAATGAAGAAGACCGCCGAAAAGCTCAAGAATTTGCCCATAGTTTTTTAAAATAAAACTTTAAGGATGTGTCAGGACAGTTTTCTCTTTTTAAAAAAGTAGTTTAAAAAATAAAGGTGCTATTGTAGATGGGTATATATAATAATAATGAAGTTAAATCCGATGTAATTTTCCGGGATTATAAATGTAAAGAGGCTTTGTATCAATTAAAGCGTAAGGGATTGCCTTATTCCTTTGATTTAAATATCTACCGGGGATGTTCACATAACTGTCAATATTGTTATGCCCGAAAAAGTCATAAATATTTAAATTCAAAAGATTTTGAAAATGAGATTTTTGTTAAAAAAAATATTGGAGAAGTCCTTAAAAAAGAACTAAAAAGGGGTAGAACTGGCGGGAGATTTATTAATATTGGCGGAGTCTGCGATAGTTATCAGCCTGCAGAAAGGAAATTTAAACTGATGCCGGATATTCTAAAGCTTTTGATTAAGTATAAACAGCCGGTTATTATTAGCACTAAATCTGATTTAATCCTGCGGGATATCGAACTTATAGACCAGCTTGCTCACCAGGCCTGGGTTAATATTGCAGTGACTATAACTTCCGATATTGATGAAATATCTTCAAAGGTTGAACCCGGGGCGAGTTTACCTGAGGTTAGGTGGAATATTTTGCAAGAGTTTAGTCAAACGAAAGCCTCAACAGGTTTTCATTTTTTTCCAATACTGCCCTTTCTCTCTGATGATAAAACATTGATGGAAAAGATGGTAAAGCGAGCTTCTGAAGTTAAAGTGGATTATATGCTAAGCGGGGTTCTTTATTTATCTGGAGGAATTAAGGAAAGATATTTAAGTTTTATTAAAAGAGAATTTCCAGAATACTACTCTGATTATGTTGAACTTTATCCTCGGGGGAGGGCAAATCCTGATTACAAGAGCAAGATTCATTCTTTTCTGGGGAGAATGAGAGAAAAGTATGGGGTAAATGCCCAGTATTCAAAAATTATTCCTTCTTATAAATAACAAGGAATAATTTTGAGCAGAGAAATTAATTTAAAATTAAAAGAAAATACGAGGAAAAATAATGAAATCAAAAATTGGTGAAATAATATTAACTTTAGGACTTCTCTTGTTTGTATTTGGAGGCATAGCAACTTTTACTAGTTCCCTACCTCAAAATACATTGCAGATAATGGGTGCTTTAGCCCTTATTTTTGTTGTTGTAGGTTTAAACTTAAAAAAGAGGGTTAAGAATAGCTGCTCATTTGGAAAATTCTAAATTAACTTTATGGAGAAATATTAGGTGAGTAGTTAAAGCTGTAAAGTATTTCGCAAAATATGCCAGTTCACCATCAGGGCGAGGGCACCGTAGCCTTCATTATATTTAATGATTTAATAGAAGGGATAGAAAATAATATGGGATATATTATTAGAAAGATGACCAAAAGACAAGCAGAAGATATATCAACATGGAAATATGATGAACCTTACTCAATTTATGATATGGATGGCAGCAAAGAGATTCTTTATGAGCTGTTAGATGGCTCATATTATGCAGTTACAAATGAAAAAGATGAACTTACTGGTTATTTTTGCTTTGGGGATGCTGCCCAGGTTCCAGGGGGTAAACAATGTGAAGCTTATTTAGGAGATGATGTTATAGATATAGGATTAGGCATGAGACCTGATCTGACTGGAAAGGGCATGGGACTTAATTTTCTTTATAAAGGATTAAAATTCGTTAAAGAAGCATTTTCAAGTAGGCATATACGTTTGACAGTGGCTACATTCAATAAGCGAGCGATAAAGGTTTATGAGAAATTAGGATTTAAGAAAGAAAAAATATTTAAGAGTAAAACCAAAAAAGGCGATTTAGAATTCATGTCAATGTCTATAAGATTTGATTTATAGAGATAAATTAATTTGTTTCAGTTTGATATACAAAAAAAGTGATATGTTAGGTTAACAATATGTATATTGTAAGATGTGAGGTAATAATGGGAAAATCTTTAACTAAATGTTAAAGGGAGGAAATTGTATTATGAAAATCAAAGAAACTTTAAGTGAGAGGTGCAATATGATTAATATCCAAAAAAGTCGTTTGACAGCCATAATGACGCTCATACTATCGCTCTTGGCATTATATGCATCACTGGCGGGAGTGCTGGATAAAAACCTTTACACCGACGTGTTTTTCGCAGGCTCGTTATCAAGAACTTTAATATCCGGGTCACTTGCCCAGGATACTATATCGATTCCACTAAGTCTAATCTTGGCCGTTCTGTCATTACTATTTCTGAAATATTCGGGGTATAAGACCTTCATTGCTATCCTTGGGTTAACCGGGTATTTCTTTTATGGTTACGGGCTTTATGCTATGCAGGGACAATACACCTCTATCTACCTCATCTACCTGGCAGTTTTCGGGCTATCCATATACAGCATGATCTGGGGACTTACCAGTTTTACACCAGATGCAGTAAAGCAAACCCGGTTGCCCGGAGCATTGCGCATGTCTATCAGCATTTTTCTGATTGTAATTCTCTTGGTCCTTGTTCCCGTATGGCTGCTCAGAATTACACCTGATATTGCAAAGCATATTCCCGGGGATACTTACGCGGTTTTTGTTTTGGATTTATGTGTGGTTTTTCCCGCCTTCGGGATAATTGCCGCCCAGCTTCTACGAAATAAGCCCTTTGGCAATATCCTGGCAGGAGTCGCGCTCTTTAAAACACTGACAATTTGCCTATCTGTGGCATTCGGTGAATGGTTTGTACCCCTTCGTGAAGGCTTTCAGGTAGATTATAGCATGATAACTATATTTAGTGCGTTGACAGTATTTAGCTTTGCATTGGGTATTTTATACCTGTTAAATTTGAAAAAGGAGTTGTAGTTAAAAAAAGAGTCCCCTTTTTTCTATATGTTCTTTAAAATTTTAATTAAAACCATAAAGTTCTGTGCAAACAAGCCCTTCGGCAGGTGAAACTAATCGTTAAACAATTTTTTACACCCAAATTATTACCTGGAGAAGTAAGCAAATGCTGGAGGTAAAACTTTACCCTGACCGGTTATTATTAGTGATAAGGAGAAAGAGCGAGGGCGTGAAGAGGAGACTGAGAGACGGAGAGAAGAAGTAAGAAGTAGAAAGGATGAAAGATGAATTGCGCCATTTTGAATTATATGATATAAATTATATATAATATACGTTTGTAAAAAATAAAATAATTAAAAGGAGATAAAATGAAAAAGAAAAGTATCGTTATCTTAATCGTATGTTTAATCGTTTTTTATTTAAGCAGTAATGTATATCCCTGTACCACGTTTTGTATAAAAGATAGTAAAAATATAATATTTGGCAGAAATTTTGACTTTAGCACCGGCTTTGGACATGTAATCATCAATAAAAGAAATGTCACAAAAACTGCATTAGTCTTCCCTCCCGAAAATCCAATAACTTGGACCTCAAAGTATGGAAGTATCACTTTTAATCAAATAGGGAGAGAATTACCTTACGGAGGAATTAATGAAGCGGGTCTTGTCATTGAACAAATGTGGCTCGATACAACGAAGTATCCGGAACCCGATAATCGTTATGGATTAAGCGAATTGCAATGGATTCAGTATCAATTGGATAATTCTACTACCATCAATGATGTTATTGCGAGTGATACGATGGTAAGAATGTCATTTCAATCATACGCACCTATACATTTTTTACTTTGTGATAAGCAAGGAGATGTTGCAACTATTGAATACATTGATGGAAAATTCGTTTATCATAAAGGTAAAGATTTACCGGTAACTGTTTTGGCAAATAATACCTATGAGGAATCGATTGATTATACTAAAAAATTCATTGAATTCGGCGGGAATGATACAATTCCAAAAACAATAAAATCTTTAGACAGATTCGCTCTGGCAGCGAGTATGGTCAAGAAATTTGATGAAAGTAAATCCGGGGATATCATTGATTATTCTTTCGAGATCTTAGATACAGTCAGCCAGGGAGAATATACCTTCTGGAGCATTGTTTATGATATAGTGAATATGAAAATATATTACAAGACCTATGGAAATAGGAAAACAAGAGTACTAAATTTAGAAGATTTCGATTTTTCATGTGAGTCACCGGTACTTATAACTGATATTGAAAATAATATTGATAATATTGAGAAAGATTTCGTTTACTATAACACAAAACTAAACAGAGAGCTGATAGAAAACGTCTTTAATAATGTTGAATTTCTTAAGAATATACCCCCTGAAGCTCGAGATGGAATTGCCCAATATCCGGAGTCATTTATTTGTAATGAGTAATCATTAAGGAGACAGTTTCATAAGCAATTGAATTACAATATATAAATACGGCTAACAATGGTTTCAAGGGAACGCAGGGACTCTGGCGTGATCTTCAGGTTCAAGAGCACTCTTGAAAGTTTAAATTAGATCCGGAATCCCTATGCGTTCTATCCTTGTGCCCTTTAAACAAATCGTTAAACATTTTTTAATATCAAAATTAGTACCTGGAGAAATCAGTTTATAATGGAATATGGTTTAGTTTTATTAGGAATAATTTGTACTGTTATAGGAGTAATTGGTTGTATTTTCCCCGCAATTCCCGGGCCTCCCCTTAGTTATGCGGCTCTTATATTGCTTCAATTTGCCAAAGAAGAGCCTGTTTTTAGTAATAGTTTCTTAGTCAGGTTTGCTGTCTTAACTATTGTAGTCTCCCTGGGCGATTATTTTCTCCCTCTGTTAGGAGCTAAAAAGTACGGTACCAGCAAGTACGGAATCTGGGGAGCAATGATAGGGATGATGGCCGGCATAATATTCTTTCCTCCCTTCGGAATGATTTTAGGCATATTTATCGGTGCAATTGTAGGAGAGCTTATCGCTGGCAAAGAAAATTCAATGGCTTTAAAAGCCGGCCTGGCCACTTTTATCGGAAGTATGACAGCAGTTCTTATTAAATTGTCTTTATCTGTTGTAATGGCCTTCTATTTTTTCATCTACCTCTTTAAAGGCTAAAACCAAAGGAGAAAAAAAAGAAATAAAATGTTTATTCTGGAAACTGAAAAGTTGAAATTGATTTCTCTTGATGTTCAGAATTTTAGATGGTCAATTGAAGATCGCCGGAGGATGGAGCGGAATTTGGGAGTAAAAATTACTGATACGGAACTGGAAGAACCGGTGAAGGAAGCCATGAGGACTTCTCTTAAAATGGTTTTAGAAAATAAGAAGGATTATCTTTGGTTTACCAGTTGGGAAATAGTATTAAAAAAAGAGAATAGAATAATAGGGGGATTGTGTTTTAAAGGCAGTCCTGATAAAAAAGGGAGAGTTGAAATTGGTTATGGAATGCAGGATGAATACAGATGCAAAGGATATATGACAGAAGCAGTGAAAGAATTGATAAATTGGGCTTTTAGCTTTAACCATGTTACCGAGGTTATTACTGAAACCGAAAAGGATAATCTTCCCTCTTATAAAGTTTTAGAAAAAGTTGGAATGGAAAAATACGAAGAAAAAGAAAAGATGTTTTGGTGGAGAATAAATAAGATTTAAAAAAATTTCTGGACAGATATCAAATTAATATTATAAAATGAATACAAAAGAGGAGGGCTGAAAAAAATGATAATTAAAAATTTCAAACTGTTTAAAGGTCAACATTGTGAAACAACCGCAGCAGGAAATTTACTTAGTCATATAGGAATTAACTTATCTGAGCCCATGCTTTTTGGATTGGGCGAGGGATTGAACTTTATTATCTGGAATATGAAAACAATGGATTTCCCTTTCATCGGAGGAAGGATAAAGACGGATTTATTAACCCAAAATATTACCAGACACCTCAGCTTAAAATTAAATGTTTGGGAAACATCTTCAGCCAAAAAAGCCTGGAAAAATGTAAAAGAAAATATTGATTCAGGGATTCCCGTGGGAATAAAACTGGATTGCTATCATCTGGACTATTTTACTAATAAAATTCATTTTGCCGGCCATTATGTGGCGATGTACGGATATGATGAAAACAATGTTTATCTGACTGATACCATTCAACAAGGCGGGTTGGTTAAAGCCTCTTTAAAAAACTTTGAGCTGGCCAGGAATGAAAAAGGACCTATGTCCTCTAAAAATCTCTCTTATACCATTGAAGCTACTAATAAAAAATATGACCTGAAGAAAGAAATTATCCAGGCTATAGGTAATAACGCTAAAAATTATTTGAATCCTCCCATACAAAATATTAGTTATAAGGGAATCCTAAAGACCAGTAAAGAAATAATAAAATGGTTTAAGCGAAGTAAAGATGTGGAAGGGGATTTTAAAACAACTGCGATGTTAATGGAAAAAGCCGGCACCGGCGGCGCATTGTTCAGAAATCTTTATAGAGACTTCCTAAAAGAAAGTTATCAGATATTAAAAGTAGAAGAAATAAATGAATCCTACGAAATGTTTGTTGACATTGCCCGGCTGTGGAGAGCAGTTTCTAAATTGTTTATAAAAGCAGGGGATACGAAGGATATCGAATATATCTATAAGGCTTCTGAAATATTGGTAGTATTAGCGGATAAAGAGAAAAGAGCAATGAATATTTTGCTAAGTGTCTGTCACGATGCACCGTGACTATAGGAGAAATCCCATGTCAGATAAACTCTCCGCAAATATGCTGTATAATTATATCAAATGTCCTCACCGTTTAACCCTGGATCTTTTTGGAGATTATTCAAAACAGGACCCCATCAGCGCATTTGTAAAATTATTATGGGAAAAAGGCACTGATTTTGAAAAGCAAGTAATAGAAAACCTACAGATACCATTCTTGGATTTAAGCTCCTACTCGGGAATCGAAAAAGAAAAACGAACTAAAGAAGCTATTAATAATAGTGTGGAGTTAATATATAGCGGCCGAATAAGTGCAGAAAATCTGATCGGTGAACCCGATTTGTTAAGAAGAGATGGTGGTGGATACATTAGCGGTGATATAAAAAGCGGTTCCGGTTTAGAGGGAGAAAGTGATTTATCCGAAGGCAAACCAAAGCTCCACTATACAGTCCAGCTTGCCCTCTATACCGATATCTTAGAAAGGCTCGATGTATCTGCAGGCCGAAACCCCTTTATTTGGGATATTCATGGACGGGAAATTGAGTATGATTTAAATTTACCCCAAAGCACACGAAAACCAGAATCCTGGTGGAGCAAATATAAAAACTGCCTGGAAAAAGTAATTGAAATAGCCGACTATGATTTAAAAACATTGCCTGCCTACTCGGGAATATGCAAATTATGCCACTGGAGAACTTATTGCCTCAAATGGTTAAAAAAGGCTAATGATTTAACCTTGATACCGGAATTAGGACGTTCAAAAAGAGATGTTATGATTAACCATGTAGATTCGGTTGCTGAACTTGCAAAAGCTAATTTGGATATATTTAGAAAAGGACGAAAGACTGTTTTCCCGGGCATCGGAACGGCAAGCCTGCAGAAATTTCAAGAAAGAGCAATACTTTTATCAAAAAGTGGTACAGGGATATACATTACTGCTTAAATAAAAAACGATTAAACATACGATTAAGATAACGATACTTTTCTTTTTCATTTTATCTCCTTTTAATTATTTTATTTTTTACAAACGTATATTATATATAATTTATATCATATAATTCAAAATGGCGCAATTCATCTTTCATCCTTTCTACTTCTTACTTCTTCTCTCCGTCTCTCAGTCTCCTCTTCACGCCCTCGCTCTTTCTCCTTATCACTAATAATAACCGGTCAGGGTAAAGTTTTACCTCCAGCATTTGCTTACTTCTCCAGGTAATAATTTGGGTGTAAAAAATTGTTTAACGATTAGTTTCACCTGCCGAAGGGCTTGTTTGCACAGAACTTTATGGTTTTAATTAAAATTTTAAAGAACATATAGAAAAAAGGGGACTCTTTTTTTAACTACAACTCCTTTTTCAAATTTAACAGGTATAAAATACCCAATGCAAAGCTAAATACTGTCAACGCACTAAATATAGTTATCATGCTATAATCTACCTGAAAGCCTTCACGAAGGGGTACAAACCATTCACCGAATGCCACAGATAGGCAAATTGTCAGTGTTTTAAAGAGCGCGACTCCTGCCAGGATATTGCCAAAGGGCTTATTTCGTAGAAGCTGGGCGGCAATTATCCCGAAGGCGGGAAAAACCACACATAAATCCAAAACAAAAACCGCGTAAGTATCCCCGGGAATATGCTTTGCAATATCAGGTGTAATTCTGAGCAGCCATACGGGAACAAGGACCAAGAGAATTACAATCAGAAAAATGCTGATAGACATGCGCAATGCTCCGGGCAACCGGGTTTGCTTTACTGCATCTGGTGTAAAACTGGTAAGTCCCCAGATCATGCTGTATATGGATAGCCCGAAAACTGCCAGGTAGATGAGGTAGATAGAGGTGTATTGTCCCTGCATAGCATAAAGCCCGTAACCATAAAAGAAATACCCGGTTAACCCAAGGATAGCAATGAAGGTCTTATACCCCGAATATTTCAGAAATAGTAATGACAGAACGGCCAAGATTAGACTTAGTGGAATCGATATAGTATCCTGGGCAAGTGACCCGGATATTAAAGTTCTTGATAACGAGCCTGCGAAAAACACGTCGGTGTAAAGGTTTTTATCCAGCACTCCCGCCAGTGATGCATATAATGCCAAGAGCGATAGTATGAGCGTCATTATGGCTGTCAAACGACTTTTTTGGATATTAATCATATTGCACCTCTCACTTAAAGTTTCTTTGATTTTCATAATACAATTTCCTCCCTTTAACATTTAGTTAAAGATTTTCCCATTATTACCTCACATCTTACAATATACATATTGTTAACCTAACATATCACTTTTTTTGTATATCAAACTGAAACAAATTAATTTATCTCTATAAATCAAATCTTATAGACATTGACATGAATTCTAAATCGCCTTTTTTGGTTTTACTCTTAAATATTTTTTCTTTCTTAAATCCTAATTTCTCATAAACCTTTATCGCTCGCTTATTGAATGTAGCCACTGTCAAACGTATATGCCTACTTGAAAATGCTTCTTTAACGAATTTTAATCCTTTATAAAGAAAATTAAGTCCCATGCCCTTTCCAGTCAGATCAGGTCTCATGCCTAATCCTATATCTATAACATCATCTCCTAAATAAGCTTCACATTGTTTACCCCCTGGAACCTGGGCAGCATCCCCAAAGCAAAAATAACCAGTAAGTTCATCTTTTTCATTTGTAACTGCATAATATGAGCCATCTAACAGCTCATAAAGAATCTCTTTGCTGCCATCCATATCATAAATTGAGTAAGGTTCATCATATTTCCATGTTGATATATCTTCTGCTTGTCTTTTGGTCATCTTTCTAATAATATATCCCATATTATTTTCTATCCCTTCTATTAAATCATTAAATATAATGAAGGCTACGGTGCCCTCGCCCTGATGGTGAACTGGCATATTTTGCGAAATACTTTACAGCTTTAACTACTCACCTAATATTTCTCCATAAAGTTAATTTAGAATTTTCCAAATGAGCAGCTATTCTTAACCCTCTTTTTTAAGTTTAAACCTACAACAACAAAAATAAGGGCTAAAGCACCCATTATCTGCAATGTATTTTGAGGTAGGGAACTAGTAAAAGTTGCTATGCCTCCAAATACAAACAAGAGAAGTCCTAAAGTTAATATTATTTCACCAATTTTTGATTTCATTATTTTTCCTCGTATTTTCTTTTAATTTTAAATTAATTTCTCTGCTCAAAATTATTCCTTGTTATTTATAAGAAGGAATAATTTTTGAATACTGGGCATTTACCCCATACTTTTCTCTCATTCTCCCCAGAAAAGAATGAATCTTGCTCTTGTAATCAGGATTTGCCCTCCCCCGAGGATAAAGTTCAACATAATCAGAGTAGTATTCTGGAAATTCTCTTTTAATAAAACTTAAATATCTTTCCTTAATTCCTCCAGATAAATAAAGAACCCCGCTTAGCATATAATCCACTTTAACTTCAGAAGCTCGCTTTACCATCTTTTCCATCAATGTTTTATCATCAGAGAGAAAGGGCAGTATTGGAAAAAAATGAAAACCTGTTGAGGCTTTCGTTTGACTAAACTCTTGCAAAATATTCCACCTAACCTCAGGTAAACTCGCCCCGGGTTCAACCTTTGAAGATATTTCATCAATATCGGAAGTTATAGTCACTGCAATATTAACCCAGGCCTGGTGAGCAAGCTGGTCTATAAGTTCGATATCCCGCAGGATTAAATCAGATTTAGTGCTAATAATAACCGGCTGTTTATACTTAATCAAAAGCTTTAGAATATCCGGCATCAGTTTAAATTTCCTTTCTGCAGGCTGATAACTATCGCAGACTCCGCCAATATTAATAAATCTCCCGCCAGTTCTACCCCTTTTTAGTTCTTTTTTAAGGACTTCTCCAATATTTTTTTTAACAAAAATCTCATTTTCAAAATCTTTTGAATTTAAATATTTATGACTTTTTCGGGCATAACAATATTGACAGTTATGTGAACATCCCCGGTAGATATTTAAATCAAAGGAATAAGGCAATCCCTTACGCTTTAATTGATACAAAGCCTCTTTACATTTATAATCCCGGAAAATTACATCGGATTTAACTTCATTATTATTATATATACCCATCTACAATAGCACCTTTATTTTTTAAACTACTTTTTTAAAAAGAGAAAACTGTCCTGACACATCCTTAAAGTTTTATTTTAAAAAACTATGGGCAAATTCTTGAGCTTTTCGGCGGTCTTCTTCATTAGGCCGGCCTCTATTTATACCACCAATTAATTTAAAAGGACCATAAGTATCAAAACCTTTACAGGAAAATTCTCCCACTACCTGAAACCCCTTTGCGGTTAAATTTTCTTTCAGAGGTTTATTATAATTTTTTAAAGAACCACTGGTGCAAAAAACAAAGGCTTTTTTATCTTTAACTGCCGGTAATTTCTCCACTAATTGGAGAATGCTTTCATGGTGTTTACCCATATATATTCCGGAACCAAACCCAATTAAATCATATTCCGACAATTTATTCACTTCCTCCTCTGTCGGTTTGACCATTTTTGCCTTCAGTTCATCCACAATTACTTTTGCAATTTTCTCTGTATTTCCATGATGGACAGAATTATAAACTATTAATACTTTCATTTTATCTCCTCCTTTTTTAGAATATATTTAAAAATTATTCTCTATCACACTAACTACGATGCCATAATCATAATTGCTTCACGCCAGGCAGCTAAAAGGATAATTGCTATTCCAAATCCTAATCCAATCCATTGTTCCCATGATAATCGTGGAACCGAAGTAATACGGTAAGACTCTTTTGCGAGTGCAAAACGAGACTGATTATAAGTTGCAGCCGCCACAAGAAGGAATCCTATCATCTCGTAGGGCCCGGAACGGGCAAATATAGCAAATGATGGCGCCATCCGTTCAGGCATAGATATCGCAAACGAGTTTGTCCCCATGAATATACTA
>Ga0255393_10104_pt1 | contig 12349 bp, 12 predicted proteins | sample ANMaggSeSYBR01C8_FD_182122 | JGI IMG/M metagenome (GOLD analysis project Ga0255393, IMG submission 182122) | Sediment cell enrichment communities from methane seep in Santa Monica Basin, California, United Staets - ANME aggregate JGI... | ecosystem: Environmental > Aquatic > Marine > Cold seeps >... | reverse complement strand
TACACGATCACCAATTAAGATTTGTTCTCCTCTGGAATCTTTCATCTTTGAACCACCCCCATTTATTGAATTATTTCCTGAACTCCTTACTGTATCAACAAATATTATGATTTCAATTTAATTATGAAAACTGTTTGTGTTGACTCTATATTTAAATATTGTGGCAAAGGACCTCTACAACCTATGTTATCATTCTGAGATTGGGAAATTATACTAATTTCAACCCCAACACTTCGCATTCCATATCAATATTTTCGCCATCTTCAGATCAATTTGTTTTTCTGATTCACCATAAATTTAATTTAAAAGAATACATCCTATTGCTTCTGTTGTTTAACAAGCTCTCATGAAGATATTTCAGCTTATTGCATTACCAGACACAACATCGATCATCTCAAATCTTTCTACATCGAACAGCCCCATGTCTGTCAGTCGCAACTTTGGAATCACAGGGAGTGCAATGAAAGAGTGCGTAATAAATGGCGCTGGCAGAGTACACCCCATTTCCTTAATTGTTCCATGCAATCCATCCAACTCCAGGGCCACCTCTTCCACTGGGTCCGGGCTCAACAACCCGGCAAAGGGCAGCGACAGGCTGTCCAGTACCTCTTTATCCTGCACCAGCACAATGCCACCCTTCATCTCCTTAATAGCATTTGCTGCCAGTGCCATATCGGCATGGTTGGTTCCGGTCACAACCACATTATGGCTGTCATGCCCGATGCTCTGTGCAAAAGCACCCGACTTCAGGCCAAACCCACTAACAAAACCCTGTCCGATGTTACCATTCTTACCATGGCGCTCGATAACGGCCGTACTGAGGATGTCCCTGTTTGCATCAGGCAGCAGCACACCTGACCCGTCAGTAACAAGTTTTGCATTGTCCTTCTCTGTAAATATCTGGTCAGGGAAAACCTTGATCACATTTACTGATACGCTGCTACCCGGTGCATAAATTATCTGCAGGTCTTGTGGCTTTATCTCCCTGTACCTGATCGTATCAAGTACATGATCAGGGTAATTGAAAACAGGTATCTGTGCCTCAATTGGGGCAATAGTAGTACCGCCGGCGATCACTGAATGTATACTGAATCCTTCCAGGTCGTCAAGGATGACAAGGTCAGCCCTGCAGCCTATGCTGATGGAACCCACCAGGTGGTCGATACGGTAATGTCGGGCTGTGTTTATGGTACACATGGATATTGCATCCAGGGGGTCCAGGCCGAGGGCAATGGCTTTTCTCACAATTGCATCCATGTAGCCTGCCAGCAAATCCTCGGGGTGCTTGTCATCGGTAACAAAGAACACGTTCTCCAGGGACACCCCCTCCTCCAGCAAACGAGGCAGGAAATTTTCAAGGCATTTTGCTGCCGAACCTTCCCTTAGCATCAGCTTCATTCCCAGGCGCAGTTTCTCCAGTGCCTCCTCGTAGGTGAGGGATTCGTGGTCACTGGAAATACCGACTGCCATATAACCCCACAGGTCAGGCCCCATTAAGCCTGGCGCATGCCCGTCTACTACCAGCCTGCGCTCCCGGGCTGCCTGTATCAAGGCCAGTTTGCCGGCATCGCCGCTTAATACGCCAGGGAAGTCCATTACCTCACCCAGTCCCACTACCATCTCATTATCGATAAGTGAGCGCACATCGGCGGCGTCAAGGGAAGCACCTGATGTCTCAAAAGGCGTGGCAGGTACGCACGAGGATATGGCAACAAAGATGTTCAATGGCAGGCTCTTTGCTTCTTCCAGTACCAGTTCAATGCCCTGCCTGCCCAGTACATTTGCTATCTCGTGCGGGTCTATAACAATGCCTGTAGTGCCGTGCTCCAGTGCTTTTCGTGCGAACCGGGACAGGGTGACCATGCTGGATTCGAAATGGACATGCCCATCCAGCAGGCCAGGGCATACGTAGCCGTGGTTTACGTCGATGATCCTGGTACTTGCATCTCTCAGGCCTGATACGTCGCCGATACCGACAATGTAACCTGACTGGATGGCGATGTCAGCGTTGAGGATCTCTTTGGTGTTGACATTGATTATTCTGCAGTGTTCGAGGACAGTGTCGGCTTTGATATCCCCTTTGCCTGCTAAGATTCTTTCTGTGAGCTGCATGGACTAGGTATTGGAGTTTATGAAGTAAGAATTTACCTATATTTTATGGAATAAGGTCAACTAACAGGGAAATATTTATATCTTTATTTCCCTCTTAATTGATCATGGACCATTTAGAGATACAGGAATATTTGCTGGACTTCCAGAAAAGAGCACTACCCGAATTGGCAGATAGAGAACTGGAAGTAAACAAAAGCAATAAGATCAAATCCATTATCGGTCCAAGGCGGGCTGGGAAAACCTCGTACATGTTTAAAAAGATTGGTGAACTGATTGCATCCGGAGTTGAAAAGGAACGCATCCTCTATCTTAACTTTGAAGACCCGAGACTTGTGGATGTACGTTTCAAGGAGATCAGGGATATCATAAAAATACACTGGCAGCTGTATCCGGCTTCAATAAGTAAAAAGTGCATTATTTTCTTTGACGAACCACAGATGATAGATAACTGGGAGATTGCAGTACGCTCCCTGCACGATGAAGGTTTTGAAATATATCTTACCGGTTCCAGTTCCCGGTTATTGAGTAGAGAGATATCTACATCCCTTCGCGGCAGGACGCTGTCCTATCTCCTGCTGCCCTTCTCTTTTAAGGAATTCCTGGAAATGGAACATCCGGGTTTTGACACGAATAGATTGAGTTCAATGGAAAAATCGCTACTGAAAGGATTGCTGGACCAGTATTTAGAATTCGGCGGCTTCCCTGAGATCATACTGGAAGAAAATCCTGAAACCAGACTCCGGATATTAAATGAATATTTCAACCTGGTGGTGTACAGGGACGTTGTTGAGCGATATAAGATAAAAAATACACAGTTGATCAAATGGCTTGTAAAGTCCCTGACAGTTTCGTACTCCAAAGAATTCAGCGTGCATAAGCAGTATCTGACCCTGAAGTCAAAGGGAATCAAGGCAAGTAAAAATACTCTGTACTCATACTTATCCATGCTGGAGGATTCGGTGTTCGTGTTTCTTGTGCCCAGATTCGATTATTCTATCAGGAAAAGGGATTTGTCCATCCACAAGGTATATTTATGTGATGTGGGGTTTGCCAGACTTACAGAGATTTCCAGGGATTATGGCAAGAAGATGGAAAATGTGGTATTCCTGGAGCTTGAGCGGCGCAAGAGGGCGTTGACAGATATTTTCTACTGGAAGAACCCGCAGCAAGAAGAGGTTGATTTTGTAGTGCTAACAGGGGGCAGGGTTGAGCAGTTGATACAGGTGTGCAGGGATGTTGACGATGCTAATGTAAAGAAGCGGGAGGTCAGGGCCCTGGTTAAGTCAAGTGACCAGCTGGAATGTGGTGACCTGCTTGTTATTACCGGGGATTACGATTCAGTGGAGGAGCATAAAGGAAAGAGTATCAGGTTTATACCGCTTTGGATGTGGCTGACAATAGAATGATATTGACTGAAAAATTGGCAGTGTACTAAAATACGATACTTAATCGCACGAAATCTAAGGTCAGGCAGTTAATTTGGCATTGGGTTGTCGATTTCAATTTTTTCTTAATTTTCATCTATATTGCTTTCCAATTACGATTTACATATTAAATATCTAAACTAATACACTACCGAAAAATTTATGGAATCATAAGTATAAATAGTATAAAATGATAACTTTAGATAGCATACTTGAAAATATAATTGCAGAAATAATAATAATAATAGTTTCATTAATGGTTTCTGTATTTTTACCTAAATTAATAAGAAAATATGAAGATGAAAAAGCTATAGTAAAGTATGATCCTCTAAGTATAGCTATATTTATTGAATTAATTTCAATTTTTAATTTAATATTAAATTTAAGTTTCTGGAATAAATCTGAACTAACCGTATTTTTGACATTAGTTTCAATCGTATTGGGGTATTTGATATATTATATCTATGATAAACAATGCCCTTCCTGTAAAAAATTTATCAGAGCTAAAAAAAGGATTGATGATAGAATTATTAAAGAATTTACAAGATATTGGAAATATCAGCCAATGAAGATTTGGCTATACTCAAATGGAAATGTCTGGAAAAAGAAACCTGTTGGAAAAGAAAAAACTCGAACTGAAAATTGGATTACAAAACAAGAATTTTATGAGTGTTACTTTTGTGGATATAAGTGGGATTCGGGACATTTTGACGTAAATTTAGATGAAAAAACTAGACCAAAACAAGAAGAAATTCAAACAGATAAAAATGATCCAAATCAACTTTAGTAATTGTGCTCGTCATAAAAATGATTATATTTGAGGTAATGTACTTAAGTAAGTATTTTAAATAAGGGCATTACTGAAAGATCAATGGAAAGTAGTTATACTTTTTTTACTTTGAAAAATCCAGTTTGTGAAAATTGACACCAATGCACTCATGAGCAATTAAAAGCTTAGTGAATCCTTCAACTTCTGCACAAACAGGCTATATGTTCAACTAACAGGGAAATATTCCTATAATTATTTCCCTCTACTCTATACACTCAATAAACACCATCTCATAATCCACAAACTGTACCCGCCAGTCACGGGGTAAGTACATCCGCTCCCCTTCAAGATGTTTTGCCAGTGTGTCTATCCCCGAGATGTCGGCCACCCCTATAAATCGAAGTATAACGATGCCGCAGGGGTCCCTGTTGTCGTCGATAAAAAAGTTCACACCTTCCACGTCCTGTTCATACACTTTATGCAGGAACAGGTGTGTTCCCTTTGTAGTCTTGAATTTATACCCGGTATCCATCACCAGGCTGTTCAATATTCATCACACACCCTGAAGAAGTTCAAGAGCAGCTCATCCCCTTTTTCGGTATGGCTTACCTCAGGGTGCCACTGCACACCGAACAGCGGCCTGGTCTTGTGCCGCATGGCCTCTATCTCACACACATCACTGCGGGCCAGCTGCACGAAGTCAGGCGGCAGGCCTGTGACCTCATCTGCATGGGACGCCCATACACTGGTGCTGGGTCCCAGTCCCTTCAATATCTCATCCTCATCTATTATTTCCACCTGGACGGCAGCATACCCGCCCTTGTGTCCTGTGGCAATCTCGCCGCCGCAGGCCCTTGCTATCAACTGGTGACCCAGGCAGATGCCAAGTATGGGCAGGTCAAGTTCCTGCACCATCTCTTCGGCCCGGCCTATGCGGTCTATGCTTGGCCCGCCGCTGATAATGAGGCCGTCGGGTTCCATTGCAAGTATCTCTTCATTGCTTAGGGTATTGGCAATAATACCGCTCTCTTCATCCAGGTCGCGCACAGCCCTGTGGATGAGGTGGCAGAACTGGCCGTAGTTGTTTACTACAAGGATTTTCAGGTCACTCATAATTGCAACATAGTTATCAGGGTAATTGATAAATCTATCTTTTTACCGGAATTGGGTGCCGCATCAGGTGGATGAGCAGTATATGGCTGCGTCTGAGAACATAAATGACCAGATAGATGAGTAGTAGTGCGGGGAGTGGGATTCGAACCCACGAATACCTTCGTAACAGGATCTTAAGTCCTGCGCCTTTGGCCTAGCTTGGCTATCCCCGCATATGGATTGTATAATATGGGTGGTATAGATACACTTTTCTTTATTTCAAAGTATCGCATCGAAACCATTAAAAGCAATTATCACCTTTCTATGCCCCTATCAGATTAATACATTCAAACTAATTAAATTGTAAGACATCTAATTAATCAAAATAGATTTCAAAATTATTAATTCAAGGAGAAAACATTAATGGCACGATTCCCAGAAGCTGAAAAACATATACTGCACATGAAGATATGCATGAGCTGCAATGCCCGCAACCCGGTCAAGTCCACCAGGTGCAGGAAATGCAATTCCAAACAGTTGCGAATGAAATCCAAAGAAAGCAGAAGCATTTGATCCCGGTTAATATGAGCGTCGAAGCACAGCTCAATAATGTCGTGAAGACCCAGGGTGCAGTACACCTGACCCTGATAGACCCTGACAGCCAATCTTCTGACACAGCAGGCAGCATGGCAGCACAGGCCGCAGAAGGAGGTACCGATGCCATTATGGTAGGAGGTTCCACAGGCGCAGGCGGTACTGTCCTGGATAAGACCTTAAAAGCTGTCAAGGAGCACACAGACCTGCCCACCATACTGTTCCCTGCCAGTGCAGGCGGGGTCAGTGCGCATGCAGACGCAATCTTTTTTATGAGCCTGCTAAACTCCAGGGATGTAAATTATATCACAACCAACCAGGCATTGGGGGCACCCCTTGTGAAAAAATACGGTGTCGAAGTCATCTCAATGGCATACATAATAATAGAGCCCGGCGGTACAGTAGGCTGGGTAGGGGATGCACGGCTGATACCCCAAAAAAAGCCTGCACTGGCTGTGGCCTATGCACTGGCAGGCAAATACATGGGCATGCACTATATCTACCTGGAGGCAGGTTCAGGTGCTGATAGCCCTATCCCGGCCGCCATGGTGGGTGCTGTAAAGCAATCCGTGGGTGAAGAAACAAAAGTAATTGTAGGCGGCGGCATTCGTACCGGAGAGGTTGCAGCCAGGCTCGTCAAAGCAGGTGCGGACATGATTGTGACCGGCACAATCGTGGAACAGGTCAGCGATATAAAATCCAAGATCAGCGAACTTGTAGGTGCAATAAAGCAGTAATAATTATCATTCTATTTTAATAAACGGCAGAATTCCTTCTACATCTCCCAGCTTCCCGGCAAGATCGTCCTCATCCCTGTAAGGTCTTCCACTGATAATATTCTTGGTACGTTTTTTCCCCACACCCGGAAGCTGGCTTATGAGCTTGGTCCCGGCAGTGTTGATGTCAAGTGGATACGGTATTGCGGTTATTGACCGGTGACCGTGCCCGGTAACTGTAACATCAATGAACTGACCTAAGGGCAGTCTGTCTGGTATACCCACCAGCAGGGGATAAGATGCCATCTGCCTGCCAAAGGTGATGCCGTCATGCACCTCGCACATCACTCCCTTAAGCACTATTCCAACAGGTACTAGCCGCTTTAAATTGGGCAGGTCTATCTCCTTGCGGACCTTGTCCTTGAATCTCATAAACAGGTCATGATATTTGCCTGCTCCTTCATCCTGCCACATGGAAGTGCCGGGAAATGCCATGACCTGCCTGATATTGATCCTCCTGACCATAAGACCGCTATCCAGCAGCATCTTGAGGAACCGGAAGTTATGGTTGAAGGTTTCTTTGGTCTCACCCTTTAATCCATGGATGATATTCAGGCCCGGCAGTAGTTCGGGCAGGCCGTTATCACCACGCCTGTCCCCCACCCGGTTGACCAGCTTGATTGCTTCCAGCACATCCCCGGGCATGGCCTTCAGGCTGTTAGCCCTGACCACAGCAGGGTCGGCAGACTCCATACCCATGGCCGCCACATCCCCAGATGTGTGGTATTTCACGATAATCCGGGCGATCTGTTCTGATTCCACAGGATAGGCGGCAATGGTGCCGGGATTTGCATTGTCCATATGCAGGACTTTCAGCCCCGGCGCAGCATTACGAATACCCCTGTACAGCAGTTCGATTGACCCGGGGTCTGGTACCGGCAGTTCCCCGCCCCTGTCCCTTGCATGATAGGAGAACAGGTCCGGCTGCCTGCCTATCCTGAAATACCTGGCTCCGTGATGATACAGTGCCCCAACCTCGGATACTACATCCCTGATATCCCTGAAATCAGGTTCACCATAGAAGGGTTCGGTGCAAAAGGAGCAGTGGTCAGGCCGGGCGCATCCCCTGTAGGTTTCGAGTTCACACATAACATGAGGGTAGTCCGGATGCTGCCTGATCATGAACGCACCCTTGGCCCCCCACCTGGCGATCTCCTGCGTGGTGCGCTCCCTGTGGTCCACTGAGTACGGGTCCTTCAATCCCCTACCCGCAGCGAGCATGTCATAGATAAAAGCCTCGATATCTGACTGTGCAAGGGTCAGCCCGGTAATGTCGAACCCTGAGGCGGCCATGCCGCCCTGGATGGCGTATCCCAGCCTGATCGGGCCGCCAAGTATGGCGGGAGTGCCGGCTGCTGCCCTGGTTATATCGCCGATCTCTGATAGGTTGATGGGGGTTCCCCGCAGGTACTTTCCAGGCACGGTCATGCCTGCGATAATGACTATTAATCCGGCGGCCTGTAGGATGTCATGGCCCTGGCCTTTGCGTATCTGGTCTATGGTTATGTAATGGATATGTGCCTGGGGGATGCCCTGGTCGATCATGGCGCCGGCAATGTATCTCGGGTAGGGTGAAATGTAAGGGGGGACGCCTAAACATGCGGGCTCGTCTACGTATCCGTCGATTATCAGGGTGCAGGTAATAGGGTGTATCCTCCTTGGTTTTTGGTTGATGGTCTTCTGAAAAATGATGCAGTCTAAATAGTAATATAATATTAGTTAAAGTGTTTTATAGTTTAATAACAACACTAATCTCCACAAAAATAACATTCGTCAATGTTCAGGTTTTATTGCATAGACGTTTTGATTTTGTATGTTTTTGGGCGATACTGCCGTTGTTTATAGTAACATTGTCAAAGATTTGTGGGCTTGATGATGAAATTTGCTGCCATGGGCTATGTGGGGGTAGGCTTACATTCATTTACGATGTTTGGATCAGGAAACCTTAGTTTTTTAATTACTTTAATGGTGGGAAATATTAATAACCAGGATAGATTAATTACTACTGTTGAGTGAACAATAGCTATTTAAAAGATTTTCAGATTGATAGAAAGGTATAGTTCATTAGAGGGATTACAAAATGAAAAATAAAGGAATGTGGGTATTTAGGTTGTCAGTTGGAGAAGGTGGAAACCCTACAGGTGTGGTGGTGGATTGGTGTATTGCAAACCGTAATAAGGTACGTGAATACAGGAGGAAAGTAAGTCCACTATATGGAGAGCTTGATGAAGGAGAGTATGAAGAAGATGAAGATTTCTTATCCACTTTAAAGCAAGAGCTTTTCGAGCATGGGAAATTAAGACAAGGTTGGGGATATGAATATGAAGGTATGAAATTAGACTTAAATCAACCTCAGGAAGAGTGGATGGAAAATTATTTAAATTTAAATTGGAGACTTTGGGGGGAAGAAACCAACTGTGAAAATGCCACCGGACGATGGAACATACTAATGCGAATGACAAATATGGAAATTGGAGATGTTGTTTTTGTTCCAAAAATTCCAGATGAAAGCAAGTTTACAGTTGCTACCATTGAAAAAAAGTATTTTTTCCAACCAATGAAAGAGTATTTTGGCCATGCACATGTTTTAGGAGTGAAAAAAGTGAAAGAATATAGTTATGAAAACCACTTCCTTCCAAAGGAATTTAATCCATACCGAAATGCTGTTAGCCAAGTCGGAGACCATCATAAAATTTATGATACGCTTGAGGACTTTTTAGAAAAACATTACTTATAAGCCATTGGCTTAAACTGGCCTTGGGACAACATTATTTTAGGATTCAACATGTTGCGGCTTTTTTTTAAAAGATTTACCGCGAAAAACTACTGTCATGCGTCGGCATTTTTGTCCCAATGCAGCTTAAACTATATCGAACTTTATCGACAATGATATCTCTATGAGAGTGAGTGGGTTTGAAGGGAAAAATTGATTGTATAAGGACATGGCCTAGAGGAAAGCGCAGTATACATAGTAAATTACATACAAATCCCATTTAAGCCAGATACTCTAACGGACAAAATGAAACAATATACCAGCATTCAAATTTACATTAATGGTTAGTTTAGGTTAGGAGGTATTGATATTGATTAAAGAACCAATATATTCGCATTGTATATCAGGTCCCCCTTCAAAAGTGTTATCCACATTGAAGAGAAAAATTTCACAGTTGAAAAGGAATCGAACTCGCTTTAAAGTAGGATCAACAGGAAATCCATCATATCGTATTAATGGGTATAATCTCAACTTGTATAAACAAATGTATGTTGTTTATAAGACAAGTTCATTAAAATATATGATGGGAATTGAAGACGAATTGATAAGTTTTTTTAAAAATTATGATATGAATGATAATTGCAATGGAGGTTCTGCTGGTCCAGCACCAACACAGAATAATTCATATTTTGTATATGTTATTGTCGGACGAAAAAAAAGAGATTGACAAAATATTTCATTATGGACTGGTAACTAATAAATGAATCTCAGTGAATATCTTGAAACCTTTGACAAAGATGATTGTCCTGCTAATTGCGTCCTTAAAAGCAACAATATGCTTGACATTGTCTCAATACCTCTACCAGATGAAATAGCAGGGATTATTGTTTCAAGAGATCCAACAACTAACTGGCTTTATCGTCATTTAAAGGGCAACAAGGACTTACTTTTTGCTAGTGCGATTCCTCTTACATTATTCAAACAAATCCTTATATTTATGCGAAATCGGATTGATGAAGATACTGAGAAATCCATATCTAATACAATATTTCATAAGACTTATTGGACACACCTACACAAATGCCAAACTGATATTAATATTCACATGTCAATTCGATTTAATGTTAAAAATGCAAACAGATGTGCTGACAATTGGTTAGATAAAGAGCTTTCTTATGCAATAAATGATAAAACAAAATTCATAATAGCGCTTGGAAATGATGTCCAAAATTGGATTAAAAAATGGAATGAGTTGAATGGACAAGGAATCGCAATCATTAATCTACCACATCCATCTGGAAATAATAATTCAATATGGTATCGGTCTGATAAAATTGATCCGAACAAAATTAATTCAACAGATGAACAAATTAATCAATTAATAGACATTTGTAGATCGTTATGAAAAATGTTTCATACCCCACATCCTAATATCTCAGCAAAACGTTTCAGGTCACCATCACGAAGTCTAAATTAAAACATAAAGACCCATACTGTAAAAAACTGGAGGGAACGCCGTGAAGATAATAAACGAACACATCACATTCGATACCAAGGGCCATTCAGATATCATAGACATCACAAGCCAGGTGCAGCAGAAGATCAGCAATTCAGGCCTGAATAATGGTTCAGTATTGATATTCGTGCCGGGCGCCACTGGTGCGCTGACCACCATTGAATATGAATCGGGCCTGGTAAGTGACCTTCAGGATGCACTTGAGAGGATCGCGCCCAAGGGACTGGAATATGCACATAACCTCAAATGGGGGGACGGCAACGGCCACTCTCACGTAAGGGCATCACTGATGGGCCCCAGCCTCACCGTGCCTTTCGTGGACGGAAAGATGACACTTGGAACATGGCAGCAGATCATATTCATTGATCTGGATAACAGATCACGCTCAAGGAAACTGGTAGTCCAGGTGACAGGTAAATGAGGACGAAGTGGTTAAGGGGCATTAAATTCGAAAATACATTATGCATCTAATTACCTCCAGGGCACAGACAAGTACAAAAATATATATACTGTATGTATAATATCGGCATCAGTGATTCAATGAACCCGAATATTTCCGGCAAAGTATGGAAATTTGCCGACCACATCGATACTGATGTGATAATCCCAGGGAAATACCTTCGCACCACAGATATGAAGGTATTTGCAGAACATGCCATGGAAGGCATTGCCCCTGATTTTTCAAAAAAAGTAGGCCTGGGCGATATCATTGTTGCGGGCGAGAATTTCGGGTGTGGTTCCTCGCGGGAACAGGCCCCTCTTGCTTTGAAATATGCCGGCATATCATGTGTAGTGGCCAGGTCGTTTGCCAGGATATTTTTCCGCAATGCCATCAATGTGGGTCTCCCCATCATCGAGGCAGATGTCAGGTGCGAGCAGGGTGATATATGCACCGTCGATCTGGGACAGGGCAGGGTACATTGCAATGGGAAGGACTATCAAGGCACAAAACTTCCAGATTTCCTGCAAGAGATACTATCTGACGGCGGCCTTGTTGCACACAGGAAAAAACTGGCAAAGAATTGAGGGTGGAATAGTACAATGATGGTATTTCCGGAAGATTACAAGGTGGTAGGCATCTCATATGAGGACCCCATCGAGAAATTGAAAAAAAAGGCTCCAATCTATTTTGCAACAAAATACATGATCGCTTATCTACCTGACGGGAATATCAAGATAATAAAGGTAGAAACCGAACCGACAGATACCCTGCTTACAAGACCCATAACACTGAAGATTATTGCAGAAGGTGAAGAGGTAATACTCCACAAGACAGAACATGATGCCCATAACAGGACCAAATTGATATTGCTGGCAATTGGGGATTGCAAAGGTCCGGTGAACACAGTGATC
>Ga0255393_10103_pt1 | contig 12377 bp, 10 predicted proteins | sample ANMaggSeSYBR01C8_FD_182122 | JGI IMG/M metagenome (GOLD analysis project Ga0255393, IMG submission 182122) | Sediment cell enrichment communities from methane seep in Santa Monica Basin, California, United Staets - ANME aggregate JGI... | ecosystem: Environmental > Aquatic > Marine > Cold seeps >... | reverse complement strand
TCGATGAAACTTAATAAAAATGCACGTGAACTGTTAGACCGCTACCTTTTAGGGGTAAAGCGGAAGCTGAGCGGGAAGGAGCGCGAAGACATCACCAACGAGATCGAATCATACATTTTCGATACGCTCGAAGAGAAGTACGCAAACGTTGATGAGATCACAGCCGATGAATTGGAAGTGGTCTTGAAAGAAATGGGTGCGCCCATCAAAGTAGCTGGACAATTTGCCCAGCAGCGTTCACTGATCGGCCCGCGCCTGTTCCCTGTCTACATCCTGGTCTTGAAGATCCTGATTAGTGTAGTCGTAGGCGCGCTGACGCTGAGCACGATCATCACAACCATTATGGGCGAAGGCGGCAATTTCTGGATGATTCTGCTGGAATACCTTGGCGCGATCTGGAGCGGCACTTTATCTGCCGGTGGTACGGTAACACTGATCTTCGCCATCATCGAACATTGTACGAAAGGGAAGCCGATAGATGAACTTGAAGAATTAAAAGAACTCAACGAGCTCAAGATCAGCGATCTGCCTGAACTGCCCGCGGAAGAAAAGCAGCCGGGCAGGGTCGGATTGATCATCGAAATCGTTCTGGGTGTGATCGGCATCACTTTCTTCAGCTATATCCAGAGCACCAACGGACTCGTACCTTACTTCACCAATCCGTGGTCAGAGATGCAAACTATGCGCCTGTTCACTGAAAACTTCATCCAGTATGTGCCATTCATGATCGCACTGGCCGGGCTGGATATTGCCCGCAATGCAACCATTCTGGTGCAGGGCTACCACAGCGCGTTGACCAATTGGTGGGAAGCCATCACAAAGGGCGCAAATATTGTACTGTTGGTATTTTTGCTCCAAGCGTTCCCGATCATTTCACTGGACGGATTCCGGCAAATAGCAGGCGCTGAAAGCATTGCCGGTCTGGAAGAGCTTGCCAACACCGGGATAAAGATCGCAATGGGACTTGGCATCTTCGGCAGCATCGTTGACATCATCCGTAAAACTGTGCGCGAGATCCGCAATCCAACCGTGTAACATTAAGTACCTATCAACCAAGAGCAGAGAAAATTCTCTGCTCTTTTTTTGTTTTTGTGGAATTTCCAACACGCTAAGCATCTTTTTTGCGGAAATTTATAAAAAACGGAAATGTTAAAATACCAAATCTATCCCATCTAATAAATAAACGCCCTACATGATAGGGTAAAACTGGAATAACTAATAATCAGTAAATTCTAGATAATAATCCAATTTCCAGACTACTAAGTGATTCTAAATAAGTTCGTCTTGTCCAGAATAGATCTGTAACAGCTATGTGATCATTCTTTTTTGGATTTTGTCACAACCGTCTTACATCCCACGAGCCGCTGTACGCTGGTCATCCCAATCAGATGGCGTTTCCGGAATTGGCATAATCTCATCTTCCGGCCGGCGTACAAGACTCAATGCATCGCTTGGGCAGGTTGGTACACAAACGCCGCAGCCCATACAATGTACGGGATCAACCATGACGGTAGCGCCCATTGAAAGTGCGCCGAACTGGCAATAGTCTACGCAATTTTCACATGCGGTGCAGAGTTCTTCATCGACCGTACATACATAAGCAGATCTGGCCACCACATTGTTAACGCCCAGTTTAGCTATCCCCCGCAGAATGCCACATGAGCAGGTGCAACAATTGCATACATAGTGGATGTTCTGCTGAGTATTGCTGACTGAATGCACCAACCCAGCATCCGACGCACGCTTGAGAGCAGCTACCGCCTCTTCATGCGTCACCGAATTGAAAACAGGATGATTTTCGAACGCGCCCGGCCTTGTGCTCAACGCCATACAAACATCAATGGGGTGCCCGCAGGGCTCACCGATCAATTCCTTTTGTTTTCGGCAAATGCAGTCAAACACAGCCCACGATTGAGCCGTATCAACCAATTCAGCAATATTTTCATAGGGGTGGATTTCCATCGAGTTCTGTATCGTTTCACCTACGGGAATCACACGATGGTACTGTGGCTGTACGCGCAAGACATCCGTAAAAGCTTTCTGGAAATAATCCTCGAACAACTCAGCAAGCTCTTGATCAATTGAGCCCACTTGATTCTCGTAGATGCCTACAACAAAAGGCAATAACCCGAAGCGGAATCCGCCTTTGCCGCGTTCGACTGCTATCAGGCCGCGCTTGGATATAACTTTGAGCTGCTGGCGTAATTCAGAAGGATCGCATCCGGTTCTTGAAGTAATCTCATTAATTGATTCGGGTTCCGCGCTTAAATGCGCTGCGACTTCCGCCTCCTCCTGCGTAAAAATCTTTTCAAGCACACGCAGATGGGCGCCATCCTCTGCTGGCGGGTACCCGTTTGGCAGGGAATCAAGTTTCTTGGCGAGCAGCTCATAGCTATTCATATTGTTTATCATTCCAGTTCCAAGATCGTCTTATTTCAATTCTTTCTTTTCTTCCCTTTTCGGTCTTGGATTAGCGGTGATAAGAATAGCCAGCCACTGCGTTTCATCGGATACTTCCAGGAGCATCTTGGTTGCAAACAACGTAAGCGGAACAGCCAAAATAGTACCCACAGGACCTAACACGAAAGTCCAGAGTGTGAGTGAGATCATGACAAATAATGGGGAAATATTCAAATCCTCTTCCATAATGCGTGGTTTGAGAATGTTTTCAATCCCGAAATTAAAAAGGATGATCCCCGACCCAACAACAAGAGCAGATTGCCAGTCATGCTTAAGCAAAGCAAGAATTGTTGGCGGGATCACTGAAATAATGATGCCAACGCCGGGAATGAAGTTCATCAAAAAACCCAGGATGCCCCACAGAACCGCAAAATCAACGCCCATGAATATAAGCAACATCGCGTTGGCTATACCGATCAACATACCGGTGGATGTGGTAATTGAAAGATAGCGCCGGATGGACTGGATCAATTCAGAAAAAGCCAGGATATGCTTGTTGTTCTTGAACATGCGCTGAAATTTTAACGGTAGGTAAGTGAAATCAACGAGCATCATAGCAATCAAGAGGAAAAGGATGAACCAGTTGGAAAACGCGTCAACGACACCACCCAGAAGACTCCCACTTACATTGATGATCTGAGAAGCATCAAAAGCTTCAAAATTAAGGATACTGGTCAGGTCGACCGGCAGCGTTTCAATAAAAGCTACAACACTATCCTCCATTCCCTGCAGCGAATCTGAATAATCCGGGATTCGGTTGATGAACTGGGTGATGGACACAACGGTAATACTGACCATGGCGCTAATAACAAGCAGGATGATTAGCATGACGACAATCAGAGCCAGCCAACTCGGCACACGGCGGTCGATCAGCCAGCTATGCAGAGGTGAGAAAAGTATAGCCACGATGAAAGCAATAATGATAGGAGTGATGATAGTAGAGGCTTCGCGCATGCCAAATACCACAACAACAAAACTAGCGAGAAATAACATGATCTTTGAAGCAGAAAGAATGTTTGGCAATTCAGTTGAAGGTCGTTTCATATCTCTTTCACCCATTTGGCTCTTTATTATGAATATATCATGGAGCAGGCAGTTTTGCTATTCTATTAACACTAACCCATATTTTTGGTTGCATTATGATAAAATATCAATTGCCAGTTGAGGCAGTTATTTTGGCCGGCATCAATTTTATTCAATAGATCGGAGATTGATCAGCCAACAGCAAAAATCAGTATATTTACTTTTCATAAGAAAGTATTTCTCCTGTCGATTTGTCTCATCTGAGACAAATTTTTTATTGAATATAGAAAAGGAGAACACATTGCCTTCAGTCGTATTACGAGATGGAGAATCGCAGCAGCAGTTATCGCGCCGATTCCGAAAAAAAGTCATTCGCAGTAAGATACTCAGTGAAGTGCGCAAACGCCGATGGTTTATTTCCCGGACAGCACAGCGCCGGCAGGAAAAGAAAAAAGCAATCCGCCGCGCCAGCCAGCGCCAACGGTACGGTAACACTCGCGATTAATCTGCTGGAAATTTGCGCAGGCAAAAAACAATTATTTTGCCTGCGTGTTTTAGCAGTCTTTAAATAATCCCAAAGAAATTTTTTACAGCAAGTCTCCCCGCGTTATACAAACATTTAAATTCTTCGCTGTCCGGCGAAAGATCAAAGCTTGTTGAGGAAATCCCGCAATCATCAATTTGAATGGTGCGTTTTTTGTCAGACACATTTTCAACCAAATTCGCGACTTGATGTGAATCATAAAGGCTGCGCACCGTTAGATCTAGAAACTCCCATAAATTTTCTGGTTCCTCCACATTACTTTCGTCATTCAATTTTCCCGGGAACAGGAACAATCCAAGCGTTTCCCAGTTTATTCCATCACGGTAAAGATGGCTTTCTCTGGTGTATTGCGGCTGATCAAAAATATGAATGGGATAATTATTGAATAATCCACCATCCACATAGTAATCACCGCTGCCAAACCGTTTACCATCAAAGCGCAGCGCTTCAAAATAGAGCGGAATAGACATTGACATCCTGACCGCATCAGCAACAGCGACATCCGGCGTATTTTGGTAGGAGAATACTTCCCCACGGTGGCGGGAGATATTTGAAGCAACTATGTGCAAGTCGCGAAATCCGAAGCGCTGAAAATCCCTGAAGGTCGCGCGCGGATTTCCGCGGCATTGTTCCGAAATGACCGCGCCCAGCCATTTATGGAAATACACACTGGAATACCAGCCAAACTTATCAAACAATCGGGTGTAATTCTCCGAATTCTTGAGGAGAATAATATTTCGTCCGTTTCCACTCAACCTTCTCTGCGGTACTTTTTTCATATCGAGCGTATTGAACATATCCAAAGTTTCCAGGACATCCTTTCGGAAGCTCACCAGCATCGCTGCTATTGCACCAGATGAGGTGCCCGCCACGCGGTCGATGCGGCCAAGCACGTTTTGTTCTTCCAGCACCTCTAGTGCACCCATATAGGCAATACCCCGTACACCGCCCCCCTTGAAGACCAGGTTGGTGTACATCCTGCGTTGAATGCCAAGCTCCAACGTCTTTTTTACCTTGTTGAAAAAATCTTTTATTCTCAAATTCATTTTCCCTATCCTGCTATCTACCCGTTTTATGTACGAGATAGTCTCAATTCCGTTTTACCTGATTAGATCAAGTGTTTTTTTATTATCAAAATCTTTCTCAAGCTGAACAGCTATAATACATCAGAAACATTAATTCTTCGAAAGAAAGGTAATTTGACATGAAAAATGCAATTATTATCGGTGGGCTGGGCGCATTTGCGACCGGGCTCGCTATCAGCCTGCAATCTTATCTCAGCGGCCGGGCTGGCGCGCTTGTCGGACCCTTTAAAACCGGACTGTGGACGAACATACTTGGCGGTGTGTTAGCTGGTGTTTTCCTTTTATTGGTGAAAGCATTCGGGAATAATACCGGCACAAATATCCCGGCAAACACCTTCATGATAATCCTGATTTCAGGCGCTTTGGGAATCCTTATCATCACAGGCATTGCATTCTCGATCGACCTGGCAGGGGTTGCTGCGGGCGGCGCAGCTGTTTTCCTCGGTCAAATGGTACTGAGTGTTGTTGCGGATAATATGGGCTGGGGCGGTACAGAACCAATTCCGCTCGATTTCCGCCGCATTCTCGGCTTGGTTATTATGTTTGTTGGAGTATATCTTTTGCTTCCCCGAAACAATTAAATGAAACGAGGGCGAGATTCACCCTCATTTCATTTCAAAATACTAAGCGAATTGACCGCGATTATTTTTCTTTTCCGCCATGGTTGGTTTCTTTATCACTATCACCCTCACCAGATTGCCCGCTATTACTGCTATTATCATTCTTTTCACCCAACCAGGAATACTGGTAATTATATTGATAGGCATAGTTATAAAGAAGTTCGTTTGTTTGTTTATCATGAAGCGCTACATTGCCATTTTCCGGTACACCAGAGAATGGGCATGTCGCAGTATCACCATCAATTGAACATTCAAAACGCGTGCCTTCGACTACTGCATAGACACCGTTGGCACCTTTGCCATCCAAATTGAAATTAAAGGCAGCATCTTCATCATCAATTTCAAGTGATGCACCCTGCTTGCCTTGCTGATTCTGTTCTCCACCCGATGGTGTTTGTTCCCCGCCATTAGAATCAGTTACTTCTGATTTTGTTTCGCCTTCTTCGGGCACCTCACCTTCATCAGGGATCTCTTCTTCCTCATTGATACGCTGGCGAAGTTCAGTGTTCGTCAGCAGCATCAGACGCACACGTTCCTGCAGGAACAGATCTGCTTCATCAGTATTTTCAAGCACATCTTCCATTTTGCGAGCTTGATCTTGCAATTTCGTTTCCAGGTCAGTACGTAGGTGAACTGCTTCGTCCGGATCCTCCGCCTTGATCTTAGCCATTGTTTTGGTAAGCAGTTTCACCTGATTCTCATATCCGAGAACCGCTTCATCCAAATCATCCAGATCACCCTCTTCAATCAGCGCTAATATCTCTTCAACACGCGTTTCCGCAAACCTGAAGTGCAATCCTACATCATCCACGTCCGATGCAGCAGCCAAACATACATCCTCTACCCAGGTTTTTATAGGATATAAAATATCCCCAGGGAGCGAATCACCAGACGCATAAACCACACCACCACCCGAAACAAGTGACAGAATTATTGTTACGATTATTATCCAGGACATTGCAAACCTCCGTTTTAAATTCTGCAATGTATAACGAGGATATCCTCTTTTTGTTACAAGTTGCTTACGGTCCGGTAAATTAGCCAGCAGCTTTGATTTGATAATCCGCTGCTCTACAACCAACGGTTCCCAATCGGTGGTTTGAGGAAGAACTTTCTGCAAAGAAACTGCCATCCTCAGCTCAGTTTCAAGCCATGGATAGTTCCCAATGCACTCACTAATGCTTTCATCGCCTGATGCAATCTTTTCCAGGCACCTGGCAATTATCTGAGCCCTGCGTTTTTCAAACATTTTCTGCCCTCAAAATTCCCTTTAGTTTTTTCAATGCGCGATATTGAATAATCCGCACATTTCCCTCGCTGATGCCAAGCGATAAAGCAGTTTCGCGATGTGATAATCCGGAGAAGAAACGGCCAAATATTATCTGTTGGGATATTTCATCAAGTGTCTTTATCGCCCTGACCATATCACTATCCGTTTCTCTTTTTACAATTCTTTCTTCAACTCGTTCCTGAGTTGCTCGCTGTTCGAATGCTTCATCAAGCGCTATTTCCTTTTTGTCTGCGCGATAGAAATCTATCAGTATGTTATGCGCTATACGAAAAAGCCAGGCCCGGAAATAGATATCTTTCTTTCGTATCTTGAACCCGGACAGATGTTCCCAAGCTTTGAGAAATACCATCCCCGTAAGATCCTCCGCATTTTCAGCACTGCCAGAACGGATACGTAAATAAGTATATATTTGCTGAAAATACATGTCATAAAGCCGTCCAAAAGCCTCCTTATCACCAGCTTTTGCGCTCTCGATCAGGTATTTTTCTTCGTGTTGATTAGCATCCAAGATCTGTCTCATTTTATCTAACGTATTTCATCATGTTTTGTTACATATTAAAAGCATATCCTAATTTAAACACAAAAAGGCCAACGATATGCTGACCTTTTTCCTAATTTACTCGCAAGATAAAATTGGCTCGTCTGGTTCAAGAATCAGTTTTTCTTCATCTTGCTGATTTACCACTTCATTTTTTACTTCTGTTTCGAAGCGTTTGTTTGCTTTGATATGCAGTAACAGGAATCCGATTACGGAAAGTGTCCCTGAAATTCCCGCAGCGAACCAGACATAGCGCGGATCCAGATTATCCAGTATCAAACCTGCACCCAACGGGCCAACCGATATCGGCAGGATCCACGAAAAGTTACGGATGGCCATATAACGTCCGCGCATGTGTTCCGGCGCGATGTTGGCAACGATGGTCTGCTCTTTCGGTGCATAAATCATCTCACCGACCGTGATGATCACCATCGCAATGATATACATAATGTAAGTTTCAAAAATACCATACATTGTGAAACCAACCACATATAGAATATTGCCAATCGCGATTGTGATTAAAGGGCGCCATTTTGCTGTCAGGCGGGTAAAGATCACCTGCAAGAAAACAACCATGCCTGCGTTCAATGTCAGAATATATCCGAATTGCTCCGGCGAAATGCCGCGATGATTGACCAGGTATACTGACATCGTACTGTTCATGTTGAAATACATCAGTGTTGACAGGGCTGACACTGCGATGAAGAAGATGTACAGCTTATCTTTGAACACCACGCGATAACCTTTGAAGGTCTCCAACAAAGTTTGCTCTTCCTTCGCTTTTTCGTGAACTTCCGGTTTGGTTTCCGGCAGGAGGAAAAAGACGAACAAGGCAACACCAATGCTGATGACAACGTCTGCATAGAAAAGCAACTCGAAAGAACGCATTACCATGAATCCGCCAATAGCAGGTGCAATGGCTGCGGCTAGATTGAAGATGATGCGGAAGATTCCATACGCATCGCCCCGCAGCTCTTCAGGCACAAGGTCGGCGATCATCGCCTGCCGTGCCGGTCCTGCGATATCTTCGAAGATGCCAATAACACCGATGACGATATAAAACATAACAAGGTCATCGATCAAAACCATCATCAATGCAGATGCCGCGCTGGCTATGAGCCCAAAAATAATATTCGTCTTTCTCCCAAGCTTATCTGCCAGCGCACCACCAACTGTGTTGCCAATCAAACCGGATGCCAGTGCCCATACAAGAAACATGGTGCCAACCTCTGTCATGCCAACATTGAACTTTTGCGTCATAAAGAGAGAGAAGAAAGGAAATATCAGAGATCCTCCCAACATATCGATGAATGATGCCACCATTAACAACCAAAAGTCTTTCGTAAATTTTTGATAGGTTTTTCTAAACCCGGATAACATTTTTTTGCTCCAATATCAACTAATACTCTACAATCGTGAGTAACAGAATCTCACCTTTCAATACATACGCCTATTCCAGCGTGTTCATTGCGGCACCTGCGGGATCAATTCTTAATATTAGGAATATAAAAACCGCAGGGCTTGTGTCTCCTGCGGTCAATTGCTTTATCGTTAAAGCGAATTAAAGGACAGCAGGAGGTATCTGACTGATTGTTACAAATCTGAAGACTTCACAGTTCATCTTCTTAGACCTCCTTTTCCTTTTTATTTGATAAACGGATTTTAGTCTACAGTGGGCTAACCGTCAATAATACAATTGTCCTATTGTGGAAATTTAATACAATTTGAAAACAATTAATCATGAATGTATAATGATAGCTTCGATTAATTCATTATTAAGGAAATCCATTGTCACACTCATTAACATCAATAAAAAACAAAATCTTTAGAAAACCATCACGGCAGACATTGAAATCAATCGTTGTTTCCAGTGCGCACAGCATGCATGATATGTATTCCGGCTTCATTTCCCCCCTGCTGCCTTCGCTGATCGAACGCCTTTCTTTATTGAAAGCAGAAGCGGGATTATTCATTCTCGTTTACCAGGGTGTATCCATTCTGCAGCCCATAATTGGTCACATTGGTGACCGTACCAATTTGCGTAAATACGCACTGCTGGCGCCTGCAGTTACCGGTATTTTTCTCAGCTTGCTGGGTACCGCGCCGACTTTAGGTACCGCTTTAATTTTCTGCCTGATCGCAGGGATCTCCTCAGCGACCCTGCACGCAACCCTGCCCGCTCTGGTAAGCAGTTTTTCTGGTGAAAACGTCGGGAGGGGCATGAGTATCTGGATGATCGGCGGTGAACTGGGTGTGATGACAGGCCCACTGCTGATAACAGCGGTATTGGCAACCTATTCTATTCATGCAACCCCCTGGTTGATGATAGGCGGCATCATATATTCAATTTTCCTGAGTGTCATCTTAAAAGATCTGCCTTATCACAATAAGATAACAAAAAAACAAACGAAAATTCCGGTTCGCCAATTGGCCAAAGTGCTGCTGCCGATAGCCGGTCTTTCAATTCTGCGTTCTCCCTTACGGACTGCATCAATGAACTATCTGCCAGTTTTTCTGCAGGAAAATGGCGCCAGCATATGGTTCTCCGGGATAGTTCTAAGTATTATGCAGGGCGTCGGATTGATCGGGACTATTGCCGGCGGTTTTCTTAGTGACCGCATTGGCTACCGAATAACCATGGTTATTTCACTATTCTTTTCTACATTAGCGATGGTTGCCGCTTCTACAACACAGGGGATCATTCAAGTCATGTTCTTCTGCATTTTGAACATCGCATTCCTGATCATGCTTCCAGTCGGGATGGCATTAGTGCAGCGCTGCTTCCCGGAAAACCGCTCACTGGCAAATGGATTGTATTTAGCGATTTTATTTGGTATCAATGCAATATCAGGTGTCTTTACCGGCTTCATGTATGATCAAATTGGCGGACAGCAAACTTTCTTCTGGAGCGGTATACTTCCGGTGTTTGCTATTCCGATTGTTTTTCTCCTGCCAAAGAAGCATAATCCGCCAAATAACAATCACAAGGAGGCATGATGACCAAATTGCTTTACCAAACAGACAGTTATTTAAAGGAATTTTCAGCGACTGTAACCAGCGTAGATGCCGAAATGCACGCATGCATCCTCGACCAAACCGCATTCTATCCTGGCGGTGGCGGGCAGGTTTACGATAAAGGTTTTCTCGAATTCAATGATTCAAAGTCCATCCTGAGGCGGGCAAAATATAGCTCAAATGGTATTTTGCACATACTTGAAGAAGGGCAATCTTTACCGGTTGTGGGTAATGTAGTAACAGGTTTTATCGACTGGGATCGGCGTTACAAGGTCATGCGCACACATACAGCCATGCACATCCTTTGCGGAAGTATCTATCGTGATTATGGTGCATTGGTCACCGGCGGAGATATGGAACCATTGAAAGGACGTATGGACTTTGAGTTCGAGAATTTATCGAAAGACCTGGTTGCTGTGATCGAAGCAGCGGTAAACAAAGAAGTCAAAGCCGCAAGAGATATACAGACAACAATTCATCCGCGAGAAGAAGCGTTCAAGATACCTGATCTGATCCGAACTAAGATCAATCTACTGCCAGAGCATATCAAAGAAGTACGCACAGTTGAGATCATCGGATTGGACCTGCAAGCTGACGGCGGAACGCATGTGCACAACACTTCTGAAGTGGGCGCTATCCATGTCACCGATTACAAAAGCAAAGGCAAGATCAATAAACGGATTTACATCGAATTAGACGCATAGACAGCATGTAACCTTTACATTCAGAAAGGGTTGTATATCGTGTAGCAAACTGCTGCACGATTTTTTATAAAAAGGAGAAACATGTTAAAAATTGTAATGGACACCGCGGGGGACCTTCCTGAGGGGTGGCAGGAACAATATAATATTGATTTGATTCCGATCAATATCATCCACAAAGGCAAAACTTACTTGCAGGGCGTGGATATCAGCTATGAAGATTTTTACCGATTGGTTGAGAAAGAAGGCGCCATTCCTTCGACCTCACAACCTACGCCATACCAATTTGCAGAATTCTATCGGAAGATAGCAGGAAATGATGATGAAATCCTTTCCATCCATGTGACCGATAAATTATCCGGAACGATGACATCAGCAATTCAAGCAGCAAAAGATATGGAAGATGAATTCCGGATTACACCATTTGACTCAGCATCCGGTTCGATTGTAATGGGCATGATGGCAAAAGAAGCCCGATTGATGGACCGGGCCGGTAAAACAATCAAAGAGATCATTAAACGGCTTGATGAAATAAAAGCTCAGCACCGGCTAATTTTCACCCTGGATACACTTAAATTTGCCAGCATGAGCGGACGTGTGGGAAACCTGCAGGCTGCACTCGCATCCTTACTAAAGGTCAAACCCATTATCGAACTTAAAAAAGGAGCCCTCGAAATGGGTGAAAAAGTACGCTCACGCGCCAAGTCGATTGAGTTGGTACTCGAGAAGATGGAAAAATCCTTCGGCAACAAGCGTCTGATTGTTGGAGTCATTCACGCGCGAGACAAAGAAACTGGAACGCAATTACTCAAACAGGTGATTGAGCGTTTTAATTGCATGGAAGCAATAATAGCTGAATTATCCATTTCGCTTGCGGCTCACTTTGGGCCGGGAACACTTGGCGTAACTGCGTATCCTGCTGCAGAATAAACCATATAATTAAACATATAAGCGGTGACAAAATGTCACCGCTTATTCTTTTTAAACTGCTTTACTTTGCACCCAGTGATTTTACCGTTCCAGCACCGCTCATATCTGTACTTAAGATTGGGCTGCCGTAGTATTGAAGTTCACCCATTCCACTCAACTCGACATCCAGA
>Ga0255393_10102_pt1 | contig 12387 bp, 12 predicted proteins | sample ANMaggSeSYBR01C8_FD_182122 | JGI IMG/M metagenome (GOLD analysis project Ga0255393, IMG submission 182122) | Sediment cell enrichment communities from methane seep in Santa Monica Basin, California, United Staets - ANME aggregate JGI... | ecosystem: Environmental > Aquatic > Marine > Cold seeps >... | reverse complement strand
ATTACCTCAACGATCAAATCTGTTTGAAAGCTGTTGGAAAATGATTTATCTTTCAAATTGTAAAAAAACACGGAATCAGGATCGCGGTTTACATCAACAACAATTTGGTTTTGAAATACTGTACGGTAAAAATCTACATTTACTGTTAGTCTTCTTATGTCGTCTAACTGAAACTTTTGAATAATATTTCCACCAAAATTCCATGCTTTTTCCAATTGAAATTCTTCCTCAAAAACAAACCTTCTGGAACTTGCCAGCAAACCGATATTTTCGGGCAACACATATGCCGATCTTAAGCCTCTGCCAACTGAAGCCCGTATTGAACCATTGTCGTTAAGCCTGTATTTGATATGTAAACGAGGCACAACTACAAAATCATAAATATTATGGTAATCACCCCGTAAACCGGCAATGATAGTAAACCTATCGCCTGAATACGTATATTCTGAAAACAAACCGGTAACTACCTCTTTTCTTATTAATGATGTGTCATTTACATATTCTTTAAAGTTGTCAGAAACCAGGCTTAATCCTCCCATCATTTTATGATTTTTGTTTCTAATATCCGATTGGTAAAGAATTCTGAGGTTAAGGCTGTTTTGTATTGCATCATACTTACGGATACCAAAAAAAGACTTCATAGAATGATAAACATAATTGGCATTAATAGCTATGCTACCATTATTCTCACCATCCAGTAGAAACCCGGTATTTTCATAAATATTAAACCTATTGGACTTAATGGGTATTCCATAATATTCCGTGCGTCCTTTATCCTTTTCAGGATTAAATTGAACCTGGCCACCGGTACGATCTTCAGTCATTACTTCAAAACCAAACCGGCTTTTAATCTTATTTTCATGATTGAAAAAATAGCGGTTTGAAACCATAAACAGAATACCGGTCGGTAAATCCAGAAAGCCATCATTATTGTTATCAACTTTATTCTTTAATCCTGAGCCATGAGCCAGGATAATTGTTTGTAATTTGTCACCTAATTTAAAGGAAGTATTTGCATTTAATTCAATTCGCTGATGTTCATTTACAAAAAGATCGAGGTAAAGTTTTTGCTCATCTTCAGGCTTCTTCAAATCGATATTAATTTGCCCTGTAATGCTTTCATAACCATGAACAACCGAAGAAGTCCCTTTGGATATACTAATAGATTTCAGCCAAGGCCCGGGCACATAATTTAATCCGTATGGTGCAGCAAGAATCCGAATTGATGGCTGGTTTTCGGTAAGTATCTGGCTATAGATACCTGCAAGGCCCAGCATTTGAATTTGTTTCGCCCCTGTAACTGCATCAGTATATCCAACATCAACTGTTGCGCTAGTTTCAAAACTTTCGGCAAGGCTACAACAAGCCAGGCGTTGGAGACCATCACTATTTATGACTTCAATATTTAATGGAGTTATGGCAGATAGTGAATGAGGATCTTGCTTTCCACTTACAACAAATTCATCAAGATTGCCGGAATGGTTAAGAATAATTTCAATTATCTCCTTATTATTAATAACAATTGTATCCGATTTATAACCAACAAAACTTACAACAATCTCACTAAACAGATCACTTGTTTTTTCTAACTCAAAATAACCTGATAAATCTGCTACCACTCCAATGTCAGTATCTAGCCAGTGAATATTTGCATAAGGTAATGGTTCTTGCTTATCATCATTGTTCAAACCTTTAACATAACCTTTAACAAGGGGAACTTGAGCAAATATCTGGAATACTAAAAATATCTGCACTAAAGTTATAACTGACCTTTTTGACATAATCGGCTAAACTAAAAATACTACCTGAGCAGCTCATTAATTTTATCGCGCAATCCAATTTTGAATTTTTCAGGATTATAACGTGAATTTTCCAATGCAAAATCAGTCAGGTTTTTAGTAGTTTCTTTTGTCTTTTTTACTTTTGTTAAAAACAACGAAGGTCCGTTAGCCTCATATTTTTCAATAATTTCTTTATCCGATTCCCCTTCAAAGTTTATGCTTTTAAAGGAAATTGTTCCTTCCTTTACTTCATCTGCAAAAAAAGTATCCAATGCATTTTTTGTATTTTCTTCTATTGACATGCAAGTGGCACATCTATCAGTCCGATGAAAATAATAGATATCAAGTTGGGATTTCTTTGATTTTACTTCCTCATTTTGACCCAAAGCTAAAAATGAAAACAGTACAGTAATAAACAATACACTTGTTTTTTTCATTTTAATATATATTTATAGATTAACATTTAGATTATCACTAACTTACCCTTTTATTCCTAATGTCACACATTTTCGCATTTAATAAAATACTAATTACCAAAAAAACCATTGAAAAGTTTTTTAGCTTCATTCCAGTTTTCTGGATTCAAGCAATATTTAATTTTCGGAGGCTCAGTTTTCCCCTGTATTAATCCGGCATTCTTTAATTCTTTTAAATGTTGAGACAAGGTAGATTTTGCAATAGGTAAAACTTCGCTAAGATCACCACTGTAACAACATGTTTGTTTTGAAAGTATTTCCAAAACATACATCCTGATGGGATGGCCCATTGCTTTCGCAAACCTGGCAATTTTTTGCTGTTCAGCAGTTGTAGCTGATTTTTTGCTCATTACTGTTCGTTAAATTGCGAACAAAAATATATATAAATTTTACTTTAGCAATAATAATATGAAATAAAGTAATCCTATTTTCAACCATTATATTCTTAACTAATTCTGATGAATCGAAATAAAATAGGTTAAAAGGATAAGAAGGATCACTTATTTTCACTAATTTCACAGCTAATAAATATTCATTCTAAGTAAATGAAATACAAACAAATCCATTCTGGACTTATTATTTTTATTATATTTTTTTCTGCGGCCTGTAATATACAAGAGGATCAAGCGATCGATGATTATCCCATTACTCCTGTCTCTTTCACACAAGTTAAATTACAAGACAATTTCTGGTTACCCCGTATTTTGAAAAATACAGAGGTTACCATTCCCATAGCTTTTCAGCAAAGCGAGGAAACCGGAAGGATAAAAAACTTTGAAGTAGCTGGAGGGCTTACTGATGGAACATTCTGTTCAAAATATGCATTTGACGATTCGGATGTATTCAAGATCATGGAAGGTGCAGCCTATTCACTTATGATCAAACCTGATCCTGAACTTGAGCAATATTTGGATTCACTGATTTATAAAATAGCAGCAGCCCAGGAAGATGACGGATACATTTATACAAATAGAACCATCCTGGGAGACAGTGCCCATAAAATGGCAGGAACAGAGCGCTGGTCACAGGTAAGCGAACACAGCCATGAGTTATACAATGTGGGACATATGTACGAAGCAGCGGTAGCGCATTTCCAGGCAACCGGTAAACGAACATTTCTGGATGTAGCCATAAAAAATGCCAACCTGATCGACAAAAAATTCGGTTGGGGAAAGATCGAAAAATATCCCGGCCACCAGGAAATAGAAATCGGATTGGTAAAATTATTCAGGGTAACAGGTGAAAAACGATACCTTGATCTGGCAAAATTCTTTCTCGATGTCCGTGGACCGGACGGATGGGAATATAACCAGGCTCACCAAAAAGTAATTGAACAACGAGAATCGGTTGGACATGCAGTTAGGGCGCTTTACATGTATTCAGGCATGGCCGATGTGGCTGCTTTAACAGGCGACCCGGCATACATTAACGCCATTAATAATATCTGGGATAATGTGGTAAATAAAAAAATGTATGTAACAGGCGGCATCGGGCAGGCTGGTGGCAATGAAGGATTTGGGACTGATTATGAACTACCCAACTTAACTGCTTATTGTGAAACATGCGCTTCCATTGCCAACGTTTTTTGGAACCATCGAATGTTCCTGCTAAGTGGAGATGCCAAATACATAGATGTGATGGAGCGAACAATGTACAATGCACTTTTATCCGGAGTATCTCTATCAGGTGATCTATTCTTTTATCCCAATCCGCTCGAATCGGATAGCAGTCACCAACGGCAAGAATGGTTTGGTTGTGCCTGTTGCCCGTCAAACATCAGCCGGTTTCTACCTTCTGTACCGGGGTATATTTATGCCTTTAAAGATAACAGGATCTATGTGAATCTGTTTGTTGAAAGCGAAACGTCCTTTGAAACATCCAACGAAAAAATATCCCTCACTCAACACAGTAATTATCCTTGGGATGGAAATGTTTCTATCAATATTAATCCTGAAAATCCCGGTCATCGGGAAATCTTTATCAGGATTCCGGGTTGGGCAAGAAACAAACCTGTTCCAGGTAATTTGTATCACTATAAAAGACCTTTGGACAGACAGGCTGTGATACGTGTCAATGGGATTGAAATTGATTTCAAAATAGTGGATGGTTATGCGGCTCTTGACCGGGAATGGAATGTACATGATAAAATTGAAGTTTATTTTCCTATGCCTGTTAAGGAAGTGTTGGCCCATAAAAATGTCAAGGAAGATGAAAGCCGGTTTGCCATACAACGCGGACCCATCATTTATTGTATAGAAGATAAAGACCAGAATGATGTGGATATCAAAAACATAATCTCAGTGCGGTCAACCGGTTTTACTACCCAGTTTGAACCTGATTTATTGAATGGTGTTCAAACTATTGAATTTTTTGCACATTCATTGATTGAGAAACCGGATGGCTCAGAAAAAATGGATCGAACCAAAAGAAAAGTTAAAGCAATACCTTATTGTATTTGGGCAAACCGTGGAGCGGGAGATATGTTGGTTTGGATTCCGTACAAGAAGAAATCTTTTCAATAAAATACTGCTAAGGCATTATTACGAAATAAGTTGGACAAAGCTGGCGATGTTATTTTGTGCGGTAACAAGGCAAAAAAGTGAACCACTGCTCTTTTTAGTTTGAGTTAAGACTAGCGGGCAGTTTAATCCTCATTACTTTTTTGAGCTACAAGTGAAATAGCCATAGGGATTAATAGCACTATTGCTATAATTTTCATTTTAAACATTTTTATATTTCATGCAAATATTTTTCAAGGAAAACTGGCAGATTGCAAACCCGGATATTTTCTTTAGCCAGATAATCATCAGATAGAGGCGTAATAATAAAGTTCTTTTTGGTTTTAAGATCTTCGATGCAATTAACCATTCCTTTTTCGGGACTGGGTGAAGAGGTAAATTTAATTTCCGCTGTTGCTACAGGTTGCAGACCCTTAACAAAGACGATATCCAATTCAGATCCCAATTGCATCATTCTATAAAATATAACTACACCAGGAAAAGTATGGCCCATTTTTTTTGTACCAATAAAAGGGTTTACGTATTGGGTGTAGTCAGTTCCTGCTGGTTGGGTCCAACTGGTTAAAAATATTAAAATAAAAAAGAAAGCTACTATTAGTCTCATGACAAGGTACTTTTTGATCAATTGTTTTCAAATAAACCACTGTATAATCACAACCAAGAAATTTAGAACTAGTACTTCTATATTTCATGGTAAGATTACAATTTATTTTTGATAATGAATGTAAAATAATGCATTCTATTGCTAATAACAATGGTATAAATCTATAAATCGACAATACAAATTATATTTGGAGAAATCTATACATAATTATACTTTTCCTCCAGATTAAGCATAATTATAAATGGAGAACTTAATCTGTATTCATTCAAAGCGTGAGGGACATGCTGAGCTTGTCGAAGTATGTGAAGTGGGAGTTGTTGAACCCGGTCTCCTTCGACAGGCTCAGGATGACCTTTTATTCAGGATGACCTTAATCTGTGTACCATGCAAAGCGTTGGGGTCACTCTGAGCTTGTCGAAGAGTGTGCGGTGGATTTAAGTAACTAATTAAAATTTTCAATTACTTAGCACTGTTCAATCCCGGTCTCCTTCGACAGGCTCAGGGTGACCTATAATCTACAAATCAAAGCGAGGGGTCACTCTGAGCCTGTCGAAGAGTGTGAAGTGGGAGTTGTTGAACCCGGTCTCCTTCGACAGGCTCAGGATGACCTTTTATTCAGGATGAACTTAATCTGTATTCATTCAAAGCGAGGGGTCATGCTGAGCTTGTCAAAGCATGTGTGGTGGGTAGTGTTTCAAACCCTGTCTATCCTTAGAGATGGAGAAAACCTCGACCAATTATCCAAGGAATTGTACAAATTTAACCTTGTGGGACAAATGTCATTCACCCCATTTATTGTAGAATTCGCCACATATTTGATGATGTTCATCCCTTTTATTCCCATATTCCATTCTATAAATGTTATATTGCAAGAAAAATAAAATTTCAATTATGCAAGTTGAATATTTATTCATGAAAGCCAATGTTAACCCAAAATTATACAAAACTCAAAATCTATATCTATTGCCTTTTGATGTTCATATTAAAACTTAGTATTTATGGAAAAAATTACCGATAATCAGGACAAAATAAAAGAGAGCACATTTGATAAAGTTCAGGACCGCAGAACTTTTTTTCTTTCAATATCAAAATCAGTTTTACCTGGCTTAGCATTATTGGGTTTAGGAATGGTGACTTTATCGGGGTGCGAAAAATGCGATGGTTGCGAAGCAAGCTGTGAAGATGATTGCGAATCAACTTGTTTATATAGTTGTACGGGAAGTTGCTCAAGTAGTTGCACAGGTACTTGCGATTACACCTGCACTGGTAGTTGCCAAGGGTTATGCGGGAATGCTTGCACCGATAACTGTGATAGTGGATGTTATGGTTGTACACAGTTATGTCACAATGGTTGTACCACTAGTTGCACCGGCGGCTTCATCATAAGCTGAACATTATTATTGTGCTGGTTATTTTATTCTTTCTTGTACAAGTTTGTGTAAAAGTTTATCATAAGTCAAATAAATATTTGTTTTAAAAATTTAATTGTGTTAAATAATAATACATATAAAATATCAAAACCACCAGAAAGTTGGGGCGGCATTCAATCAAAAAGCGTCACATTTGTGGTTACAGAGAACTGCCAGTTAGCTTGTAAATATTGCTACCTTGTTGGTAAAAACTCTAAAAACAAAATGAGTTTTGAGGTGGCTAAAAAAACAATCGATTATTTGTTGGATCATAAATCATTATTTCCTTCCCCATCTGTTATTTTTGATTTTATTGGAGGAGAACCTTTCCTGGAAATACAATTAATTGATAAAATTTGTGACTATTTCAAGATAAGTGCCTTTGAAAAGGATCATCCATGGTTCGAAAGTTACCGTTTTAGTTTTTCGACCAATGGAATTTTATATGACAGCCCTGAAGTTCAAAAATATATTGAAAAAAACAGGATGCATCTCAGCATTGGAATTTCCATTGATGGAACGAAGAGAAAACATGACCTGCAACGAATTTATCCCAATGGCAAAGGTTCGTACAATGATGTAATAAAAAACATACCCCTGTGGATCAGCCAATTTCCGGATGCATCAACTAAAGTCACCATATCAAGAGATGATATTCCTTATATAAAAGAAAGCGTTTTACATCTCTGGGAATTGGGGATCAAAAGCGTTAACATTAATGTGGTTTTTGAAGATGTGTGGAAAGAAGGAGACGATGAAAAATTTGAGCAGCAACTGATGGAGTTAGGCGATTATATTATCGAACATAAGCTCTATGAAAACCATCACTGTTCATTCTTTTCAGAAAATATTGGAAAACCTAATTTTGATAACCAGAACTGGTGCGGCGCCGGTAAGATGCTCGCGGTTGATTACCAGGGTAACTTTTATCCTTGTGTACGATTCACACCCTTCTCCATGGAAAATAAACAAGCTATTGTTACCGGCAATTGTTACGAGGGTATTAATCTCAATAAGTTGCGTCCGTTTTTAACGCTTGATAAGAAAACACAAAGCACAGAAGAATGTATAAATTGTGAAGTTGCAACAGGTTGTGCCTGGTGCCAGGGTGCTAATTATGATTTTGCGGATAATGAAACAATTTATCAAAGGTCTACTTGTATATGTAAGATGCACAAAGCCAGGGTCAGGGCGAATAAATATTTCTGGAATAAGTTGGAAAATGTAAATAATCTTGTCAATGAAAAAGTTTGAATATTTAATTGTTCTGTTAGATAATAGTGCTACCTCATTTTGTTATTATGATAACCCGTCATATTCAACAGGTAACAGCGATTTGATTTCACTGAATTTGTTGAAGCGTATAATAAAATATGCTAATAAAAACAGCATGTACATTAACTATTTATACCCAAAACAAAAACTACCTGAGACATATAATAAAATAATTGAAAAAGACGAACATATCAAAATATTACCCATTGAACTAAGGAGTAAGAATAATAAAGCGATTTATGTAATCAATCCTGATAAAATCAAACAAATAAAAAACATCCCTCAAAATGCCAATTTAAATTTGATATTAAGACTACCCAGACAAAAAATTAAAGATTTATCAGAAATTTTTGAATTATCAATTAATAAGTGTCAACGGTTTAATTTAATTCTGTTGGATATTGAGAATTTCAAACAAGAGGATTTGGATATATATGCACAGCAATTGGTAAATATTCAAAAAATTGTAACGGGACTATATCAATCAGGCAGAACAGTGGAAATAAATTTTGTCTCCGACCGGATTCTTTTAACACAAATGAATAATTGTGATGCCGGAACTAAGCACTTAACGTTTGCTCCAAATGGAAAGTTTTATCTATGCCCGGCATTTTATCATCAGAATCCCGAAAATTCAGTTGGCGACCTGGCGAATGGTATCGAAATAATAAATGAGCAACTTTTACACCTTAACCATGCTCCCATATGCAGAAATTGCGATGCCTTCCACTGCAAACGCTGTGTGTTCCTGAATAAACTTACTACAAACGAATTAAATACACCATCACATGAACAATGTGTAATTTCCCATTTGGAGAGAAATACTTCAAAATACGTTTTGGAAAAATTAAAACCTTTGGTAAAAGAATTTGAAAAACATGAGAACATTCCTGATTTGGATTATCTGGACCCCTTTGAATTTGTAACGGAGATGCCAAAGAAAAATTTAAATGAAAAACAAAGGCAAACTCAAATTCCTGAAGGCTTAAAATCGTTTGAAAAAATGACTGATAGAGAAGTACTTTTTTCCATTTATCAAATGCTAAAAGAGATATCAAATAAATTGCCAAACAAATAAATAATCTAAAAATGACTCAAAAAATTCAAAAAAACAAAAAACTTTTAGGGAAGGTTACTGAAAAGGAACGGGATGAAATAAAGGCCCTGTTCGAACGTAAAAATGGTCTTTCAGAACTCTTTAAAGTTGTTACAGACGATAATAATGTGTTGTACGAAAGGATTGTAAAAGATATGGGTGAAACTACCACAAAAGCCAAGCAGTGGTGGGATACAAAAAGCAAGCAATACAATTGGGAAAACATTAAGGGTTATAGTTGGGAAATTGATTTTAATACCTGCGATATATTCCTGGTAAAGCAATAAACTAATTTGAACCGGAATATTAATATTCTGACATTTTGATTCAATTAAATACCTGATATTTATGAAAAAAATTACTGAAAATCCGGAAAAAGTAGAAGAAAGCACATTTAATAAAGTTCAAGACCGCAGAACTTTTTTTCGTTCAATATCAAAAACTGTTTTACCTGGATTAGCATTATTGGGATTAGGATTAACTGTTATGAGTTGTGAGAAATGCGATGGTTGTGAAGCAGCATGTGAAGATGATTGTACTTCAACTTGTACAGACAGTTGCACAGAAAGTTGCGCAGACAGTTGCACAGATACTTGCGAAGACTCTTGCGCTGGAAGCTGTACGGGGTCTTGTAAAGAAACCTGTTCTGGTTGCGAAGGAAGTTGCGAAGGAAGTTGCTCTATTGGTTGTGCTGGATTTTGTACGGCTCTTGTGTGGTAATCGTGAAAGTATACCCTATAGGGCTGTGGTAATAATTGTACAGGCAGTTGTTTCGGCGGGTGTGACGCAAATTGTTCGTATATCTTTTGGATCAATATATAATTATAACATTATTTGCCTTGATCAAGAATCAATATATGCATTATAAGCTCTTGTTATTATAATAATTGCCCAAGTCATTGCACATCAACCTCTTAGCTCTTTCGGAATAGTCCACCCACAAGCTGGTTCATAAAATCCTGACGAGCAGTGAGGCAGCCAGGTTTTGTACAAAGCATTAATATATTAACATTTTATTGATGACTTATTTTCACCTGGTCGTATCTGTAAGTTCCTGCAGTTTGTTCCAGGCTTCTGTTCCTGATTGTTTGGGGATTTCATTTTGCAGGCCTACCCACACCACACTTTCTCCATTTACCGTTTTTTTTGCACATCTATTATTATTATACTTTTTCGCCAACATATCCACAGTATTGCACCAATGACATGATGTATCTCTTAAGGGACCTGCCCAATATGCAGCTATACTTAGAGGAAGAAAAGAAACTGTTCGCATATATTCATATTCGTTATAAGTATACATCGAATCATAATTTGATATAAATGTTTCCATATTTCCGCTCCAGTTCCAGTCATATTTCACTTCACCCCATTCTTCTGATCCAAGCAATTCTACAGCAATTACCTTTGTTACCCAGGATATATTGGCCAATTCATCTATCAGTTCTTCGGTAGGCTCAAAAAGCTTAACATTATAAAAGTCAGTAGAATGTCCATCTTTTTGGTAATTACCCACCAGGGTTTCATGACTGCCGGGTACTGTCATCATCCAATATTTGGTTTCTGAAGAACTAAAGCCAGGGATTCTGGGATTAAAAAAGCCATCCCTTTCATCTTCGGCATAGATCCCAATATAATGCTTCACCTTTTCATTCAATAAGTATATACTCATTGGTTCTTTGTCAGAGTCGCCCGGTACCGGATCGAAGCACAATACATTAATTGATTCGACCCTATCAATCAGAAAAGCTTCTTGCGCCGTCCATATGCAGAGTATTCCGCCACGACTGTGGCCCACCAAATTTAAGATCACATTACCATTTGAGTTTTCAAGGACACTGGAAAGATAAGATATAGCTTCATTTAAACATTCATCCCAACCCCTTGGGTTTTTAGGAGCACTTGGAAATCCCTGTGCAAAAATATTCAAAGCAGGAATTTTAAGTCCTGTTCCAATACCATTTACGATAAAATTATAATGCTTATATTTTGAAATACTATCTGTTCTTTGCTCATGGTGTAGAGTAGCAACCAATTCAGGCACCCAAAATCCTGAAAGTCCGTCAGGGGCACATGCCGAATCTCCTTTCCACCAATCTTCTGTAATGCCCGTTCCACAGAAGTATATTGTTATGACTTCTTTAACAGGTTCCGTTAATTCACTTTTATATGAATTGCACAGGAAAAATAACAATACTGCAGATACTAATACTGCAATGGTGCGTTGATAATTTATTCTTTTCATTTTGTTTTTTTCGCAGGGTATTCATATTACTGCAAATATCCATATTTTCTGCAGCATATTCATTATTAATAAAATTAATAACTCAAGTTTCACATATAATACCTGGCATCACTAAATATATTGTTTCAAGGTCCCAATGGCTTACCCAACAGCTTGTTTTTAAATTCGTTAGGTAGAGTTTTTATCTGCCATGTAGAAACATTTGATGCCATCAAAAAAATTATATTAATGAACCTAGAATTTTTTAGCTACTTTTTTCTTAAGTCTCGGAAGTTTTTTAACAAGGTCGGCCATGAGTTTATCTGATGCGCTTTCACATAATGGCAGCATTACTTTTGAAGAAAACATGGGGATACCTGATACCTTATTTACTGTGAGGGGAGACCAGGCGTATTCATTAAAAAAAAACACCTTGTCGCAATTCTTGTTATATAAAGCCATCTCAATATAAGCCCTTATACCCCAAATATCTACCCCATTAATCCTGCTTTTTAATCTAAAAGCATATGAGAAACTTACAAACAATACTCCATCAGCTACACTGTCAAACATTTCAAGCAAACGTATTTCATTTCTTTTTTCACTTTTCACCGAATAAGTTGGTGTATTTAAATATGTAACATTCGTCTCCCGGCCGACTCTTGAAAAGGTGTATTTTGAGAAAAGTGTTTTATAGCCAGGAGCAGTTAAAAAGGTTTGCCAGAACTTTGGATTATTATCGTTTAAGGTTTCATGTTGCATGCTCTCATAAGCAATATACCCTGGATCCTTGATCACTGTTTCTTCTGGTAACAACTCAAAAGGAAGAAGAGGTTTGTATTCCGTATAGAATGTATTATAAAACTCATCCACAATTGGCTGAAGATCAAAATCCGGGTTTTGTGCTAATTGTTTTATATCATAAACATGTCCTACAATCCCATCCAATTCAGAAATGTTTATGTTTTTATCAACATAAAATGTTACCAGGGCAACTTTTTTT
>Ga0255393_10099_pt1 | contig 12553 bp, 10 predicted proteins | sample ANMaggSeSYBR01C8_FD_182122 | JGI IMG/M metagenome (GOLD analysis project Ga0255393, IMG submission 182122) | Sediment cell enrichment communities from methane seep in Santa Monica Basin, California, United Staets - ANME aggregate JGI... | ecosystem: Environmental > Aquatic > Marine > Cold seeps >... | reverse complement strand
TTCGAAATAAAAAAGTATGGACTTTGACATAGACATTCTATGACTAAAAAACACAAAAAGAGAAATGCAAAAAGTAACAATATGTCTGTGGTAAAATATGGATAAAATTGACCAATATCTCCAGAAATTCAAAAACATCAAACGTTCCACCTGTGGAACCATAAATATCGACCCACTACAGCGCGGCGGGATACTGACCGACGAGGCCAGGGCGGCACTGATGGAGTGGGGCGACGGATATTCGATATGTGATTTCTGTCCAGGCGCCCTGGACCAGATCAAGACACCCCCTATCTATGATTTTATTCATAAGGCCTTACCTGGGTTCCTGGGTATTGACGAGGCAAGGGTGACCAATGGTGCCAGGGAGTCCAAGTTCGCAATTATGCACTCCATGGCAAGGGATGGGGACTGGATAGTCCTTGACCAGAGCGCACATTATTCCTCACATGTAGCTGCACAGCGTGCCCGGCTCAATATCAAGGCCGTACCCAATTCCGGTTCCCCTGATTACCATACCGGGGCTGATGGATATGCAGATGCCATTGAAGAAGTTATCAGGGAATCGGGCAAGTCTCCTGCACTGGCACTGGTCACATACCCTGACGGCAACTACGGCAACCTGCCCGATGCCAAAAGAATAGCAGCCGTATGCCACCAGTACGATGTGCCCTTGATCTTAAACGGCGCATATTCAGTAGGCAGGATGCCTGTCAATGCAAAAGAGCTGGATGTTGATTTCATAGTTGGCAGCGGGCATAAGTCCATGGCAGCATCCGGTCCGATAGGCGTGCTCGGGGTATCAAAAGAATATTCAGGTAAGGTCTTTGAGAAATCACCTACACATAAGGTCAAGGAGATAGAACTGCTGGGATGTACTGCCAGGGGTGCTACTATCATGACAATGATCGCATCCTTCCCTAAAGTGGTGGAGCGTACCAGGCACTGGGATGAGGAAGTGGAAAAGGCCAGGTGGTTCTCGTCACAACTGGAAGGCCTGGGACTGGTACAGATGGGTGATAAGCCTCACAACCACGACCTGATGTTCTTTGAGGCGCCTGTGCTGTACGAGATGTCACAGACCGCAAAAGGCGGGCGGTATTTCCTTTATAAGGAATTAAAGGCTCGCAAGATACACGGTATCAAGGCCGGGTTGACAAAGTTCTTCAAGCTCAGCACCTTTGGAGTATCCAGGGATGACCTGGGAACGGTGGTGTCTGCCTTTGGTGAGATCATCAATTCATAACAGGTCAGGGTAATTATTTCAGGATATCTCCAACATTGTGCGGGCAATAGTTTGCCTAAATCATCGGAGAAATCGAAAATCATGACCGGATTTACAGGATCGACAGGATACTGGTTGCCATTCCATCCTGTGCATCATGTAAATCCTGTCCATAAAGCCAAGTCGTGAGATTCCATGTTCCATGATATGTTCCTGAACAATGAAGTTACCCACACGATGTTAAATAGAGCCTTATTTCATCAGGAATAAATGTTTTCCAGATTTCACTTATCAACCATATCAAATGGCATCGGAGTGCCTTCAGGTATTGAATGAATATACCTGTTCCTGAATTCCTTGTCACGCATCAGGCATGATGGTGGGGTTTTCCTGTAGGTTTTACCCATGCGCTTCCAGATATCTTTCAGTGGTTCATCCCTGATATTCCCGAACTTCAGCGGCGTATAAGCACAGGGCAGTACGTCGCCTCCCGATGTGATATGTACCCACCTTCGCCCGGCAAAACAACCGAACATGTCAGGGCCCATGAAGAAGGGAAATGCAGTAATACGGGGTCCGTCCCTGAGCTTGTTCTTATCTTTCTGGAACCGTCCCAGCCTGTCCACATCATTTGGACCGATGGTCTCGTCCTCATGGTCCAGCCACCGCCCCACTGCAATGATCTCATAGAGTGACATCTCGTGCATACCCTTATTCTCTGCAAGAGTATAGAAATCCTCAAGCTCGTCAATGTTATCAGGCGAGACCACCACGAACATATCAGTAAGGATACCGGCCGCAAGGGCATTATCAATACCTTTCATTGCATCATCATATGAGCCGGCCCGTCCCCTCACCCTTTCGTGTTCCTCCTGGCGGGGGCTGTCAATACTGATCCTTACGGCATACAGTCCCGCAGCTTTTAGTTCTTTAGCCTTCTCAGGTGTCAGCCCGTACCCGGACGAGAAAGAGGTGGCAATGGCCCTGGACTTATCCACATGCCTGACCATGTCGGCAAGGTCATGCCTGAGCATGGGCTCGCCGCCGTCAAAGGATATGAGATATGAGCCCAGTTCAATGGATTCATCGACTACCCTGTTGACCTCATCCAATGAGAGTTCGGGGTCTGCAATGATGTCAGCGGCGCCGCAGTGGATGCACTTGTTTGGACAGCGCATGGTGATGCCGATAGATGACTGGTCAGGTACCCTTTTTTTCAATACCGAAGCGATCTGGGCAGAGATCAGGCGGTCAAAGGCAGTACTGGGTATCGGGGGTGCCCAGGATGAGAAGATGATCTTCTTGTCGTCAACAGAAATGGGTTTTTCTTCGAGGAATAGTTTGTTAATACGGTTGACGATTGGTTTTGCCACAGGCGAAAGTGTGCCTTCCGGCACCAATTGTACTTTACCGTTCTCGGTATTGGCGTTTAGTTTAATGTATGATTTATCATATACTCTCATTTATTCCCAACATCCTTTTAGAGCCGGAGTGAATATGAAGTTATACCCCATATTTTGAAGGACATCCCATTACAAGGAAATTAGCCTCTACTTTATTCTCTGATACCAGAATACCTCTTACAGATACTTTCTCACCATCGCCCAGTCCGTCAGGGCGGTCACCGCGGTATAATACCTCGAGATCTGCATTACCATCTGTCAATATGAAACCAGTTTCTTCTGCACCGATATTTAACGTACCCTGCTTCACATTACCTGTGATATATACAGGCTGGTCAATATAAGCTGTAACGTTCTGGGTAACTTCAGTCACTGTGAGGTATTCTGATGAAAAGTCAAGCCCCCACATTCCGATGATGGCTATTAGTATGATCGCTACAACAGAGATTGTAACCTTATCTTTTTTCCTCATGGTATTTTTTTTCCGAATATCTAATCCTTAAGATGTCCTAATAATTCCATCTGCCTGTTGAGCTGTTTTCGTGTCTGTAAGAGCATGAATATATAGACAAGGAAAACGACCCATACAATACCAAATGCTGTCAACATGGATCTGGCATATACCAGATTCGATATTAGAGTTTCCACAATATCGAATCTACATGTATTTATGGAACTTATAATTAATCCGGATATTTTACTTTTTATATATAAATTATCTTAGATTATATTAATTTTGGAGATAACTTTAATCAGTTGGACATGTTCAATAATGTAAGGTAGTACTGTGTAAAGTTTGAAAAGATCAATCATTATATTTTCGATTTTTTGGCAAGATCATTTGATAGTTGAAATGTTTGATTTTTTATAAACCTCGAAATATTTCAAACAGTCCAATGCAATATATATGGCATACACACCCTGTTATCATCTTTCATTAAATATATCCGCTGTTATATATACTTGCTTTTAACATTGCTACTTCCTTGTTTTGAAAACTTGCGCCTGAATGGAAATTTAAATACAAATAAAGCGATAAATGCTAAAAGCATAGTAATCTCCCAGGATGTAGAAACCGAAGATACGTTTTATTCCTTGGAATAAAGTCCGTAACTGTTCAAACATGATCAAAACCGTCAGGATCGCAGAACCAAAAGTCCAATTGGCATGCTTGAGTAATATTTTTATAGTAGCGGTGACCAATTTAAACTAAGGGGTTGTTAAATGAGTTTCTTACTGGATCCGCCAGTGCTCATTATTATAGGGGCATTACTTTATTTATTGGGCAACAGGCTGGGATTGGAAAGTCTGGCCAAAATGACCATCGGTTTACTTGTTGTTGTTATATTCATCATATTCGGCATTTTTTTGTATTTTGATATTTTCCGCTGTGTTTTCCCCATTATTTGTTCCAGTTCCAGCGGGTCTGAGTTAATGTTCCACTCTGACATTACCGGGATCTACAAACAAGACGTTCCGTTGATTGTGGTAGCTTTTCTGTTCGCATTATACCCGCTTTTTATTTATTTTGGCTATGTTACGGCGTTTGTGATGTCAAAGCGTAGACGATTATCTAATGAGTTGTTTTCATTCAAAGACCTGAAAAACCGGGGCAAGGACAGGCAAGCTGAATCGAAATATGAGGTGGTCCGTTATCCTGAGGTTAATCGGGAAATCCAGAATAAACATCAGGCAGTAACACATGACATTGACGCATTAGGCAAAATGGGAGCTACTTCAGAAATTAAAAGCCGGAAACTAACAAACCTATTTTTCATCTTAGTTCTCACAATTATCATGCTATTGTTCTATGTCATGGAAGGTTATCTTGCCATATCATCCATTTATTTTATGCTGGGATTGGTATCTGCCATAATTTTTGCCGCATTGTTCGCCACCAGGATGAGAACAAAGGACCTGATCGTCCTTTTAATTATTTCTATCTCCATGGCGTATCTGGTGGACCATCTGGCTTCTAATGCCGGCATGTGGCAATACAATGGTCCTCCGCAATTGCTGTTCCCAACTTTTTCCTTCCCGCTATTTGTGATTCCAGTTATCGGATTCTCACATTTCTTGAGTCGTGTGTTCGTGTACGTTGAGTTGAGTGGAAAAAGGTTTAGGAACGTTCCTTTTGTAATAGTATTGTTTGCTTTTGCTGCTTTCTTTTATATGGAAGGGTATCTGGCACTCGCCACCGTTCCTGTGCTTGCTATGTATGCTGCATTCGCCTTGCTGGGATTGTTCTACAATAATGGTCAGGTCCTTGAGTATAACCTGGCACTTGCAATCGTTGCTGCTGGTCTGGGGGGGACCATGGAACTGGTAGGGATTTCCAGTGGACTCTGGAGTTTTGCCTTCGGAGAAGCACTGCCGATGTTCATAAGTCTCGCATGGGTACTGAACATAGGGGCTATTTGCGGGATTACACGGATCTTTGGAATAAATCTGAAAGATTCTATTCTATAGAGTATTCCGGTGAGGGGGGATTCAAGCCCCCTCCACACCTTCCATTTTCCACATTATCGGTTATACCTCTCCGAGTCTATGTACACCATATCCCTGGGTATCTCGTGTTTGTGCCGGTCCAGGTAATCTGTTATTTGTTTCATATCTTTGGGATAATATCGTGCAATACTCTTCCCGTACTCAACACCCTCACTGCTCAGTACATATTCATATCTCTGGGACCAGTGACCATTCATATCATAATAACGCAGGTCCTCGTCCACCAGGCCCATGGCTGTCAATTTCTGGATATCCTCGAACAAGCTGTCCGAATACGGGAAACCGTACCTGTCATGGAAGCGGTAATCCAGCAGGTTACCCAGACGTTCCTGCTGTCCCAGGTGCCTGACCAACTCGTACAGGCAGGTAATGTTCCTGATACGCGGGATCAACAATCGCGTACCATCTTCCTTCGAGAACATGTTATGCAGGCAGTAGAACAGCAGCATGACGCCTTCGATGTTCAGGTATATATCGTTCCTGATAAAACGTAAAAGGTCAGGGGACAGGTCCTCGATCGTGGCCAGTATGTCACCGGATATGACCTCCAGTTCCCCTGGTTTAATTCCTGAGAACACACACAGGGATATCTGGCGGGATATGGACCTTACCAGACCATTGGCAAGGGCCGATTCGTCGTACAGGAAGTGTTCTTCCCCGCCCCTCAGGATACGGGTGCCCTTAGGTACACCTTTTGCTACGGACAGGTCGATCAGCACTGGTATGTCATAGTGCCTGGAAAAGCGCTTAGCCAATTCCCGCTCGAACATCTTCTTGGCAGCACCGTAACGTGCAATAGTGGACAGCGCCATCCTTATACTGGGCTTTAGAGTTTTCTGGTTGAACCGTACCGCAGTATTACATATCCTCCCTTCCCTGATGCGCTGGAGCATATCCCCTGCAGAAGGGGGACCTTGCTGCCTTATAAAATCCAGCAGGTCGCCGTCATTGAAGATCGTAAAGAACTCAGAGAGACTCAGTACAATGGCAGTGCGATCCTCCATCGTATCAAGGGTATCTTCCAGGGCCCTGAGCAGCATTGCACGAACGCTCTGGGTTACCGGATTATGGATAATGGCAGAATAGTGGTGTGAGCGGGCAATAAGCATTGATTCTGCTGCCGCGATGGCCATATCCTCCCCATAACTATCAGTACCACCCAGCACAATGCGATTCTGATCCATAGTCAGGCTGCCGACGATCTGTTCCACATCGATCAGTCCCAGGGACACGCCTGTATGGTATGAATCACGCATGAGAAAATCGATCCTGTCGGCATCGATATCACCAGACACTATCTGGGATAGATAGGGTTTCCCTGAATTCTCAACATCCCCTGTAGCCATTGCAGAGATCTCTTTGAAGAAAAGGTTGGCATCGACCCCGAATTGGGATATCACCTCACCTGCTATGCTGTCATACATTGGGAAATTATTTGTAATAATGTGGGCCGTGAATGTCTCATGGCTGGAAAATCGTATCCCGTTTATCACAGGCATATAATCCGGGTTCCTTGCCAGTACTGCCTCCACAGAATGGGAGAACGCGGAATGCCCTACATCGTGCAGCAATGCAGCCACCCTTACCTTCTGCACTTCGTTTTCATCCAGTCCCAGGGTCCGTGCGATAAGGTTTGCCACATACATAGCACCTATGCTGTGCTCATACCTGGTGTGGTTGGCACCTGGAAATGCAATATCTGCAAGTCCCAATTGCTGGATACGCCGCAGACGCTGCATCTCACGGGTCCCGATAAGAAGAGACTCCAGGTGGCTTATGGGAATATGCCCGTGCAGGGGATCATGGATATTTCCGGCAGGTTGCATGAATTGTTATTTATACAGATGACACTTAAAAACTTGGATATAGCTGTTGTGAATAACTTTTTATATGATTCACTCGCTTAAGTAGATTTGCAATCCTCTATGATGTTTTTATCAAAACACGTTGTGTTTTTACCAAAATAGATTGTATTTTTATCAAAATACGTTGTGGACTCGTAGGGTAGCCAGGATATCCTAGCGGGCTTCGGAACCGTACCGTCAAAACTGGCGGCCGGTGTAGATACCCGCAGACCCGTGTTCGAATCGCGGCGAGTCCGCTATTATTTACCAGACGTATATTATCAGATAGATAGTATCAGATCAATTTTTAATGAGGAAGCTGATAAGATCAGGACTTAGTCGTGTTTCCGTAGTCATTTTATTGTGTATGTCTTTTTCAGAAACTCCTTCCTGCTTCAGCTCGCTGATCCTGTCCAGGATACTTGCCTTGATCTCATAGTATTCGTTAATATCCTTGCGGTGTCCCCATACATCGCCTTCCATAAGCTGGATTTGTTGCATTTCCAAAAACATTCCAATAGACTTGGAAACTGTCTTTTTATAGGAACCTGGAATGTGAAGTGCCTTTAGCCCTGGACATCTATTGACCAGGGCAAAAATGTCCTTGTTGGAAGGCCTGAAAGCCAGGTGTACTATCTCTTCATCTGAATCCAATGTGCTAATTTCGTCCTTTGAACTTACAACTCGAATTTTCACTAATATCTACTCCCTCTAATTTTGATCTCCTTTAAAGACTATATGGCCTCCTTCAATATAAATCTATTTCGTATACCAGAAATAAAATTGAATATGTATCATGACATTGAATGCGAAATAGTTATGAGTAAAGCACCCCATTCTCGGAATTGTGAGGCAAGTTGATCGATCCTTTAGAAAAACCGTAGCTGAAATCCAAAAATGTACTCATGGCGGCCGGTTTGCTGAAAATGCCAGGCAAAACATGACTGAATTACTGGATTTCAGTGCCAACTTCAACCCCTTGGGTCCACCTGATATAGAGGCAATCGAAAAAATTGCAATACATGCAATTAATGATATTGAGTGGTATCCTGACAATCGTTATCTGGATTTTAAGAGGGCAGCTGCCGTATTTGCAGGCGTGGACCCTGAAAATATTATTCCTGCCAACGGCTCCTCTGAACTGGTAAGATTAATAGCCGAGACCATACTGGATGTGGGTGATACTGTAATACTGCCCCAACCTACCTTTGGTGAATATGAGCTTAACATCAAACTTATGGGTGCAGTACCAAAACACATCGAGTACAGGAACGTGTACCGTAATATCGTGTCAATTACAGATGAGATGCTTGCTGCGTCAAAAGCTGTGTTCATCTGCAATCCGAACAACCCGACCGGCACACTTATCCCAAAGCCGGATCTGGAAAAACTGGCCCTGAAGTGCCAGGAAAATGAAACATTCCTGATAATCGATGAAGCATTCATCGAACTCTCCGACCCTGAGCACAGCATGGCTGCGAAGGTCAACGAGAACCCCTTTATTATAATTATGCGTTCCCTTACAAAGGTATTTGCCATTCCCGGGGTCAGGATCGGGTACGGTATTGTACATCCCGATGTGGCAAACCGGATGGAAAATGTCAGGATACCCTGGAATTTGGGTACAATATCCGATGCCCTGGGCATCTGGTTACTTGAAAAACATGCTGCTGACCCTTCATACCTTGAACGTTCAAGGGAGTTGATCCGTACAGAGCGGGACTGGTTGATGAACCATCTATCCCTTGTAAGGGGTTTTGACCCGCTGCCCAGCGATACCAATTTCATCATGGTCAGGATACGGGATTTCAGCATGGATTCCAGGGAGATCGACCTGCGCATGCGCAGTCTTGGAATTCTTATACGGGACTGTGCATCATTCAGGCGGGTTGGAAGGGACTATATCAGGGTGGCGGTCAGGACAAGGGAGGATAACCAAAAACTGATAGATGTACTGGCCGAATCAGTCACCCAGTGGGGCAGGGAACTGGCAGAGAGAAAGATCGATGAGGCCCTGCACCAGGGTAAGATCGCCAGCCGGACCAACTGTGAATACTACCCCTGCCATTTTGAGGGCCAGGACTGTACATTTTGTTTCTGTCCTTTCTACCCATGTAATGACGAAAGGACCGGAGGTCATATGGTAGACAGGTCAACGGGCGGGCAGGTGTGGAGCTGTGCAGGGTGCGACCTGGTACACCGCCCTGATGTTGCCAACCCCATCCTCGAAGCATTGATGGCCTGCGAGGGTAAGCCTGAAGATATCAAAGACATCTGGAATAAAGTAATGGAACCCATGTTATGAATATGCCGGATGCTATCTTTACCTACAGTATCGAGGTACTGGTGCTGGCTATTGCCATGGATATCCTGTTCGGTGAACCGCCCGGCATTCTTCATCCTGTGGTCTGGATGGGAAAGGGTATCAGATCCCTCCAGGGTCTGGCCTCTAAGTTTAAGGATAAGAGGTTTTTCGGGATGTTCATGGTTGCGGCTATGACAGGTACATCCTTTCTGGCAGGTCTGCTGGTTGTGAGTACACAATTCATTCTACCCAAAACTATTACATTACTGGTAATGGCCTATTTCCTGAAATCCACTTTCTCGTTTCGGATGCTGCTGACTTCTGGAAAGCAGATCATGACAGGACTGGTATCTGGTCATCCGGACGTGGCACGGGATGACCTGAAGGCACTGGTGAGCAGGGACACGGCAGGTATGGATGAACCACACATGGCATCAGCAGTGATCGAGTCGGTCTCTGAGAATTTTGTGGACACGATCCTGTCGCCGCTGTTTTTTTATCTCATCCTGGGTCTGCCAGGGGCTCTTGCGTATAAGGCAGTGAACACCCTGGATTCCATGGTGGGATACAGGAACAGGGAATTTGTTGAACTGGGATGGGCATCTGCCCGTCTTGACGACATCCTCAACTGGATACCTGCCAGGTTGTCCCTGATATTTATTGTTGCAGGTGCGGTGTTCACAGGAAGCCCGGTACATGCCATCAGGACATGCCTGAAGGACCGGGGGCAGACACCCTCACCAAACTCTGGCTGGCCCATGGCCTCGGCTGCGGGGGCACTTGGAGTACGGCTGGAAAAACAGGGGCATTATGTGCTTGGTGAAAATTCCGGTCTGCCATTAGCCACAGATATTTCACGGGCTAATAAGCTGGTGGGCATGGCTTCGGTCCTGCTGTTTATGTCGACCACGGTTGTATTATATTTATAGTCCCACGCTAAAGTTATGAAAATTCGAACCGCAGATAAATGCAGATGAACGCAGATTTGCGGCATTCTGTCTGCGTTACCTTCAGGCCCTTCAGGCGTAGCAGGCACTCAACTCTGTAGGAGGTGAGTGTATCAGCCTTCACCGCAGAGATGTGTTGTTTTTCTCTGCGTGCCTCTGCGCTCTCTGCGGTTTTTTAAATAGTTCCCGGAAATAATAAAAAGTCTCATAAATCTTATCTACTGGCTGGAATAAAACATCTATTATGCCAGATGAGAATAAGCCAGGGGATGACAGGCACACTAAGCTCAGGCAGAGGCGCAGGGAGTTCGAGCAGGCGTGCTGCGATTATATGGATGAATTCGGATTCGAATGGGTGGAGGAGTTCACGCTGAATGGGGCGTAAGGGTTGGGTTGTGAAAGAAAAGCTGCAGGGGTCCGGTTACAATTTGTGCGGAGTATACCGGTTACTGCAGATGATAGGTTTTTCATGCCTGAACATTAACCAGTCAACTCCCGCAGCCTGGCATCTGTCAGCGGTTTGGGGTCACAGGCCGAGTCGCGCTCAATGATGGTGCGGGCAAGTTTGCGGTATACTTTTGCAATCTCACTATCCGGCTCTTTTTCGATAACAGAGAACCCTGCCCGCTCGCAGGTCTGGACGAGAGGGTCCTTCGGGATAAAGGCCAGTAGTTTACTGCCCAGTTCCCTGGCAAAGGCACTCACAATAGCTTCCTCGTTCTCTGCATTGCGGCTGTTGCAGATCACACCGTTCAGTTGGTTGCCCAGCCTGGCAAAGCCCTTGCAGATATTATTGGCCGCATACAGTGGCATGTATTCGCCAGAAGTAAGCACATATGTATCATTTACCAGCCCCTTGCGGATGGGTGCAGCAAACCCGCCGCACACGATATCCCCGGGCACGTCATAGATGATCAGGTCACAGTCCTGCATGACAGTGGAAATCTTCTGCAGCATCTTGATAGCCACGATTATGCCCCTGCCTGCACAGCCGATACCTGGCTCCGGACCGCCTACTTCCACACACCTGATACCTTTGTACCCCTCAAATACCACATCCTTTTCAGTGATCTCAACACGCTGCTGCATCAGTTCCATGACCGTAGGGATGCGATGTCCCCCGAGCAGTGTGATGGATGAGTCGCTCTTCGGGTCGCAGCCTATGATGGTGACACTATATCCCTCGTCGGCACACGCCGCAGCCACATTGGATGCTGTACTGCTCTTCCCGATACCGCCTTTACCGTAAATGGCAATCTGTTTCACTGCATTTCCTCCCTAGCCAGTTCACGCAGGGTAGCCCCGAACTCGGACTCTACGATATTGCTGACACCCAGGGTCTTGGGGTGTAGGTCGATCTCCACCATTACATGGTCATGCCCCATTTCCTTGAGAGGCAGTACCTGCCTGGGCCCGTTGGTCACAGAGATGATCTCCATACCCTCCAGGTTATCCATGGGTATGGCATGGGGCACGCCCGTTATCACGGCAAAATCAAATCCAGGGTATTTTTCGGCAATTAACTTGCTGACGGTTTCCCCGGTTACCGGATATTCGTCCAGCCCGCCTATGATCTCATGTACTTCCACACCCATGCCTTTTAAGTCGCGGGCAATGTTGCGGGCATGAGCCCTGACCCTGTCCAGTCCCAGGTTCTCATCCAGGTTTGCCATATTGACTATCACTGAATCAGAGCCCAGGTCCTTTGCCACCTGGTTCACTGCTGCGTTGATATCTGCGAACATGTACCCGGTCTCCTTTTTGGCATTCATGATGTTGATGCACTTCTTGCCTTCCTTTAATAATTGTATGATGCGCTTTGCCACTGTGTATTTAGTATCGCCGCGGCTGGGTTCCAGGTATTCCTTACTGGCTGCACCGTGGCGTTTCTCTACTTCAGTGGCCTCATTTAAGAGTACCTTTTGCCGTTCGAACTCTTCCTCACTGAGAATCCCTGCGGCCAATGCTGATTCCAGTGCAATGATCACGCCTTTGGTATTCTCACGGTACCCGGCATGCACTTCCACTTCTATCACAGGGACGTCAGGGTTCACTTCCAGGACTGCTTCGTGAAGTTCCTCGCCTATGATCATACTGGCGCAGGTACCCACAATGCCTATACTTTCCGGGTCGAACATCTCGATAACCTTATTGAGTATATTTACCAGTTCATCATGGCCGCCGAACACGAAACCGGATTCGTCCAGTGCTGTAGTGACCACACGCAGCCCGTCCTCTTCAAGAAGCCTGGCATGTTTGAAACTACACCCTGCCGGGCCGTGCAGGATCACTACGTCCACGTCAAGGTCGCGCAGGGTATA